>Ga0180438_10001049_pt1 | contig 50658 bp, 42 predicted proteins | sample SS_ome_12_FD_132455 | JGI IMG/M metagenome (GOLD analysis project Ga0180438, IMG submission 132455) | Hypersaline lake sediment archaeal communities from the Salton Sea, California, USA - SS_3_D_2 metaG | ecosystem: Environmental > Aquatic > Non-marine Saline and Alkaline > Hypersaline >...
AGGGGTAGAGGACCAGGAGCCACTGACAATGCAGTAATGGGCAGTCAGGACGGCATTGGCCGGGAAGGTCAAGGTGGCTGTGCCCGTGTTGTTGTTGGACACGGGCACAAACTCCTCATTGGCTGTGCCCTCACCCAACACCACAAAGTAGTTGTAGCCCGTGGTGGGGAAGGGGTCACTGCCCTCCAGGTTGCCAGTGCTTTTGATCACCGCAGTTGTGGCGCCTGGAGCAATCCCCGCATTGAGCAGACCAATGGGCTCCCGCCCCCAGTGCTCTGAGCGGTCCCCAAAGTCAAACCGGCTGGGGAGCAGATCACCGTCAACGCCATCACCCAAGCGGGCTGTGATCCCTGGCAGTTGGTTGAGTTGCTGCACAAGGCTTGTCAGGGAGGCTGTGAGAGCCAGATTGACGCTGCCAATGTCATCATTGAAGGTTGCCCCATCCTGCACATAGAGCGTCATGGTCTGGGACTCTCCGTCCTCACCTGTGATCTTGAAGTAGGCGTCTGTGAGCGCCACCACCATCCACTCAATGTCTGTCAGGTCCGTGCCCGCCGGCAGGTCCAAGCCCTCTCCGTGCAGAATCAGGGTGTTGTCCTGTCCGGGGTCTACCGGGGTGGCGTCCGTGTTCTCCTTGATCTTGAACAGCTTGCCCAAGAGGGGAGCCTGCGCGGGCACTGAGGATTTGACACCCGTGATCAAGACCCACCTGTTTGCGTGGGCGTTGGCTGTCAGATCGCCCGCCGGAGAGGTCTTCCCGTTGAGCCGCGTGTTGGAAAGGTTGGGGTTGGCAACCGTCTTGCCCGCCACACCAGATCCACCATCTTGGGCTTGCGGGATCAACCAGTTGACCGGGTTGCTCCAGTCTGTGAAGTTGCCACCGCCCGTGGGGTCAAACTTGATGTGCATTGTGGGGGACACCAGACCGCCAAAAGGAGCCGGTTGTGTCTCAACCCTTGTTGCATACCGGGAAGCCAGTTCAAACGCCTCAGAGAGCGTTGCAGGACCAAACTCCACCTCATTCTCCAACCCACGCGGACCCCACTCATCTGCCATCAGCTTGTGCATGGGGACAGCGATCCGGATCGTGGGGGAGTTGGTGGCGTGGTGCGGAGCCACGTCCCAGTCCAAGTCTGCCCGCAGGTAGAGCCTGTGCTTTGCGCCGGCAACGTCCAAGCTGGACTCAATCTGCCTCTGCTGGCCTTTGCCCCACCCGGAGATGACCTCCACCACCATGTTCTGGAATTCATTGGTGGCATAGGTTCCCGCCACGGCTGAAAACTCCACATAGGCGTTGGCTGGGTCACGGGTAGAGTCTGCCCCGGTGGGGTCTTTCCCGTACTTTGCAGCACCGCTGGAAGAGACGGCAAAGGTGAGAGCCCCTGCAACGGGGTCTTGCACCAGCCAGTGCTCCGCCCTGCTTGAACGGTTGGGCTTGTAGGCATACACGATTGCTGCCCCACCATCCACCCGCTCATCATTGGATGGTTTGTAGAGAAGTTGGATGGCGTCCGCCATTGGAGAGCCTGCACCAAAATACTGCTTGGCAGACTCCGCATCTGCAAACACATGGACAACGCCCGGTTGACCGTGTGGTGCCTCTGCAACGACAGCCGCGATCCTTGTTTCGTCAACAGATGGTTGTACCATCCCGCTCACGTCCACAAAGACCTCTGCACCGGGATGGATGACTACCTGTCCGTGAAATTTGACTGAACGCGCCATGTGTCACTCCTTCAAATTGTCAATCCCTCACTAGGATACATAGAAGGGCAGGCTGAATCAAGGGGAGAACGCTGTCAGGCTACCGCAAAAGATCACCTTTGCCGCTTGTCTTGTAGATAGGCACCACGTCAAGAGAACCATCTTGCCGCCTGGTTGCCATCTCCACTTCCAGCATCCAGCCAGCCACAAGCGTCTCCACCTCAATAGATTGCTCCTCATACTCAAAAGAAAGGGTCATCTGTCTGCTCCACAGAGGCGGACCACCGCCCGTGGGAGCCAGGGACTCCTCTGGCATGAGGTCCATGCCAGAAAAGGTCAAATTGTGAAGCCCATTCACCTGAAACCATAGATAGAACCGGCGCAACACCCACTTGAGCAGACGGTAGTAGACAAAGGTGTTCTCTGCGTTCCCCGTCATCACCTGGATACCTATCTGCATCTGGTCCACAACCGCACGGCTTGTGAGCCGTTGCTGGTCCTCATCCCAGAGCCTCTGGGGCGTGCCCATGTGTTCATACTGCTCATCCCCATAGGCGTGCTGGACCACCAGATTCTTGCGGTCCAGGGGGCGTCTGGAGGGCTCTCCGCTCTTGTCTCCGTCCACCCCCAACAACATTGGTCCCTCATCCTCACCATAGACCACACCGTGATACTTCTCTTTCTCCGGGTAGTCTCCAACCTCCACACCCGGAGAAGGATGGGGCATGTCTCTGTGGGAGGGGGCGTCATCTCCAATGTACTGCCGGATTTCGTTTTCTCCCAGCAGGGACAGGATGAACGCCGGGGGATGAATCTTCACAGAAGGGTTTTTCCAGACAATGGCAGGGAACTCTTCCTCTATCTGGCGCCGGTAGCCTTTTTGTCTGTCTGTGGGGATGTTCTTGCACAGGTAGCCCAGCACGCGGCTGTTTTTCTGGAGAAACTCCCATGCTCTCTTGACTCCCTCTTGCACTACAAACTCCGGCATGTTCTCACCTCTTCCTACTCAATGCTTTCTGGATGGCAGCATAGACGCTTTTGCGCTTGCGGTCATGTCCTTTCTGGAGCGCCGCCTGATGGTCCTCCTCAGCTTCCGGGGAGCCACCCCACCCAAAGCTCACGGGCAGGGGCGTGCGCTGCATGTTGGACGGGGGACGCCTTGCGGGCATGGTCATGCGGTTGAAGGTCTGCATGGTGCTCAATCCATAGCCCGCCGCAGGTATGCCCATTGGAGGCGGTGGAGGTGGCGCTGTGGGAGCCTGTGAGGCAGCTTCCTGCTCCGTCAACTCTATCTGTATGGTTTGACCCTTCAAGTCTGCCTGTGCCGCCTCCAGGCGCTCCTGAAGTGCCTTTGCAAGTTGATCGGCTAGATTGCCAAATGGACCCTTGTTCATAGATCACCTTGGGGGAAAAACGCTCTTTGGTTGTGCTGTGTAGGGACCGTAGGGGTCTGGCACGCCAGCATGAGCGTCCACACGCTCCTCCCACGGTGCGCGGATGGGTAGGCGCGTGGGGTTCAAATCCACCAATGCGCGGCGCAACATCACACGCTGTCCAATCTCTCTGGAGCGGTCCCAGCGGTCCATAGGGGTTGCCCAAGCAATGAATTCCACATAGGCTTCATAGCGGATGGAGTATTTCTTGCCCTTGGCTGGACCGGCTCCGGGAGCCCACACCACCCGCCGCCCGCGCAAGGTGTACTCTCCCAAGCGGTACTCATTGCCGTCCTCATCTATCATCAGGTCTGCCTGCCTGCGCCCAGCTTCCCAGTAGAGCATGTCTTCATTGTCTTGCAGTTCTGAGGGGCGCGGGGAGACAACACTCTCTGTTCCTCTGGTGATCACCTGGCTATCCACCGGCGCGGGAACCGTGAGCGTCACCTTGTCAAAATCCCCGATCCTGCGTGCGTGCAAGGACGGGGAAAGGGTCACGTCACCTGGCTGGACCCAGCCCACTTGGGACCAAAAGCGGTCTGTGGTCATCCCCACCAGGAGCCCAGAGATGATGGTAGGATCATGGAATGTGTAGCCCCGCCCACGGCACTCCTCACAGTTGGGATCTGAGTGCCCCACGGCGCCCGTTGAGGTGTCCACCTGCACACACGGACACTTCAGGCTTTTCTCATGAACAACGTCTCCCCCCCTGTTCCCGATCATGCCCTCCATTGCTTCAAAGTTGAGGTCAACGGAGAGGGCTATGTCCTTGAATGGCATTGGTGCCTCCTATTAGAAACTAATGGGCAAAGGGCTTGTGCATGATAGCTGTGAGGGTGTCCAGCCACGGCAATGCTTTCTTTGTCCCCACATGCTCTGCATGAAAATCCTTCATCTCCTGAAAAGCTGGGCGCGGGTCTGCTTTCCCCTCTCCCCAGGTTGCATCCATGTTGGAAGGAAACCTGCTGTGAATGCCGGTGGCATGGAACTCTTTGTCCTTGCCTGCCTCACGGATGTCTCTGAACATGTCCATCTTTTGTTTCTCCATGTCACGGAAAAGAGCATCCTTGTGTTCTGTGGGGAGTCCCTGCCACTCCTTCCCTTCAGCATTCTTCCAAGCCTCCTTAGTTGTTGCCCGTCTCTTCTCCTCATACTCCGCCGCCGCCTTTTCCTCAGCTTCCTCTTTCTCCTTGTGCGCCTTGAGGGGTCCGGTGATGTTCTCATGCTGTTCCCCTGCTTTGACCCTTGCAACGTACTCTGGTTTGAAGTTCACCCCCAACCGCTTGCCAATGGCAGCAATCTCCTCAGCGCGATCTGCCATAGCTTCAGAACCCCAGTACCCCCCAGACACTCCTACTTTGCCTTTGGGCGTCATGCCCCCCCCCACCTTCCGGATCTTGTCTGAACCAGAAGCAAGGTGCAAAAAATCTTCAAACATCCTGGCAAGGCGCTCATGGGGCAGTGCTTGATACTCCATGTATTCCTTGCCCTCCATGAGTGCCTCTTGGTGCCCTGCCATCTTGTCATCCAGGAACCCTTTAGTGGAGAGGTCTTCACCAGCCAGCCCCTCTATCCCTTGATAGAAATAGTCCGGGTTTGACAACAACTTCCCGTTGCCTGCTATCATGTCCAAGCCATGAAACAACTCATGGAGAAAAGTTGATCCATCCTCTGGTTTGACCAAATGGAGGATGTGGGTGCCAGTATCATAGCGCCCAGCCAGTTCTTTGGAGTCTGTGTCAAGGGTGGGGTCAAAAGAGAGGGGGAGTGCCGCCTGCTCTATTACAGAGCGCACGTCAAAAGCCTGCCCCACGTCTTTCAGGATTTTGACCACTCCTTCAAAAGCCGCATCTGGGATTTTTGCATTGGCGTCCACCAACTCATAGGGGGGGATCACTGGGATGCGGAACTTGTCCCACAACTCCTGAATTTTTTCTTTGTTGTTGTCAAGGTACTGTTGTTGCTCCGGGGTCCGTTCTGGAGTAAACATCTCCCAGCCATCTGTCTTGTCCTTGGCTTGTGCCATGATGTCTTTACTCTTTTGAATCAAAACACGGTGTTTCTCCGTCTCCTTGTCTCCATCTTCCTTGTTCCGTTGCCGGGACTCTTCTCTCCTCTTCTCAATCTCAACGTCTGCTGCTTGCTGCATCACCTCCCGGTAGCTTTCCGGGTCACGCAAAAAAGCATCCAGTTGCACCTTGTCTTGTATGTAGTTCCTAGCCAATTCCCTTGCTTTGTCATCATCCCCTTCTGTAAAGAGGTTCAGAGAGCTCACGATCATAGGAGCATTGAAGCCAGCACCGCTAAAACTGCGGGACATCTCCTGGGCTGTTTCTAGCGTGCGCGGCTTGGAAAACTCTGCATTGACCGCCTTTTTGTGCGCCGCCACAGCTTTCTGGCGGGCTTTCTCTGCCGCCATCTGCTCCGCTTTCAGTTTTGCCTCCTTCTCCTCTTTTTCCTTTGCAGCCTGCGCCCGCGCCTGCTTGAGCCCCTGCTCCAGATCAAACGCCTGCCCCTTCTCCCTGGCAGCACTCAAAATGTCCATGTAGGGCTTGATCACTCCCCACTCACTATTGTCCATCAAATCCTGGACCTTGGAGATTGCCTCATCCTTCCACTTCTCATAGGCTTCCGGGTCTTTGCTCTTTGTGGGGAGCCCCTCCTCTTTCTTGGGGGGCTCCTTTGGGGGCTCCTTCTTTTGGGTCTGGTCTGGCTTGCGTTGCTCATGGATGTGGTCCCGCAGTTCATCATGGGTCATCCACTGCTCATGCCCTGTCTCATCATGCGCCACAAACACACGCTTGCCGTGCTCTGGGTGGTCTTCCACCTTTTTGATGTGGTAGTGGCCTGCATCCTCCCCCTTCCCGTGCCTGAAAGAGGCTCCCTCATGCAAGCTGTCAGAGGTCACAAGCCCACCAGCCGGGTCACGATACCAGTAGCGGTACTTGCGGGGTGGTCCGGGGTCTTTCAGTTCCCGCTTGACGTACTTGTGCCCCGCCGCCTTTTGCAACGTGATGTTGACCAGTCTCCCAGCCCCCTTCCTCAGCATGACCCTTGTAGACACAGCCACCTCCCATTGTGTGGGCTATTAGTTTCTAATAGCGTTCAGCAGTCCTCCGTCTTGCCCTTCACCAGAACCCGTGAGCCCGTTCCATCTCTGACAGTGACAACGGTTCCAGGCGGCACGCCCTCTATGCTTTTCTTGAGGTCACTCTGCCGCTTTTGCGCCACAAGATAGGCGTGCCAATTGTCATAGTCATCATGACAGTCAATCACCGGACCATCAATGTGGGTGTTTGCCAGCTTGGCAGGATTGTCCTTCTTTTTAGCCATGTGTCACCTCTATTTGTGTCCTTCAGTCTTGAGGTCTTTGCCTTTGGTCCCAGCCACAAGCGTAGCTTTCTTGTGGAACGCACCATCATCAAACTTCATGACCGTGGTTTCCTTCTCCCCGTACAGGAAGCCTGTGGTGGCATGGTGTCCAGTCCAACAATACTCCAGCGGCACCGCTGCCTCAAACACCCAGCCGTTGATCAATGGCTTGGTGGCATAGCCGCCGCCCAAGCCTGGACTGGTGGCAAAGCCCTTGGCTGTGCTCTTTTCATCACTCCAGCTTGCAAAACTAGACTGGTGAAAGTTGCCATCATCAAAATCCTCATGCCAGCCCGCCGGAGCATTGCTCTGCCCCCGGTAGAATAGCATGTAGTCCTGCCCACCCGGCTCACTGGCTTTCACATAGTTCTTTGGGGGGTTGGCACGGATCTTGTCAATGAAAATCTGCTGAACTGCCGCTGCATACTCAACATCCTTCTCTTCTTTCGATCCCGGTGCCGGGTTTTCATACCGCTTGGCAACCTTCTCAAACTCCTTCATCATGTCTTCATCTGGACCCCCGCTACTAGGCCACATGTTCCACATGATCTCCATCTCTTGCTCTGCGGTTGTCATCCCCAGACCAATGGCAATCAGCCGGGGGTAGGCATTTGGTGACAATTCACCACCATACAGTTTGGGCTTTGATGAACTGACAAAAGATGACAACCCCCCCTTGATCCGGCTGTGTGCATCTGGCATGAGTTGCTGCAATTTGTCCATACGGGCGCTGGAGTTGGTGGGGGACATCTTGTCCAGTCCCAACTTTTTCATCACCGCCTCATTGCGTGCCTTTGTGGAAGCAACGTGTGCTTGAAGCGCCAGCGGTTGCTCATGCGCCTTGGGCGGGTTCAGTGCAGAGACAGCCGTGCTGGGCATGGAATAGTTGCCGGGGGATGAATAGCTGGAGGTGGTTGTTTGGTACTTTGCCGGGAGCGCCGGCTTGGTTCCGTGCCCCGTGGTGGCTTTCTCTTCCGCCCAGTTTGCCCATCCAGACGCATTGTGCAGAGTGCCGTTCACATGCGCCTCCATGATCTTGCCATAGAGCCACTGCTTGGTGATTTCCTCCCCATTGTGGTAGGCATCACTGGTATGCTTTTTGGAGTGCTCACGCAGCTTGAAAAAAGCCTCACTGATGTCATCATCCGTGCCACCACTCAGAGATGACAGGAACTTGTTGGTGTATTGCACCATCTTCTCTGCCGGGGTCATCTGGAGGAACGCCTCTTCCCGCTCCTCCTTCTGCTTGTTGATGGCGTGCCCGTGCAGAAAATCCGCAGCACCTTGCATTTTGTGGAACTTCCCGTCCCAAGTGCCTGTCTCTGTGATCTGGTCCCCGTTCTGGTCATAGACCGTCCACTTGTCTCCCCAAAAACTGGTCACTTTCTTGACGTGCCCAACGTAGGATTTTATCTCCAACCCACCGTACTTTGCGGGCGCGTGAATCTCATAGCCACCGTCTGGCAGCTTTTTCTTGGTGATGGCACCATGCACCACCTTGATCCCCGGCAACCCTGCAAACTTCTCCCCCACCTTCACCTCTTCTGTCTTGAGTTGCTTTTTCAGGTGCTTGAGAGCATCACCTTGCTTGTCAAACTCCGTATCATCACCAGCACAGCCCCACTTGCCGTTCTTTTTCTTGGCAACGTAGCCCATCAGCACTGTGTGGCGGTGGGCTTCATGTTTTCCTGGGTAGTTGGGGTCTTTGGCATGAATAGCCCAAGCGTTCTGGGCTCCGGGGATCTTGACCTTTGCCCACTTGGTCTTGCCAGTGATCGTGAAGGGGGTTTTGCCCACCTTGGATTTGGACACCACGTCTTTGCAGATGTCTATCAGCGCCTTGCCACCCAGCATCTCTGTGATTGCTTGGTCCATCCCCTTGCTGGGATCAGCATCCACTGCGTCAAGGGCACTGTTGATCAATTCATCCCACTGGTCACTTTCATGCACCTTGTCCCACAATTCATCTGGCGTCATCTCCTCATCATCCGCCCACTGCCCCATCAGATCCTTGACCTTCTGGAATTGCTCTTTCCCTTTTTGGATGTGCGGGATTGAAGGAGACGGTGGCGCTCCAGGTTCTTGTCCTGCAACCTTCTTTTCAAGGTAGTTCCAGAGAGAGTCCTCTCCCAACACCTGAGACACATGAGAAGAGTCCAAGCCCGCAGAGTTGAATTCCTGAAGGAATTCCTGCCATTCAGGGCTTGTGTTGATCTGGGTGAAAGCTGTAGTTTGCCCCATGCCCGTTGTGATCTCATCATCAATGAGTTTTTTCACCTTCTGCCACTGCTTGGTGACTGCCGGAGTGATCTTGTCTCCACCCTCTCCACCTGGACCGCCCTCAGCACCCTCCCAACCCCCTGGCTCCTTCTCTTTTGTAGCCTTGTCATAGAGGGACTCAATCCACGCATGAGCACCCTCTGGGATCAACTGGTCAAGATCAATATCCTCCATCTTGATGTAGTCCAGCAACTCTTCCCAGTCCCCAAGAGACAATACATTTGCCACCATTCCGCTCTTGGGAACAAACTCTGCTTCCTTGAGGATGTACTCTTCCACCTTGTCCAGAAAAACCTTTGCCGTATCAATGGACATTTGATGCTTTTTCTTTGCGTGCTTGGCTACCCCTTCAAGCCACTCTGCGGCACCCTCAAAGGGTCCAAAAATCTCCTTCATGTCTTCCTTTGACCCCAGCCCATTGTCAAAGATGGCATCCACCATCTTTTGCCACTCTGGTAGGGTCTGGACTATGGAGGTGATCACATCTACATCATCCCCCTTCTTGGCAGCAAACTTGATCACATTGAAGAGGTCTTTTTTCTTTGCCTTTGCCTCTTTGATCCCCTTTGCCTTTTTGGCTTTCTTTTCCGCAGCTTTTTCCTCTTTCTCCTTCTCAAGCAAGCCCTGGGCATACATCTGGAGGATTTTGGTTTCAAACGCACTCAAGCCTACATCTGGATGAAACTGGAGGGTGTAGTCCTGAATCTTCTTTTTAATGGCTTTGATGGCATTCTCATTCTCAATGTCATGCAAGGATTTGCCCAGCTTGACTCCAGTAGTGAAGATCCCCTGGAGCGCCGGTGATTCAAAAACATCAACAAGGTGGTTCACCTTGTCCTCATGGATTGCAACGTCCGGTGTGCCGTCCGTCTTGAGGGAATACTTGAAGAGCTGATTGCCTTTCAGTTTCCCCCCCCAGTCCTTGTCTCCCACCAGAGACGTGCCCTCTTCCTTGACGTGCTTCTTGACGTGCTCCACCGCTGCCTCATAGGAGGAGAATTCCTTGTCTATCCCTTCAATTTTCCAGGGGGGCGTGCTGGAGGTTGCTGTGATGTCAGCCACCTTGATCGCCCCTTGCAAGCCCAGCACAAAGACCGGCAGGTGTGTCTTGCCCTCCTTCTCACCAAAAACCCCCCCTTCAACATCAGAACCCATTGCCGTCACCCACGCAGGCAGTGTTTTGGGCTCCTCCCAGTTCTCATGAACCACCTTCAGGGTGAAGGAGTGAGCAGACAACACGTCAAAAGCCTCTTGCACTTGATCGGAAGGGACTCCCCAGGTGTCAATAGCGTCCTCAAACTCTGCCATTGCTTCCTTCACACCGGAGTTTTCAAAGACCTGCTTGTTTGTCTTGCCCATCTTGGCAAGCGGAAGGATTGCCACTGCCAGCTTTTGCGCCACATTTTGCAGGTCATCCGCCGCCTCCACAGACAGCCCTGCATCCACCACCTTTTTCAGTTTTGGCACGCCTGGAACATAGTCACTGATGTCATCCTTGCTCTCCACCCAGTGCTCTGCCAACCAGTCATACAGTCCGTTGTAGCCCGTCTCTTCTTTGAACATGGCAGTGGTGACGCCATGTTTTTGCAGGTTCTTTTCAAACTCTTTTCGGAACTTCTGGAACATGTCCCCTTCAATGAAGTCTGCAAACTCTCCGTCATTGATCAGGTGAATTTCAAGATCGGGGATCATGATCTTCACCATGTCTTTGGCAATCTTCATCCCCTTCTCTGGGGGATAGTTGTACTTTTTCTGGAGAGCCTTGGCTTTGCCGGACAGCTTGCCGTCCTCAGCCATCTTTTTGGCAAGCCAGTCCAGGTGTTCCTCATCTATCTTGTTCAGGTTGTGCCAACCGGCAGCACCGTACTCTCCATAGGCTTCAACATGCTGGAGGATGTGAGCCCGGATGTTCTGGATTTGCTTGTCCGTACCATACTGGAGCGCCGCATTGTAGTCTTTCATCAGGCGTTCTGTCTTGTCCTTGGGCTCCTCCCCAACGTCATGCTCCCCACCGTGAATCATGTCCCGGAGCCGGTCATGATTGACTACAATCTCCCGCCCTGTCTCATCATGAACCAGCGTGATTTCCCACTCTTTGTGGTCATCTGTACCAAACTTGTCCACCTCTTTGACGTGATAGTGCCCCCGGTTCCCACCCTCATCTGGGTGGTCCTGTCCGTAGCGGAACGCTGCCCCAACGTGCAGAGAGTCCTTGGTGACAATGCCTCCCTTGGGATGTCTGTACCAGTAGCGGTAGCGTTTTTTGCCCTTGGAGTCAATGTATTGCTGCCTCTTGACGTACTTGTGCCCAGCCCCCTTCACAAGCACGCGGGTGCCCGCATCCGGGCTGAGACACACCACCGCCCCAAAGCCTTTCTGCAAGCTGTCAACAACGTCTATTTTGAACAGTTCCAAGGTTTCCATGCTATTGTCTCCACACACTGGGCGTGCTGTTTAGAGCCCCTTTTTCTCAATGATCTTGTCCAGCCCGTCAATGGCTACCTTCAGATGGAGGTCATCATGAGGCCAGTGAACACCGTCATCCTTGGAGAACTTTTTCTCCCTGGGAGGCTCTGGGGGAGCGTTCTGGAGGCACTCAATCAACTGCTCAATGGTTGTGTAGGGCTTGCTCTTTTGCAGCGTTGGCTTCACCGCCACCCGTGCTCCGTCACCCAGTGCTTTCTTTGTCTCTTTCTCCATTTGCTCTTTCTTTTCTCTCATGTAAATGCCCTCCATGCGCCGCCTGCGGGAGTTGAACTTGTTCATGTAGTCCTGGTCATGTGTCTGCTCAACACTCCGCCCAGTCTCATCCTTCCGCACGCTGTGAACAACACGGGGAGGATAGGAGTGGTTGTCCAGCAGAACAGCGTTGTCCGCCTCTTTGGCAATCACTTCATAGTTCTGTGGCACCCGCTGATGGATACTGTGGAACACATCTGGTGGCACATAGCGCCCTGTCTCCTCAGCCCGCTCCTCCTGCCTCTTTGCCGCCTCTGACGGGTCAACATCAGCCATGAACAGGTGAACGTCATAGCCAATCCGCTTGAGATTTTTCATCACGTCCAGGTGCCAGTCCGGGTCACTCCCGGTGGCGTCAATGAACAGATGGTTGCGCTGGTCCGCGCCACGGTTCAAGACCTGCCCAGCCACGTCACTGCTCTCATGGTGAGCCATCCAGGCAGCGTTGCGGGCTCCAGCTTTGATGGCTTGCTGGTACTCTGGGATCTGCTCCTTGACACCATCCGGGTCTACATGCACATACTGCCCAAAACCCTTCACAATGTTCTTGGCAGCACTGGTCTTGCCTGAAGCTGGTCCGCCCATTGTCAACACCGCCTGTGGGTTCTCTGCGGCTCCTTCTGGTACGCCGGTCTTGCCCTCAAAGGCAGCGTCCACAATCTTCTTGTGTAGCCTTTGGCGTTCCGGCGTGTAGTTGCCCTCTGCGTCCGTGTAGTGACGTTTTGTGGACTCCGGCAACCCTGGAACCCTATCCACCCACAAACGCTGTCTATGCTCCTCTTGGGGACGGCTGCGGGGTCTTGCTGAGGGAGCCGGCTTCCAGCCCTGAAAGGTCTTGACGTACTCAATGGGCTTGCCGCCCACATGCCACTCCCGGCGCGTACCAACAGGCAACTGTGCCCCCTTGATCACCACCTGTGAACCGGCGGACGTTCTGAGGAACACACGGGCTCCTTCCACCTTCTCTACTTCATGAAGGACCAACCCTGCATCCCGTAGGGCTTTGACCAGATTGTCTTCTTGCCGTCCCATGACACACCTCTATTAGAAACTAATACACCTCAGCCCAAAATGTGCCCAGTTGCTTTGTGTAGCACGCGGGCTCCCGTGCGTTGGACCACCTGCACTACAGCACCAAAGGCTTTGATGACCGTCTTTGCCATCTCCCCAGCCTGCTTCTTGACCCGCTCCACAAACTCTGGGCGGAAGTCTATCCCTAAAATGGATGCGGTCCCGGCTATCAGATCGGCGTTGTCCTTCATGTAGTCATGCTCCCAGTAGCCCTTCTTTGGGGTGAGTTTGTAGTGGATAGAGTCCACCTCTGCCGGGAACACATAGGAAGAGAACTGCTGCATCAGTCGCGCCAGCTTTTCATCTTTCTGCTTGAGGTATTTCTTGTGCTTGTAGGTGAACTCTGGGTCCAGTTCCTCCAGGGGAGCAGAAGAGGCCAGATGAGCAACCGGGTGGTCATACTTGCCTGTGAGAGGGGAGCCGCCGCCTGCGTGCTGGTCCATTGCATGAAACAACTCATGGATGAACGTGGTGCCCACACCCATGCACAGCCGGATTTTGCGGTTTGCCTGGTTGTACTGCCCCATCAGAAGAGAGGATAAACTGGGCTTGTACTTGGGGTCAACACTCAGAGCCAGCCCGTACTTGGCTATGGTTTCACGCACTGGGAAGCACTCATTGAGGTGAGCCAACTCCTCTTTCACCCGCTCCAGCACGCCCGCGTGTATCTTTTTGTGCTTCTTGGGAGCCTCCAGCACCAGACCATAGTTGTCCCACAACTCCTGAATGTCTTTGCCGTAGCGCCCCACAAAGGTTGGCTTTTTTTTGGTCCCTTCCTCCTCTGGGTCCAGCCCACGGGAATAGTAGTGCATCTTCCATCCGTCCGGGTCACGGGCAATCTCCTCACGATTCTTGACCCGCAGATCTGAGAACAGCACCTTGCCAATGCCTCCCATCCCAAAGAAGCCTCCCACCTTCCCGGTGGCATGATGGTTGCCCAGCTTCTTTTGGTAGTAGTCAATGCGTTGCTCTTTGGTGGCAAAGTGGTCTGGACGCTTGACAGTGTGGTCCGTCTTTGGGTCTGTCAGCCCCTCTGGCGGGTACTTGGGATCTGGCAGTTCCTCATAGGTCCAAGCGTCACTTTTCTTTTTCTTTTTCTTTTTCTTGACCTTGGCTTTGTGTTTTGCCAGTTCATCCTCATAGTTCCTGCCGGTGAGCCCTTCCCACTTCTTGATTGCCAGATCTGTCAGTTCCCCACGGTAGGCTGTGACCTCTGCCGCCACCTTTGCCTTTTGCTCCGGGTCTGTGGGCTCATGATACTTGTCCACCAGATGCTCAGAGACAGCCTTGAGTCCGTCCAAATAGCCATCTGGCTTCTTTTTTTCAGGAGACAGTCCCATCATGTCTGCTGTCCAAGAGTCCCAGTCAATTTGTTTGACCCTTTTCTTGACCTGCAAAGCCAGACGCACAGCCGGTGGATTGGCTTCTACCTCAATCCCCTCCAGAATAGCCCGGAAATCTGTGAAGCCTGTATTTGCCGTCATGTCCAAGACATTCTTAAAGTGGGGGTCACGCTTGATCCGGCGGGTGTTGAAGGAGTTGCGGGCATACTCCACACCCGCATCATAGTCCTTTGCGTACTCTTTGACCTTCTTGGAGTAGCCCTCTGTAGGCACGCTCAGGTCTATCTTCTCACCACGCCCTCCCTTGGGGGCTTTCTGGGCAGACCAGGGGGGCTGTCCTCCATAGACAAAATTCCAGGTCTTCTCCGGCTCCGGCTCCGGCAGGTCTTCCGGCTCCGGCTGGAGGTAGTCTGTGTGCTTTTCTCTGTAAGCGGCAAGGCTTTCTTTTGCCCGTGCCTGGTGGCGCTCTGTGCCATGCTTTTCTGCCCTATCCATGATGTCTTGCAGACGGGCAAGCCCTGCCTCTGCATGAAGTATGGCTTGTTGCATGTGCGCCGCCCGGATCTTCTGCCGGACCTGCTTGGCAGTCAGGTGCTCCTCTTTGCCACGGGTTCCCTTCCCGTCCACATCATCATTGACCACCCGGAACTTGCCATCAGGGGTCTTCCCAAGCACCAGGAGGTGCCCTTTGTCTTTTCCAAGGGCAAAGGACGCCCCCTCTTCTACATTGACGCTGTGGACGTGTGTGGAGTCCACATGGTGGTCCTCATCATGCCGGTGCCCCTTGCTGGGGTAAAAGTAGCGGTAGCGCCGCTTGCCCTTGCTGTCTGTGTAGGGCACCCGCTTGATGTACTTGTGGGAGATTGCCTTTTCTAGCAAATCCCCAAAGAAGCCAAAGACCGTGGCTTCATCTACCTCTTTCCACATGGCTCACTCCTGCTTGTAGTCCAAGGGAAACATCCGGTGACACACCTTGCACATCTGCTTTTCCGGTTTGCCTGTCTTGGTGCTGTAGCGCAAAACAAGCTGGTGTGGCTCCCTGGGCTTGTGCCCACCAGGGCTCTGGGAGAGCGTGGTTCCACACTCATCACAGCCCTGGCAATCCTGGGGGCGCATCCCACTTTCAAACAGTTCCTTCTTGCCGCACTGACAGCGCCAGTATTGCATCACAGCCTCCTACAGTGCCGCAATGTAGATACCAAAGTATTTGCGCTTGACCTGGGGCTCCAACTTCTCCAGACGCTTGTTGAACGCCTCAATGGTGGCGGAATAGATCCCATACATGGCAGAAGCCGTGTAGCTCACGGACTCACTCACGCCATCCCTGCTCACGCTCTGGGAGGAGAAACCACCACGGAACATCTGCCCCAGCACAGCCAACGCCTGTGCGCCCGCACGCAAGCCGATCACCTGGATGATGTCCATTGGTGTCTTCTCATCCTTGAGCCCCGCCCAGTAGCGATAGCGCCAGAAGGATGGCAACTCAACGGGACCACGGATGGCATGAACATACATCAAACCAATGAAGCTGTAGGCAAGGCTCTGGTTGTAGGGGAGCAGGTGAATTCTGCGCCCACTTGCCGGTTGTATCCAGTCTGGGCGGATATCCACAATGCGCGTGTGCTCCAGCGCCCCCACAAGGTACTCCCACTTGATGGGCTTGCCCCAGGGCACATCCAAGCCAATCCAGTGACCGGCTGTGGGGGGCTTATACATGATCGGCGGACCAAAGAGGTCATAGTCAAAGTTTTCAGGGAGCGGAGCCGGCGGGGGGATGAGCCCGGTGGAAGGGGTGAGGTTCCGCAGCGTGAAGTCACTGACACAAAGCGCCGGTTCAATGGGGGTGTAGAGAAAGGTCTGCTCCAGCCAGTCTGCCTCCTCATCTATCCACCGGCGCAGGCTGTCCCGGTCAATCAGTTCCCGGTCAATCATCAGCCGCTCTGTGGTGTGAGTAGTGGGCAGTTTGCGCGGGTCCACCTGCACAACAATGTAGTGGGTTCCCCAGCGATCTGGAAGGATCAACTGCTGGTGAATGCCCTCTGGGATACGCATGTCAATGGGGACAATCTCTCCCCGGTTCCAGGAGAGGCTCCAGTTGACCGTGCTGTGCTTGTCTGGCACCAGTTCCAGTTCAAAGATATCCAGGGGATGGTTGCGGCTCACCTCAATCACCCACACACCGTTCAGTTCCTTTGGCTGGAACCGCACGGCACGATCATCATTTGATCGGCGTGTGGCGCCCCGGAGCCACTCCTTTTCCAAGCGGTCTGTGGTCATGACAGTGGCACGCCAGTCTTCAGAGGTGGCGTTGGTTCCACTGGGGTAGGTGGGACCGCCAGAGTGCTCCACCTCAAAGAAGTAGTTGCCCCGGCGGATCACGTTGAAGGGGTCTTCTGTGGAGTAGACCACCCGGCGCAAATCCCAAGAGAAGGAGACACCCTCTACCGGGACAGGACCAGTGAAGGTGTATGTGCGCCGCGCTTGGACCACCTCTTCATTGCGATCCCGGCGTGCTTTCATCATCCTAACAGTGATCTGTTCACCAACCACATTGGCGTCATTTGGTGTGGGAATGACCCAAAGGGTCACAATCTCCCGCCCTGTCTCATTCTTGCTGTACTCAATGAGCCCGTCAAAGGGAAGCTGTGTGCCCCGGATAACAGGTGGGTCAAGGTAGATTTTGAGGTTGGTCAATGCCATCAGCTTCCCCTATTAGTTTCTAATACTGCCCCGCGCCTTTTTCATTGCCTTTGCCATCTCCACAACCACCTTCTTGGGAAGGTTTCCGTGCTTCAGGTCATCCACAATGATTGCCACAGCCTCATGGATGATGCGCCCCATCAAAGGAGCCATTGCTTCCAGAGGCTTGCCCTTGGCTTCATCTTCCAGGGCTTTCAAAAGGGAAATGCGCTCACGGTCATGCTCCGCCGCCAGTTCATTGTAGCCCTCAAGATACTGCGCCACCTCATCATCAATGTGTTCACCCACATGCTTGGACTCTATCACTTTTTTCATCCCCTTGGACAGTGCCGGGTAGATGAGTTTTGTCCCTGCAATGTAGGCAAGCACCACGCCAGCAGGCCATGCCATCCCGGAGGGAAGCACTGCCGCCGCCGCCGCTTTGATCGCCATGCCCAGCCCTCCGGCTGTGGCTGGCACCATTGAATAGGTCCAGTGCGCCATGTAGGCAAGAGACGCCTTGCGCTCCTCTGGGCTCATCTTCTCTTTGTTCTTTGTGACCATCAGCCCAAGGTAGCGGAACATGTTGAGGTTGTTCCTCAACTCCGTCTTGCCCTGGTACTTCAGGAAGCCACCGGCTTTCAGAGCCCAGTCCTTGATGCGACTCATCACGCCCTTCTTGAACGCCGGGTCATGAACCGCCAACTCCTCTTCCAACTTCTCCCCGATCTTCTGGGCAACCTCCAGAATCTCCTTCTCATCTGGGGTGAAGGTTTCCAGCACATCCTCCTTCCAAGGGATGGTGTGCTCCGGGTCCGCCCACTTCCCACCACGGGGTCCAATGTAAGGACCGCCAGACGGCTTGGGGGCGTCCAGGCGCGGCTCATCAGGCACATCCATTGCCACTTCCGTTGCCTTTTTCAGCACCACTTTGGAGCCCTTGTCCCCGTGCATTTGCGCCACTTGGTCTGCAAACCACCTGATAAAATCAAGCTGTTCATCCGTGGGTGCGCCCTCTACTTGGGGGACATGCTTCAGCGTTCCTTTCTTTTTGCGCCCCTTCTTTAGCTTCACACGGGCTCCTGCAAAAGTGCGGATGCGCTTGGCTTGCTGTGGGGTGTCCGGCGCTCTGGGACCACGCGCCTTGCGGATGCGCTTGATGATTTCATCACCACCAAGCCCTGGGTTGTCCACCGCCATCAGCATACCAGCGATCACGCCCGTCCGCCCAAGCCCGCCCATGCAATGGATCAAGACCGTGCCACCTTCAGAACGGGCTCTGTTGATCTGGTCAATCACGTCAAGAGCTAGCCCCAGCGGGGGGACAGTGCGATCCTCAATGGGGGCATGAATGACCTGGAACCCCAGTTCCTTTGCCCGCCCGTGGTAGTCCTTGACTCCGCCCCTGTGCTCCGGCTCCCCTTTCTCTGTCAAATCAACTATGTGGGTGACGCCATCCTCTTTTGCGGTCTTCAGGTCCGCATCCAGATCGCGCCTGTGTTTGAAAGCAAAGCCGTCATTGCGCTTGCCAGGGAGAAAGGCCAGACGCACCTTGTCCAGCCCCTCCACCTTGTCCAGCCGCAGAGGTGAGTCCTCAGAGGTGAGAACCGTCCGCCCGCGCCCAGGCAGAGGAGCCCACGCCTCACGCCACGGGATTTTGTGCTGGGGGTCTGCCCACTTGCCGCCCCTGGGTCCAATGTAGGGACCACCCTTGACCAGCACTACCGGACCACCCTTGACAAACCTTCCGCGCCCAAGACGCCGCCCCCTCTTTCTTTGGCGCAGGTCTTTCAGTATCTCCTTGAACTTGTCAAGTGTGTACTCATTGACCGGACCAATGAACTTGTCAGGGTCATCATAGTGACGCCGGAAAGCAGACACCGCAGCCTCTTTGGTGGGGTAGCCAAACATCACCTTGTCTTCATCAAAACGCCCGGTCTTCTGGTCCTTGGCATGGACCACCCACACTTTGTCAAAGTGACCGTCCTTGCCCTTTGTCTCTTGCAGCTTGCGGGCAAGCGGACCCACAAACACGTCAAGGTCATCTCCATCCACCCCTGGAACGCCCGGAAAGTACCCATAGTGGTCTTTCATCACGGTTCTCCAGGGAATGCCCTCTGGAGACGTTCCCATGCGTACAGAGCCCGCTCTGTTCTCCACAGAGATAGGCACACCATTGATGCTCATCCGCCCGTGCAGTTTCCAGCGCCCCTTGTTCTCCGCCTTGCAAAGCTGGTCCCGGAGACGGCTCAAGAGCCCCCGCTTTTGCTTTTTCTCCTTGCTCTGTGACGCCTCCTCATGGAGTGCCGCCAGATGCTCATGCACGTCCTTGTACTGTTTGGCTGTGGTGTCACTGGACCAGTTCAGGTCTTGAGCTATTTTCTTGTGGGCGTTGGCTGCGGCAGCATGGTCTGACTGCCCCCATTCCTTGTGACGGTCCTTGTCTGCCTCAAAGGAAGCTGCCGCCATCCCCGCCTTTTCCTGGTCTGAAAGGATAGTGGCTCCGGCTCCTTCCAGAGGGGTCAAGTGAAAGGGGTCAAACTCATCTCCAGCATGACCAGAAGACAACTCCAAACCATACTCATTGTAGTGGGTTGTCTTGTGCCCCTTCTCCCTGTGCTCCGCCTCCTTCTCCTTCAGGCGTGCTTGGTCTAGCAACTCCCCAGCCTTGCTATTGTGATCGATGGCGTGCGCCTTGTGGTTGTTTGCAATCTCCCTGTGATCCCTTCCAGCCAGACCCAGGACGTTGACACCATGCTCCTCATGAACATCATTGATGTGGTCCATGTGTTCAGCATTCATGGTGGACAAGAACCTGTGAGCACGTTGATGGTCACTTGCCGCCTCAAAGTGCTCATGGGCACGATCCCGCAGTTCCCTGGGGCTCATACTCTGCACTGTCTCACGATTCAGAATGGTGTGGGGCTCCTTGTAGCTTCCCCACAACAGTTCTCCCCGGTAGTGCTCCCCTTCCTCAGCCTGCTTTCCTGCCGCCCAGTGCGCCCCCGCCATTGTCTTGTGGTAGACATCCCTGTCCCGCTCCCCTTTGTTGTGTGCCAGCCATGCGCTCCGGTGGTCATTGCGATCAAGATGCTCTCCCCCTGCCGCCTTGGACCGCCCACTGTGCTCCATTGTCTTGATGAAATTGTGGTTGGCTTCCCTGCGGGCAAATGCGTCTCTCTTTCCGCGCACCTCCCGCGCCTCTTCCCGGTGCTCCTCTGGAAATTCCGCTGCGGAGCCACTCTGCTCAATCCCCTCAGCAAACTGCTTGTGAAGGTCCGCCACAGCCGTCATCTTGTCCATCTTTTGCTTGACGTGCGTGGGCTTCTGGGAAACATAGACCTTGTTCCCCTTCTCATTCATGTAGAAGTGACCCTTTCTGGGACCACGCTGTGTGGCTCTGCCCTGACTCCCCCGCGCCTTGGCTGGGGGATCTGGCTTTTTCTCCTCCTTCTTTTTCTCCTCCTTCTTGGGCTTTTCTGGCTCCCGCTCCATCAGCATTTGAGCGGCAGGGGATAACTTCTCCAGCACGCCCTTCTCCATCTGGGTGGTCCAGCCAAAACCCTCAGCCACCCCATCTCTCACCACACTGCGTGTTGTCATGCTACTGCCTCACAATCACAGGAGCCCCATAGACGCCATCTGGGCGGATCTCCACCCTGACACCTACAGGCTCCACTCCAAGGCTCTTGTTCACATCCCCAAGCTGTTTCTTGGTCAACTTGAGGATAGACTGCTTTTTCTTTTCCGCCACCGTGTTGGCAGAGTAGAACTTTGCCCAGCTTGTGTTGAGGGCTTGCTCAATCATGGGGTTGTCAATCCAGTGATGGTCCCACTCATCCGCATCCTCTTCACCACTAACAGGAGAGTGGAGCCAGTCCGTGACGTGGGACTGGCTGGTCTTGTCCGGGTCACGCTTGATCTGAGCCAGCATCTTTTTGTCAACGGTGGGGATGAGCCCCTTGTCACTGAGCCACTTCACCTCTGCGGCAAAGTTGTTCCGATCCGTCTGCGTCATCCACTCATGGGGTGATCCTATCAGATCAGTGTAGTCAACGGGGTCCAGGGAACCCTGTGGAGAGTCCTTGAACATGAACTCTTTCAGGTCTTTCTCCGCCTGAATGGTTTGGTAGGTAAGGGGGTTGGGACGGTAAATCTCAGAGGCCAGCTCTTTGTGGTCCATCCAGTGCCCCAAGCCGGGTTTCCCTACCGGCTGAACATAGTAGCGCCGGGTGTCCTTCTTGCCCTTCTTTTCCCCGTCCATTCTGTCCACAGTGTACTTCTCTGTGTACTCCTGCTGGTCATACTCATCAAACCAAGTGAGGTCAAACTCCGTGCCCGCCGGCACATCCGCCTCCCACTTCTTTTTCTTTTTGGGTCCACCATAGCCCACCAGAGCAGTGATCCGCACCGCGTCAAGGGTGAGGTTGGTTTCATTGGACGCCTCTTCCGCTGCCTTTTGCACCTCTGGGTACTTCTCAGAGAGCGTGCCCATGCCCAGCAGATGAACCCGCTTGGGCTTGGTGGTGCGGAGAAACTCAGAGAACTCCTCCACCGTGGTAGCATCCTTTTTCATGGGCACGCCACGGATGTAGTCATCAAAGCCCAGAATCTCCTGCACGCGGGCGTCAAACTCCGCCATGCTCATGGAGCCCTTCTGGATGGGAACAATGATCTGCGCTCCCAGTTCCCGGTGCTTCCTCACCCTGCCAGCGTACTTCTCCAGGCGCTCCAGCGTGACCTGCTGGTCTGCCACCTTGTCCGGTGCCACAAGGTAGGCTTGCGTGCCAAGCGTGCGTGCAAGGTCATCATAGAGCGCCAGCCGCTCCTCCCACTCCTCTTCTGTGATGGGTTTCACGTCATAAGGCACTCCAATGGGCAGGTCTGGCTTGGGCAATTTGTTGCTCCCCTTCTTTGGGTAGTTGAAGCTGATTTCACCAAAAGCACCACTGTCCACAAAGACCTTGGCTTTGGTCCCTGCCAGCTTCTTGAGTTGCTGGATGCTCTTGCTGTTCACCTCATTGACAGCCACGCCCACGTTCATGCCTGCGTCTGTGAACCCTGCAATCTCCCCCGCATGGTTGGAGCCGCTGGGGAAGTAGTCATCCAGCCGGACATCATAGCGTTCAGCCAGAGCCTCCACCTGCTTGAGCCAAAGCGTGGTGCCAATGGTCCGGGCTTTGTGCCAGTCCCGCTTGATCTTCTGCTCAACGTCATGGATCTTCTTTTGATGCTCCAAGCGCAGCATCTTGGCAAAATCATCCTTGGAGAGCGTCTTGGTGTGCCCTGTCTCATCATGGCGGATTGTCAGCTTGTTGCCGTCCATTGCCGTGATGTGATAGTGTCCCTTGCTCTGCCCAGACCGGATCTGGAAAGCTGCGCCCACCCGGAATTCATCCTTGTGACCAATCCCACGCCCGCCACGCACATTGTAAAAGTAGCGGTAGATGGGCTTGCCTGTCTTGCTCACTTTTCCTGTGGGCACGCGCCTGATGTACTTGTGATGTCCAGCCTTGATGAGCTCAAGCTGGACGCGCAGGCTCTTGGCAAGGGCAGCAGTTGGGCTCACCACGCGCCCATCAGAAGACCATTTGAGTAGAACCACAGCGCCCATGTGTCACCTCACGGGAAGGGGGTTGGGTTGGGGTTGGGTATCTCTGTGAAGAGGTTGGCTGTGTCCAGGTCTGGCACTTCAAAGACCCGCCGGTAGTTCCCACGGGGGATGTGAATCTCCACCTTTTTCAGCTTGGGCATGGAGATGTGAAAAATGCCATTGTCATCCGTGACCACCTTGACCTCATCATCCAGCCACATCACACCATCCTCAATGTTGGGCTGGTCCAGGATGCGTCCATAGACAGGAATACCAGATTTGGGCTCACCAAAGCCGCCGCCGGCTCCCAGTTCTCCAAACAGATCGCCCCAGATGTCACACATCCCCTGCCCTGGAATGTCTGCCGGGTCCAGCACCACGTCCACATAGGCTGTGGCAGTCCCGCCAGCAGTCGTGACCACAACCTCCTGGTCCTGCCCCAGATTAACGTAGGGACTGGTGGGGGGCTTGGTCACAGTGACCTGAATCTGGTCCAGCGTGTTGCCAATGATGGGCACCTGCACGCCTCCAATGGTCACAGAGGTTGCGCCACCCAAATCCGATCCGTTGATCGTGAGCGTACTGCCACGCGGCACCGGGTCTGGTGTCACGCCTGGAGGGCTGTCTGTCTGGGCATTGATCGTGGGGGGCTGGGGTGGGAAGCTGGGGATGACATCCACCACCTGCAAGCTGTCCTGGTAGCCCACAAACGCTGCGCCAGTGGAGATGACCTGATACTGGAACAAGCCCAGGGTGTCAAAATCACCTGCCGCAAAATCAACGGCATAGTTGCCATTGCCACGATCCGTCCAGTCCCCAGCACCAATGGTTTTCTGTGTGAACCCAGCCGCTCCCTCTTTGCGGATGTAGACCTGGACCTGATTGAACAGGACACCAGTGACCGGGTTCTGGCTGGAGTCAAAAAGCTGAACGGTGTCCTCTGAAGCCACATTTTGTTTGACGTAGCGCATGGGGGCACTCCGGCGTGAGGGTTACTTTTTGGAAGAGGTCTTTTTCAAGCCCTTTTTCTTGGGCTTTGCAGCCGTCTTCTTTTTGGCTGGTGCCTTTTTTTTGGAGGTCTTCTTGGGAGCCTTTTCCGGGGGCGTGGCAAGCTGTTTGGGGGGCTCTGGCTCCGGCGCCAGTTCCTCCAGAATCTCTTTGGACTCTGCCACAGCTTCCTCCAGCGCCTCCTCATCCTCTTCAGAGGCGCTCTCATCCTCCTCCTCATCCTCATCTGAGGAGTCTTCCTCCTCCTCACCCTCTTCCGTCTCCTCAGCGCCCTCTTCCGCCTCCTCAGAAGCCTCTTCCTCCAGAGCCTCCACTGGGGCGGGCTCAGGGGCGGGCTCAGGGGCGGGCTCAGGGGCGGGCGCGGGTGCCTGCTCCTGGAACTCTGTGCAGCCGGGATGACTCTTCAGCAGAGCATAGAACAGGTGCGGTCTTTTCAAAAGGTTCTCAGAGACGCCACGGTCATCAAAAACAACGCAGTCCCCACCAATGGTTTTCACGGTCTTGCGGAATGCCAAACAGAAGACCTTCATGTCACTTCCTCCTGTGTGCAACAGAACTAAAAAAACTCCATCACACTATAGCACAAGAGGGGAGAACTGCAAGACTGTGGGGGATGACTGTGAAAAAGGGGAGAAGGGAAGGAAAGGGGGAGAGTTTAGCAGAACACGCGGGAGAGGGTGATTTGGGCAACGTAGGTGGAAAACAACTTGCGGGCGCGTTCCCGGCGGCGGTCATGAGAGGCGCTCTGGGCGGCGCGTGTGCGGGCAGCGTCACGGATTTTGACCGCTTTGGCTTTCAGATTGACCGGAACAGTGCGGGTGAGGCGATCATGCTGGATGATACAAGCTGCCGCAGCCAGGATGTGTTTGCAGTCCAGCCCGGTCTTCTCATGATCCTTGCAAGAGCAGTAGGTCCGGTTGGGGTGAATCTGAGCAACGTGCTGGTCATTGTTGGAGCCCTGGAAAGTGACCACAGCGTGGTCCAGGATGGTCTTGCCGTCCACTTTGTGGTGGCGGTGAATGGTGACGTTGGAGATTTTGGACTCAGATTTGTTTGCCTTTTTCATTTGTTTTCAAACTCCTTTGTTTGGTTTCTTGTCTTGCCTGTCTATAGAGTTGAGGTCTGGGGATTTTTTGATCACAAGCTGGCGGCAACTTCAATGCCCTTGGGGGTGATGGAGTACCACTTGGTGACAAAATAGTAGGTTCTCCAACCCAAGTAGGCACGCTGGGAACTTTCCTCACGGCGCTCCAGCTTGAGGAGCCCCTGCTTGACAAGGCAGGTGAAGGTTCTGTCCGCCCGATCATCATAACCAAAGGCTTCAGGGGTGTAGTGGGGCTCATAGTCTTCACAGCCCCAGCGTTTTAGTTCCCACGCTTGGTCTTCAAGGCGTTTGAGGTGGAATTTTTTCAGGGCTTTTTTCTGTGCGGGGGTCATAGTCTTTCTTTCCTCCAATTCAAAAGTTGCTCAGTGTAGAGATGAGGAGCCGGGATTTTTTGACCGCCAAACGGCAGAACCCGGTTGCCACCAAGGACCACCGGGTTCCTCCTACATAACAATGGAAATGACCAGGGAGATTGGCAGGGAGAGAAGGGCAAGCCCAAACAGGTTCCCAAACACCACATACATCAAGGAGCCAAACAGGCTCCTCTTGTCAAAGACTGCACAGGGGATGACAGCCAAAACTCCAAGGGCAAGTAGCACCAACAAATGTGTCAAAAAAACCACTGTTTTTCCTCCGTGAAAAGGGGTTGCAGGTACTCATAGAGTTGAGGAATGGGGATTTTTGAGAAGATCTGATGGTGGTGTTCAGTCTCTATTAGGAACTAATAGCGGGAGGCGCTCAAAGCGCACCACATCCTCTTTGGGGGTCTTTCTCCAGCCGCCCTCTGTCTGGCTCACCCAGCCGCCCGCGTGGTCCTGGTACGCCACAAGCTGCCCGTGCTTGTAAATCTCCAGCGCGGTCTGGCACCACGGCTTGTGCGCTATGTTGAAGACCTGCACGCGCCCGGTGCTGGGGCTCTCTACTCTGACAAGCCACTGTCTCATGGGTTCACCTTTGGGTTGTTAGCTAATGGTGATGATGAAGGAAACAGGAAGGGTGATCAAGGAAGCAATCCCAGCCAGAAGGAAGACGCCCCAGACTAAATAGCTGAAGCTACTTTTGGCTTTGACCGCCTCTGGAATGGCGGAGAGAAGGAAAAGACCAACGGTCAAAAGAAGATGGTACAAACAAAGCATTGACGTTGCCTCCTAGTATGGAATGTCATCATCTGGGTCCACCAGACCCAGGGGTTGTTGGGGGGGCGGGCACTGTTCCCGGATGTCCCCGTCCAGTTCAGCCAAATACTCTTCATACTCAGCCAAATCCTCCACAGAAAGTTCATCAAAAGGGTTGAATGATTTTGTTTTTTCCAACTGTCTTTGCTCCTGTGAAAAAAAGTTCTGGTCATACTTAGAATTGAGGAACCGGGATTTTTTGTTCAGTGACCCACCGCCCGCCACAGTGTCCCCGCCACCCCAGCTTGTGCTGGCCTTGCCTGCCCCAAGGGGGTGGGTGTCTGCTTTTCCAGACACAAGGGAGCCGGATCTGGGGGTGAAGTGGTTGCAGCGTTCAGCTTGGTGGGGGATGGTGGGGGATGGTGGTTAGAAGGACCAGCCTGTCTCTTCATCTACATGGTGGTCATGGCAGAGCACCTGAGCGTCATAGCGGTACTTGAAGGGAAAGATGTCCTCTTGGGTCAAGCCTACCTGTGAACGCTCCTCCTCATTGCCCACGTCCACAAGACCGTGCCGTTTGGTGAAGACGTAGGCTCCACACAACTCTCCAGCGTCCGCCTCAGAGATGACCAGCGCAGCATAGGCGTCCATTCCGCAGGCCAGCTTGATCATGCCATTGACCAGCACCATCCCGATCTTGCCGTGGATCGTCTTGTAGTCCACACTCATCAGCTTGCGCCGCCGCCCACCGGCAATCATGGTGACTGGCTTGCCATAGCCAGTGTCCACCTTCACACGCACGCCTTTGGTCATCCCAGCCATCACGTTGGCAACTTTGGGGTCACGCAGGTTCCAGAACTTGGGGGCGTCTTTTGCGGTCATGGGAGCATTCCTGGGATCATGTTTTGGGTTGTCTATGTGTGCCATTGTCTTTCCTCCTCAAATCAGGTGTTTGTATGGCTTGTTGTTCTCTTTGCGCCAGCGTTGATCTGCGTCCGTCATCTCCTCCAAAAGCTGGAGAGCAACGTCCTGCACTGTCAGCCCCAACTCTGGAATGGACACAGCCAGTGCCCTGTGGGGTCCACACTTCACATACAGCACAGAACGGGGGAAACTGGTGTCATCTATCACTTGCCGTTCCATCTTGCCTTGTCCTCCTTAGACCAGACGCCCGTTGCGCCGCCGCAGGTGCTTGGCGCGGAGCCGGTCCTCTTCATCCATGCGCTCCAAATCTGCGATCACAGCTTGGATGATGGCAGGGTCATTTTTGCAGTACACTTCATAGGAACCAACTTTGATTTTTACCTTGTTCACTGTCTTGCCTCCAAATTTCTTGCCTTGGTTTGTTGGTTGTTAGGCTACTTTGCCCAAGCAGACAGGACCAATGCCTGCCTCAATGCTCTCAGGGGTAGTCAGCTTGCGCCCACACACGCCACAGTGACCGTGGTGAAGGGCTTCAAAGCCAGCCGGGAAGTCCTTGCCATCAACAACGTGGTTGAAAAACCAACGGAACGCTTTGGAACTGGTAGCATCCCAGCCGATCTTGCTTTTTTTGGCATGGACAAACTTGAGGTTGCCGTCCAGAGCGCCCCAGATGAGCCCCAAGTAGGTGTAGCTTTCCTCATTGTTGGGACCAGTGAGAACGCCCACAAAGAGGGGGTAGGGCTTTCCTTCCTCAACCTTTTTGGGGAGGGAAATTTTGTAGGTGAGGTGGCGGTCTTCATTGATGTTGTGAAGGGTGATGGTAGCGTGACCGCCCATGATGAAGGGCTTGATGTTGCTAACGGGAATGGCGTGTGCTTCTTTCATCTGTCTCTTGTCTCCTGTGAGTCAAAATTCTTGCCCACCCTTAGAGACAAGGAACCGGGATTTTTTGATTCAGCTTGGGTAGTAGTGCGCCTCTGCCATGATGAATGAGGTTTGCAGGAACCGCTCTATTTCACGCCGCATGTCCCTAGTGATGCGCTGGGTCATCAGAGCCCGTTGAGCCCTCTCAATCTCCTCCACATTGACGCCTGGAGCCCTTTTCATCTGGTTCAGGATCACACACATGATCAGATCCTTCTGGGGTACGTTTGCCTTTTCCATGACTGCCTCCTGTCTTGGTTTTCTCCCCCCACACTACTTTGTCCTTTAGGCGGACAGAAATTGCGCGGTGTGCGGAAAAAAGTTGAAAAAAGTTTTCCGGTAAATGCGTTTGTTCAGGAAAGACAGTGGGTTGAGCCAGGGAGTAATGGGTGCCCCCTGGAGTGTAGCAAAAAGAGACAGTTCTTTCTGTTAGAAAAATACTTTCCCATGTTTTTCAGGGTGTTGGGCGGGAGCGTGCGCGTGGTTGTATTAGGAACTAATAGGCAGAGGTCTGCAATGTGGCGGGCTCAGGCTGTCAGCTTGGCTCAGATGTTGCCGCGATCCTTGGAATGGAACGTCTGGGTGGAGTGCGGCGCACGCAGTTCCAAGCCACCAGGCGCCAGCTTGATCCGATCTACTGGGCTCATGTTGGCTGTGATGATGACCTGATGGTTGGCACCTTCACCATTCACAAACTCAGCATAGAGGATCTTGCCAGCCGGAACCTTGAAGCCCTGTGATTTGGTACTCACCGCCAAAGCCACGCCAGGGGAACCGGCACGGATCAAGCCCGCGTAGGGAACCGCCACGATCCGATCCATGAAGTGGCCTTGCTTTGCCGGGAAGTTGGTGGTGTTGAAAGCACTCAGGATGAAAAGCGTGCCAGGGGTTGCCGGACCACCCGCAAAATCAAAATCGCTGGGGTCTGCATAGCGGAGCGCAATGGCTGAACCAGCTTGATCAAGGGCAGCGTTGGTGGCATTGACCACCATCACATCACGCAGCCACATGTCATGCCGCCACACGCCCAAAAGCCGTCTGTACGTCCCGTTGCCCAGTGGACCAATATCCGCAACCAGGGGGATTTCCTGCTCATTGTTCTGAGAAACCATCTGCCGCACAACGGCAGAGTTGGTGTCTTCTTGGATTTCCCTTTCTTTGGCGGACCCACCAGGACGGTAGAGATTTTGTAGCGCAAAATCTGTCATTTGTTTTCTCTCCAAAGGGTCCAGAGAGGCAAAGGAGGCAGGCTTTTCACAGCCCACGCTCCAGTGTCTCAGTTCATTGGTTCAAGGGCTCTTAGGCTCCCAAACGTCCGATATTGACGATCTTTGCCCACTTTTTGGGAGCAAACAGAATGGGCACACCGTACAGGAGGATCATCCACCTGTAGGCAGGGCTCAGGACTGCCAGGTCCATCTTCATCAGAGGAGCAAGCTGGCGGAAGCTGATGACCTGCTCATCCAACTCACCCACATACAACTCTTCCGTGAAGGGCATGACCCGGTTGATGTCATTGACCGTGCCGGGGGTCACAGGGGTATCACCCAGGTTGGCTTGGGTTTCCGCCGGGATCTGCGCGATCAAGCTGTAAGCACCAGAGGCAACGCTGGGGGCGGAAGCTGCCGGGTCCAGAGCCACCGTCCGGTAAATCCGGAAGTAGTCCGGCGGGGTGGTCACGGTTGCAGCGTTGGTCACTTTGATGGCTCCAATGTAACCCGCTTGGGCGTTGGCGCCGGTCAAGGTGGCAGAGGTGAAGATCGGGGAGGGGGCGCTCTCACCAAAGCGGTTCGCAGCCGTCACCACATAGGCATACTTGGCATCCAGAGCACCCTGGCTCTTGTCAAACTCACCTACGGTGGAGGCTCCAAAGGTCACTGCAATGGCGCTGGGAGCGGTGGGAACATGGGTAGCAGGACCACGCGGAGCCGTGGGGGCAACCGGAGCCCGCTCAATGAACCGTGCCGCATTGAACCGCAGAATGCCAGCCTGCGTGACAATGGAGTTGATGGCTTGACCAATCTGTCCATCCTGGGGAGGCGGCAGGTTGATCCTGTGCCTGGGATACATGGTCTTGACCAGATCGCTCAGAGGGGTGTAGCCCGTGTAGCAATCCGTGGGGAACGCAAAGTTGATCGCCAGCAGGTTGGAGATTTCCTCAAAGTCCTGCTCCTGCGGGGGCGCACCTTCCAGGTCAATGAATGACTCCGGGTCAATGAGGTTGGTGAGGCCATTCCACTGCTCACCTTGCTCACCGCCACCAAAGGTCAAGCTGGCGTCACCACGGAACAGGGCAATCTCAATCTGACGGAGGAGCCAGAGGATACCTGACTCATTCTCCTTCATGATCAAATCACCGTGGGCGGGGTGAATCAGGCTAACCTGATGGGTCACTTCCCGCGTGGTTCCCATGTACTTGACCAGGGCAGTCTGCCGCCGGTAGCTGGAGTCATTGGCAAGAGGAAGTTCACCCTCTTTCAGCCACGGACCAAAGCCGTCATCTCCGTAGCTGAGTTGCTGGTTAAACTCCTCCACAGTTGAAAAGGCAGGGCTTTTTGGAATGTCACGCCAGAAACGGATGTGCCGATCTGTGTGCGTGAGGATTTTTAAGGACTCTTCCAGGGACTCCACCCGCAGGGCGCTGCCGCCCACCTGAAGTGCGGGGTTGGCTTCATAGCCTGCACTCAACGCCTTGTTGAGTTGCTGCATTTCTTCCATGCTGGCTGTGCCAAAACCATTGAGTCCCAGACCGTCATAGTGTCGCAGTCCGATCATGGTTTCAAACTCCTTTAGTTAGAACAGGTCTATCCTTCAAGCAGGTTCACAAGACCCGCTCAACCTTAGTCGTTGACGCAACCCGGATTGGCTTCCAGGTGAGCCTCAATGCTTTTCACAACATTCTCATCATCCGGCAGGTTCCCAGTGTCCAGGAGGAGCCCAACCCGGTGATTCAGCTTGCCCTTGAGAACCATGTCCGTGGCAGCTTTCTTGTACTCCTGAATGGAGAAGGGGCGCTCACCAATGTCTGCGCCGGGGGCTTGGTTGGAGAAGGATTTTTGGACAACCTGCACGTTGCTCTGGCGTGCCATAGGGGCACGGGCAGGCACGCGGGGTGGGGTGCCGTTGCCGTTGCCACCAAACAGGCTCTTGTTGATGGAGACGTGGCTGGCGCTGACTGCCTTGAGCAGAGCGCCCTGCTCCGCCATGATGGCTTGGGCTTTGTTCAACTGGTAGCCCATGCCCTCAACCTGCTCCATCAGAGCGCCCATGCCCTTGGTGAGAACCTGAACACTGTAGAGGAGCGCCTTGTCCACCAGGGATTTTGCACACTTCTCAGCTTCCTCACCACCACCAACAGGCGGCATGGTAGGCGGACCACCGGCGGGCATTTCCGGGGTGTCATCATCACCGCCCTCTTCCGGCTCACCTTCCATCTGCTTTGCCACGCCTTTGAAGACGTTCAGCACTTCCCGCATTTCCTGAAGGACCGCATGGTTGGCTTTGGTCATGTTGTCCGTCTTGCCCGTGGGGCTGGTGGCGGTGGAGTGCAGCTCAGGGTCTTGCATCTGCGTGCCGTCTTCCGGGGTGGTGTCAGCCGCGCCACGCCCGCCGCCACGGTTCTCCCGCTGCGGACCTTCAATGGCCTTGTGGACGTTGTGCTTGACCTCAATGGAACGGATGAGGTCTTGGTCCTGGGGCTGGTCCACCATCCAAAGGTAGCCATAACCACGGCAACCCGTGCAGGTGCTCTTGTTGATCAAGTCAAACTGGGTGCCGCCACAGTCCGGGCACATGGCTTTCTCAGCACCAGGGACGCTTTTCATAATTTCCTGCTCACAGGCAATGAAGTTGGGGATGCCATGCTTGCGTGCCGCAAGATGCTTTTCGATCTCCTCTTCCGTCATCTCTTCAATGCTCTTGTGAGCAATGGGCTTCTTGGGGCGGTAGTCCGTGCCACCTGGAGTGGAACCCGGACCAGAGGGGTCTTCCTTCTCCCACTCACTGCCTGCCCAACCGGGACGATCACTGTTGCCGCCACGGGTGATCTGCGCTTTGTTGAGGTCTTCTTGGCTCAAGAGCCCCTCAACTGCGTTCAGTTCCTCCAACACGGCAGCGTTGTTTTGGGGTGTTCCATTCATCACACTCTCCTGTCCTCTCTTGGAGGGTCAAACTCATTGGAGGAGGGTCCGCGCCACGGCAGCAAGAGCTGCTCCTCTGGCCTTTTCCTCTCCGTAACCACGCTGTTTCATGACATTGTATGCAAAGCCCAACGCCTTGCTCACTTCATCCTGCCCCTGGTCATCCCCAAAGCGGGGAATTCTCTTCATGTTTTCCTCAAGGGACTCTACCTGCAAGGCGGAAGCAGAAGCAGAGGTGAGAGCCTTGCCGTCCCACGGCTCCTCAATGATGGGGTCATCCAGGAAGGTCTTGCCATTGATCCCACGCTTGAGGTCATCCACATCATCAGTGGTTGCCCACTGGCTTTTCCGCATTTCCTCCACCACCTCCATCCAGGTCTTGGTGTTGACCGGGGAAGCTGTGATGGCAATGTCCTGAATCCATGCCTTGATGATGCGCTTGCGCTCACGCCGCAGAATCTTGCCTTGGATAGAAAACCCCATGCGCCTGTCTGACTGCGCTGCCTCCAAAGCCTTTGCCAGTTCCCAGATGTGATCTGCTCCCTGGTGGGCACCTTTAGGCCAGATGAAACCCCTGGTCCAGAGTCCCAGCACCGTCTTCCCGTCCACATCACGGACGTTCTTGATGACACCTTCAGTGGGTTGCCCCACCTTGTTCTCTGGACCGGGCTTGTGATCGTCGTTGTAGTACCCGTATTTGAGGAAGTAGCGAAGATCAAGACCCTTCTGGACCACCTCCTCTTCCTGGAGGTCTTGAGCGGGAGTAGAGGCCACACCCTGCACAATGCGCCGCCCAGTTGAGCCCTCTGCACTCTTGAGGAACATGGGCAGGTCAAACTCAAAATCACCCAGTGTTCCGTCTGGCAGAGCCTTGTGGAGCAGTTCCCAGGGAGGGATGCGTCTTCTGAAGTGCATGTTTGTTGGTCCCAAAAAATGCAAAAAGGAGAGGTGGCGTTGCCATCTCTCCCTTTGCGGAGTCTCTTTGCTATGGTAACGGACTGAAGGTGCCGGGGTTGCACCCTCATTCCTGGGTGTCAATCAACTCTCTTGTATTAGTAACTAATAGCACGCCCCTGAGTCAAGGATTTTTTTTTGTCACAACACGGGCGCCAGTGTTGCTTTTCACCACACTCCCCCCGCCTTTGACTAAAGGCTCCTGGAGTCCAGATGGCGCTGAAAGGTAGTAGGGAACGGCTGTTTCTGATTTGCAAAACTTGCAAACAGCAACCATGCCAGTCCCATCAGGAGCTACCCGCAGAGCCATTGTCTTGAACCGCCACAAACCGTCATGTGATTTGCGTAGCACCTTGGTCTTGCACAGCGGGTTGCTACACTCAACCTCTTCCAGTTTCATTGCTACTCCCGCAGGAATGCTTGGGTGAGGGACTCAGAAGCCATCCTCTTCAGTTCCGGCGATCTTCCATTCTGGGCATACAGCAAAAGATAGCAGGCACTCTTGAAGATGGGATCTGCTTTCATCTCTTGATACCATCCTTTGACCAAATTGACAACCGCATCACGGGGGAATGGCTTTTCACGGGTGTAGGATTTGTGCATGAAGAGAGCCCCCTGAGCCCTGTCTACAACCTGCGGAATGGTAGGGACGTTCTCATCTTGAGGCCAGCACAGAGTGTCCGCTATGCCCTCCAGAACCATCTCTTTGAGGGGGAGCAGGTCTTCCCTGGTCCCGTTCATGCTCTTTTGGATTGCATGGTTCATCAGGCGTCTGCACTTGCGCCCAAAGAGCAACCGCAGAGCGTCCTGGTAGTCTGGCACTTGGTCCAACTGGGCTTGGGTCATCTCCCCAGAGGTCACACGCGCCTCAGCCGCCATGACAGATTTTTCCAGCGTCTTCTCCCAGGAAAGCAGGGACCGCTCCAGCTTCATCACCACGTTGGTATAGATGTCCTGAACCAGAGGCTCTGAGGAGAACAGACCAATGTGCGCGTCATACAACTCCTCCCGCTCATCCCGGCTTGCGTTGGGATACAACTCTTTCATGCGCTGGTCCAGGGCGCTCTCTGTGGAGTGCCCCTTGGGATCACCCCTGAACCACACGTCTACCACTGTCTCAAGGAACGCCCGCGCCCGGTCCTGCTCCGCGCCCGCAGGAAGGTCTTCTGTCAGTTCGTCAATAGTCTCCAGCAGATCGTTGGCATGGGGCATGTGCTGTTCTTTGATATCATGGGCAAACTTCAGATCGGAGGAGAACTTTGCCTTGCCCCACGCTTTCTCTTTGGTGTCCTTGGGAGCGGACGGTTCAGCTTGGGCAGTGGCCTGCGTCTGGCCTGCCTGCTCCTTCCCAGCCTCCCAGGTCATGCCTCCCTTCTCCTGGCCTTTGGCAGCTTCCGTCTGCAAAACCCCACCACCATGCGCCTTGTGAGCCAGGGCGTTGGCAATGTAGCCATAGAGGTGCCTGCCTGGAATGAAGCCAGACAGGGATTTGCCTTTCCTGCCCACGGTGCGCTTGATTGTGAGCGCCATGAGCAGGGCTCCCTTGGCTGACTCTTGCAATTCCTTACTGGACACCTGTTTGCCCTTGGAGGCACGCCACGCGGCACTGGAGAGGATGTTCTTGAGGCGGGGATCACCTATCATTTTCTTGATCTGGTTGTCTGTCAACTTGGGGCGCAAGATGTAGGTGGTGGTCCCGTCCTTCTCATTCTTGTCAACATGGGCTTCATAGTGCATGTTGCCCGTCTCAAAGGAGTGAGCCACGTCATCCTCTGCCGGGTCAAAATCAGAGAACCCCTCTGGGACCGTCCCCTTGAAGACAGCCCTGGCTCCACCAGATTCTTTGACCTCCTCAAAGGCCAGCAGGAACCGGACCATTTTCCGGGCTTCCTCTGGGGTTGTGAAAGGCAGGTAGGAAGTGTCCTTGTCTGCGGCTATGCCCTCACCACGGGGGTTGCTTTCCTTGATCTGGAACCGCTGTGCAACGTACTCCGGACCACGATCCACCAGCACCAGCCAGGGCTCCCCGTCCGGTCCTCTAAAGCTCATGGAGGGGCGCTTTTCAGTGGAGAGGTCATTGTCTGTGCTCCACTCTGGCGTGAAGGGGGCGTGGGACGGCAGGTCTTTGTGCTCCGCCACACCCACGCTCTGCTCAAAGTGGTCCATGTACTGAGAAAGACGGGTGGCGTCCTTTTTCTTGTCAAACTCCAGATTGTGCAGGGCTTCATCTGACAGTTTGCTGTCACCCACCGGGCGCATCAGCACCTCACGGGTCTTGTCTGCGTTCTGCTGGATGGCATACCACTTGCCATCAGCGCCCTGCTCCTGCCACCGCAGCTTGTGATGTTCCTTGTCTGCGCCGCCTGTCCCGTGCCCCATCTTTTTGACGGTCTGCTGCCACGCATGATGCGCGTGCTTGACCTTCTGTGCATCCTTGCCCTCATGGGAAAGGTGGGGGTGAATCTCAATGGTCATGGAGTGATCATCACCACCGCCAGCAATGGCAGAGTGCATCATCCCATGAACGGCAGCTTTGCCAGTGCCGTGGTGCTTCCCTTTGCCCTCTGCATAGGCATAGTGCCAGTGCCCGTCCTCCAGCCAGCGCCGGATGTACTTGTGCCCCGGCTTGGGGGGTCCAATGTGGGCGGTCTTGTGCTTGGCGTTGTGCGCCATGACCTTGCCCTTGGCAAGCGGGTCTTTCCAGAAGACCATCCACTCTCCAATGGTCTTGGCAAACTCCAGGGATTTTTCTGTGTCCTCTTCCTCTTCTGGCTCCTTCTTGAGAGCGTCTTGGAGCGGTGGGCGTCCAATGGGAGGATGGGGCACGTTGGAGTGCCTGGGAGCCATCTGAGGGGGTGGCGTCTCTGGGTGGAGGTTTGGGTTGGGGACGGGGGAATGTGCCACAGGAGGAGCATCTTGTGGCGGTTTTGGAACGGCTTCATGCCCCTCTCCAATGTTGGGCGGAGCCTCTTTGGGGGGCTGGCCTGCCGGTGGGGGTGATTCAGGAGGAGCCTGCCCCGGTGTGGGAGCCTTTCCTGGCTGGGGAGCCTCTGGGGGGAAACCTGCCTGCCCCGGTTTGGGTGTTGGCTCCTGTCCGGGCTGAGGTGGAGGTTGCCCCGGCACCTGTCCCGGTGGCTGTGCCATTGGTTGTCCCGGTTGCTGAGGGACGCCACTCCCTGGCTGGGGGCTGTCCACCATACCAGGGGGTAACGGGTCTTGAACGGGCATTTGCTGAAGGAGATTGGTGTAATCCATCTTCTCCATCAGGTCTGCTTTTAGTTCCAAAAACTGCTCCCTCAGTTCATGCAACCGGGAGTGATCACGGGTTCTTGCAGCTTCCGTGATGGCTTCCTTGAGGAAGTTGAGGCGCTCCATGTCCTCATCTGAAATGCCCTGCTCTTGTTGTTGTTGAGCCAGCAGTTCCTCCATGATGGGGCTGTCCGGCTCCGCCTGCACATGCGCCTGCCCGCCTTGCGTCTGGTCATTGCGGTAGTAGAGCGCCATTGGTGAGGATGACTCTGTTTGCTGCACCCCAGGATGCCCCACCATCCCAGACGGGATCACACGCGGGGGTGATTGTGGGACCGGAGCCTTTCCAGCCCTGCCGGCGTCCTGATTCAGGTAGGGCACAGAGGTCTGTTCAACGTCCGCATCACCATCCCCCTCAGTGCGCTTCATGTGCTCCTCCTGCTGCATTTTCTGTGGGTCCGGTGCTTGGCTGTGGTCTGGTTTTTCCTGCGTCTTTGCAGCCATTGGAGGCAGTTCTGGCTCACCTATCTGGTCATGCCCTGGCTGGGTTGGTTGGGAAGGGTCCGGGTGGGTAGGGACTGGTGGCCTGTCAATAGGAGGAGATGACTGCCCAGGCACATGCTCCTGTGGTGGGATCTGGCTGTGCCCTGGAGGGATGTCTCCCGGCTGGGGCGCTCCCCCTTGAGGGTCTTCCTGGGTCTTTTTGTCCAGCCACCCAAGCAGTTCTTGCACATGCTCTTGTGTGCCCTTTGGTAGTTCCCCCTCCAGCCTCTTGATCGCAGCTTTCCCCTGCTCATCAAACTCTATATGGATTGAACCAGGCATGGTCACGCTCCTCTATTAGTTTCTAATAGACAAGGATACTCAAAAAGACAGGAAAGACAAGGACGGGTTCACTTTAGAGCAACCGCTACCGCTACCCCACCCCCGATCAACGCAGCCAGCACAAAGCCCACCCCAAAGCCCCAGATGAGGTATTTGTACTTGAGCCCCTTCTCCTTTGCCAGTGTCAGGTTCAGGTTCTTGTTGATCTGCTCCAACTTGTCCATTTTGACGGTCAACTTGGACACCTTCTTGGCAATCTTTTGCGTTGTGGTGTCCGCCACTTTCAACTGTGTCTTGTACCACTCAATCTGCTCCATCTTTAGCTTGAGCTTTGTCTCAATGAGTTTGGCACGCTCCTTCTTTTGCAGCCTGAGTGTCTTGATTTCCTTGAGCAACAAACGCCCAGTGTCCACTGGGAAAAAGATGTGTGGGGCGTTTGCTTTTTGGTACTTGGTCTTTGCCAGCTTACATGTCCCAAGCCCAACTCCCCATGCCGGCGTTGCCAGCACCAGGGACGTGAATGTGAACAGCACAACGTAGGTCACTATCTTCACAACGTCACCTCCTACCCGCCACACCCTGTGTCCTTGGGTGGTTCCAGCGGGGGCTCTCTTTTAGGTGGTTCTTTGCGTGGCGGTGGGGGAGCCTTGGTCTTCATGGGCTCTGGCTCCTTCTTTTCCCCGCCGCCAAATCCCTCTCTGCGGAACTCCTCAAGCAGTTGGTCCGGTGTCATCCCGTCCACCTTCTTGACGATCCGCTTTTCTTTCTCCTTCAATTTTGCCAGCTTCTTGTCAATCTCATTGACCTTCTTTTCTGACAACTTGACCGCTTTGGTCCCCATCTCCCGGACTGTCTTGAGGCGGATTGTCTCCTTCTCTGTTTGGAGCCGGAGAATAGTGGTCTGCGCCCGCTCCAGAAGTTTAGTCCACCGGGCAACTTTGCGCTTGACGGAGAGATGTGACGCCACGCCATAGATCAAGCCTGTCAATGCAATCACACCGCACACAACAAGCAGGGCAATCACCCAGTGAGGGATGTCCCACTGGGACCGTTTCTTTGCTCTCTCTGCCAGCTTTTTCAGTCTGGTGGGATTCTTTTTCTCCTCCGTCATCTGCCTCCTCCTTTGAATGGGAACAGCTTTGCATCCACCAGGAGGCGCAAGGCTTCCTGGGATGAAACAGAGATGGTCCCGTCCGGGTAGACCAGCTTCAAGGCACGCGCCCGCACGCCCAAGGTCATGGCTTCCGTCTCTGACAGGTTTGCAAGGAGAGCCACCTCAGCCACATCCCAGTCCGCCCACTTCCACACCACCTGCCACAACTGATTGAGCGTGGGCTCTCCTTCCAACTCCTCCTCTTCCGGCGGGCTCCACTCCACATTGGCATGGCGCCATGCTGCAACATAGGCGCACAAAGCATGGTGCTCCAGCATGGGGTGTGCCAGGTCTGGAGTGTCCTGGTCTTTGATTGTCTGGAAAAACTCTTTTGGTTTGAATAACATAACAGAACCTAACAGAACAAGGGGTGGGGCTCAGGCACCTCCCAGGTCAACTATTGCCCGGAGGGACTCTTCCTCTTCCAACTTCTGGTTCAGGTCCACCATCCCACGCCGCTCCTGCCCGTTCAGAAAGGCTTTGATGTTCACCATCTCTTTGGGGAGGTTGTCAAAGGTGATGTCCGGGAACACAGAGGAGATACGCAGGGCGTCTGTCTCATTGACTGGCATTCCAGTCTTGTACTTCCGCAGGGACTCCCGCAGCTTGCTGATGGCATAGCGCACGTCCAGATCACCGTTGGGGTAGCGCCGCCAGATGGTGTTTCCAATGTTGCGGGCTGAACTGGGAGCAGAAGTGACCGCCGGCACAGCAGGACGATCCTGGGCGGACGTGGCAGCACGCGCCTTTGCTTTCATGGGGATCTTGTCATAGGCTTTGGGCTTGGGCGTGTAGTCCGTGCGGCTGTCCTTGATGTCCGTGTGCTGCCCTTGGTAGTCATTGCCTGGGCGGGGATATTCATCCTGGAAGACTGTGATGCGCTGCCCGCCCACACCTGAGCGCAACATCTGGCGGATGTGACCGTTAATCATAAAACGGTCTTTCCCCGTAGCTTTCAGGAAGTTGATTGCCGTTCTGCTGTTCATGTTCAAACCTCTCTATTAGAAGCTAATAGCTTACCTCACCAGGACGCAAGCCCCACCCTTGCTGACAACCTTTGCGCCTTTTTTCTTGCCGCCCGTGCCACTGCCTCCCCGCTTTTTCACAGACAGACCAATGGCAATGGCCTGCTCACGGCTCTCAGGGGGCTCTCCCGTGGTGCTCAGAGGCTCTCCGTGCTTGAACTTGTGCATGTAGTGGCGGACCTCATCACCGGGCTTCACAGGCTTGCTGACTGTCTCCTTGTTGGGGTAGACCTTCTCAGCCAGAGTCTCAGCCCTGGCCTTGCGGAGAATGTCCTGCCAAATCTCCTCAGCCAGCACACCTGCGGATTTTTTCATCTTTTTGCCAAACTTGAACTGGACCGGCTTACCCTGCCGCTTGCTCTCAATGTCAGAGAAAAACTTCTCAAAATCCTTGCGGATGTTGCGCTTGCGGTCAACCACTGCTTGGATGGTGCTCTCCGCACTCTTCCCGGTCTTTTTCTCCATTGCCTTGGCATAGGGCTCCACCTGCTTGCGGATTTCACTATCAGGGGTCTTCTCTGCCCGCTTGACCGCATTGAAAATCTTGGGGTCACTCAGGTTCAGGTCCACCTGCCCGCGTGCGTGTGCATCCAACAGCTTCAAGGGAGCCGGTCTGGACTCCCCAAACTTTTGGTTTGGGTGATAGTCTGTGTCCAGCCGGTCATCCCCAAAGTGCTTGAAGGACTGCCCAAAATCAATCCGCACCGCACCATTGCCGTCCGGAGTGAAGAGGTACTGGGCTCCATGCGCGTCATGATCCCCAACCAGCCAGTTGGCAACGTGGGAAGTGACAACATCCTGCCGCACAGAAGGTGGCAGATCCACAAGCCCAGACGTGCTCTTGGGTAGCGTCTTTGCATCAGGCATCATCTCCTGGATGGTGGCGTGGTTGCCGCCGCTGCCCTTCACCTGGGAAGAGGCTTCAGATGTGTCAATGTGTTGTGCCTTGACAGCCCTGCTCTCTCCCAACACTTGTGATGACAAATGACTGCCCGCGTGCTCTGCATGGGCAAGATGCGGTTTGGGGGTGGCTTTGACAAAGAACTTTTTCTCCGGGTGGTCCGGGTGGCTCACCACCGCTCCACCGTGCAGCCCGCCGCCCTGGGTCTTCTCAAACTTCAGTTCAGAGGCTTTGGTGGGCAGTCCGGTTGGCTTGCCTATACCCAGCTTGGAGTCCGCAGCCCGCTGGAAAGAGCCTTTGTTTCCCTTGTCATCCACCGCCTCAAAGTGGAACTTGTCACCCTTCTTTTCTACCTTGGTGACAGTGAAGGTGTTGCCGTGGGCAAACTGGAGAATGTGCCCTGGCTTCACATCACTGGCCTTGATGGCTGGCACCTCACCCACACCAGAGACATTCACTGTCCCCGCACTGGGGGCTTCCGCCGGAGCCGGTTCTGGTGTCAGGGGTGGAGTAGGCTCTGGGGTGGGGACTGGCTCTGTCTTCTTGGGGGCTTCCGCTGTCTTCTTGCCAGGAGTTACATTGTGGACCTCCCTGCCCTCCCACTGGGAAAAGTCAATCCCTTTGCCGGTTTGTATGCCTGTGATGACAATGCCCTCACCTGCCTTGTAGCGCACTTTCCCCGGCTTTGCCATTGGACCCGTCTCAGGCCACATGAGGTCTTCTGTCAGTTTCACATGCACCTTGACCCAGTTCTGCTGGCTGGCATAACCGGACTGGTCTGCATCTACTGAGGTCACGTCCCCTTTGAAAGGAGCGTCCTGGTAACTTCCGTCCAGACTGTCACCCTTCTTGACCACTGCGTCTGTCAGGGCTTTTTTCTTGGGTTTCTCTGGCTCTTTGACTGTCATGGAAGCCAGCCCCTCCAGCGTCATGGTGTACTGCCGGTGGGAGCCAATGGGGAGCATGTTCTGGAGGGCTTGCTTGGCAAGGGTCTTGGGCTTGCTCTTGGGGGCTGGAGCCTTTCCATGTCCTGGGTCCAGTTCCTTGTGCCCCGTCACAACCCCAGAGAGGTAGATTGTGCCCTGTTTGCTCTTGTCCTTGCCTGCATAGACTGTCACGCCTGGAACGGTCTTTCCTGCCAGCGTGAGAGGCTTCTTGTACGCCTCCATCATGGGCTCATCTTTGCTCAGGTAGGCATGGACCTCATCATAGGCTTGGGAGGCTGTCTCCTCATCCACCCCTGTCTTCTCCATGATCTTTTTCATCACATGTTTCTTGTGACCCATGTTGTCAAGATCATAGAGGGATTGCTTCATCAATTCCCCAAAGGGGGCGTGCTCCAGTTCCACCTGAACCTTCTGCCCCCCGTGCGTCTTTTTGTCACCTTTGGGTCCAGTTTTCTTTGTCCCCTTGTGGGTCACAAACATGGTGGTGCTGCCCGGTTCAATGGAGTCCAGAGCGGCAGCAACTTTAGGATCTGAGCGGACAAACTCCTCCCCAAAGTGCGCCATCTCTGCCGGGTAGGCTTGCGCGTGATGCAAGAGGGTGTCCCGCATCCTCTCAATTTGCTTCTTGGTCCCGGTCTTATTGACCTGAAGCCAGTCCCGCTTGAGCCGCTCTGTCTTGTCTGAAATGGGTTCCCCAAGATGGTGTTCTCCACCGTGGATCATGTCCTTCAGTTGGGCAAGGGTGACAGTGGTGTTGTGGTCTGTTTCATCATGGTGAATCTCTACATGGGTGACATTGCCCTTGTTGTCCCTGTGGACCTGCTTCACCTCATAGTGCCCATGCTCCCCTTCTTTGCCGTGGCGGAACTTGGCGCCGGCATGAAGACTGGACTGGGAGACAATGGCACCTTTGGGGTTCCTGTACCAATAGCGGTACTTCTTGGGCTTGACGCTCACCAGTTCCCGTTTGATGTACTTGTGCTTGGCACCTTTGAGCAGGATCACAGACCCACTCTTCTGCATGACCACGGCTCCAGAGTCCTCCGTGACCTCCTCTATTTTTACCAGCTCAAGCTGTTCCATGTTTCACCTCAAAGCAATGTCAAAGCGGCTTCACAATAACCCTGCGCCTTGGCAAGGTTGTGAAGGATTGATTTGGTTGTCTCCTCAGAAGGGATCTTGCTGTAGGCTTCATCTACCCTGTTGAGAAACTTTGCCGCCAGCTTCTTGTCATCAGGGTCAAAATCTGGATGCTCCGCTCTCATCTCCTCTTCAACCTTGTCAAAGGCTTCATCATGATCAGAGCCAAAATCAGGAGCAAGGGTTCCCGCGTGATGCACGTTGAGCAGTTGCATGTGCTCCTGTAATTCATCCTTGCTCATGCCCTCATGCGCCTTGCCTGGGTGAGGGATTTTGCCAGTGTCCTTGAGGTGCTGCACCATCTTGTGAGCCTCATTGCTGGCGTCTGCCATGTGCCCCGTCATTTCCTTCTGGGCTTCTGGCGGAATGTCTTCCTCATCAGCCCAGGACGGAACACCGTGCTTTTCCAGCGTCTCCATACCCTTCTCCTGAGCCTCCTGCATCTTCCTGGCAATCAGTTGTGAGACAACCTGATGGTGGGCGTTGTCCGGCTTGGTGCTCAAGAACTTGCCCATCTCCCCAACATGGTGCGCCATCCACTGGGAGTCAGAGTGAGAGCCAAACTCACCCGGCTTGCCCCACTTGTCTTGGTACTCCTCCATCAACTTGTCTTTGTTCTTGTTGACGTGCTGGATGGCTTCATCTGTCTTGTTCAGGAACCCGTGCATCCCCTGCTTTTGTTGTTCTGCTTCCGGCAGTGATGAGAACTCCTTCTCCACATCCTTCATGGCTTTGCTGTGAGCAAAAGAAGCACCTTCCCCGGAGGGATCACCAAAGTGATGAAGCATCAGGTGTGTTGAGTGCTGTGCCACTTGGTCTTCCAACTCACCCAGACTGGTCCCTGGCTTGGGAGCCTCCATCTTGCCGGGGTGTGGAACCTTCCCTGTCTCCTCAATGTGCTTCATGGTGTTGAAAGCATAGTTCCCCAACTCTGCCAGCTTTCCCGTCATCTCTTTCTTGAGAGCAGGAGTGATTTCATCCTCTGATGCGTACTTGGAGACACCGTGCTTTTCAAATACCCCCTCCATCTCCTCTTCCATGTCTTCTGTCTTCTGGCGCAACTGGTTGGCAAACATCTGGACGTGGGGGTTGTCTGCGTTGGCTCCAAAGTAGCCCTCCAACTCTCCCATGCGCTTGTTGATGTACTCTGGGTCTGTGTTCTCATCCCACTCCCCAGGCTTGCCCTTCTCTGCCTCTTCTTTGGTTTTTGCCTCCGTCTTTTTCTGCTCCTCCTGAGCCTCTTTCTTTCCCTGTTGCTCCGTGTGGAACTTCTCCATCTCATCATGGAATTCTTTGGGAGCCCCATCAGCATACATGCTTGACACACTGTGACTGAACGCAGCATCTTCATGGTCCTCTGCGGTCCAGTGGTCAAAATCACTCTCCCCCTGCATCTGCTTTGCACCAGACTCCCCCTTGTGTGTGTGGGTGTCTGAGTGCTCTGCATAGCCACCTTCCGCCCAACTGGACCCGGCGCTGGGGGCCTGGTGCTTCACCTTCCCCTCTGGCTTCTTCTCTGGTGCCGGTGGTTCCTTCTCCTGCGCCTCCTTCTCATCTCTTTTTTGCTTGTGGAATTCCCTCATGGTGTGGTGAAAATCCACAAGATTGTCTGCCGCCGGGTCAATCCCCAGGTCAAACGTAGCGGCGCTGTAGGAGCGATCATGATGATAGGCAGCATCATGATGGTCATCTGCGTTCCAGTCACTAAAATCAGCCTCTTTCTGGAACGCCTCAGCCCCAGCATCCCCCTTGTCCTTGTGCTCTTTGTAGCCACCCTTGTAGGCACCCTCATCATCTATGGCTGGCTTGGGAAAGGTCTTTGCCGCCGCCGGAGCCTCCTCTTTCTCCTCCAGCGCAGCGTTGATGGCGTCCGCCTCTTTGGGATGCGTCTGAGCGTGCTCTTTGAGCTCTTGACGCATGTTGGCAACCTGTTTGGGGCTTCCAGTCTTCTGGACCTGCGCCCAGTCCTTCAGGAGCCTGTCTGTGCGTTTGTCAACCGTCTCACCATGCTCATGCTCTCCATAGTGCAGCATGTCTTTCAACTCATCCACAGACACCTTCTTGTCCCCAAAGTGACCTTCATCATGAGAGATGGTCACATGGGTCACGTTGCCGGCGTCATCCTTGTGAACTTGGTCCACATGGACATGCCCCTTTTGATCCCCAGCACCGTGGCGGAATTTTGCCCCCTCATGGAGAGAGGCAGATGTCACCAACCCCCCAGCAGGGCTCCTGTACCAGTAACGGTACTTTTTGGGCTGAACGGACACCAGTTCTCTCTTGACGTACTTGTGCCCGGACCCTTTCTGCATCACCACAGCACCGGAGTCCTGTGTGACATCTTCTATCTTGACCAGTTCCATCTGCTCCATGAGTCTATTCCTGCAAACGGCTGGGAGTTGCTACTTTTTCTTGCTCTTTTTCTCTTTGGGGAGGTACTTGCCCATCCCCATCTCTTTGGCAACGTCCCGCACATGGGGGTTCTGCGTGACCATTGTGTCCAACCTGATTTTCACCTCACCAGCAGGAAGTTGCAGCGTGTTCAGTTTTACAACGTCCATGAACGCTTTCTCTTTCTGCTTGGACTCATGGGCTTCCTTCTTTTTGCCCGTTGGACCCAGCTTCCCATGCTGGTGCATGGAGGAACCCTTTGCTTTTGGGGAGGCAAGCTGGCTGTGACCTGGCTCTCCCTCAAAGAAGTGGTCCGCACCGCTCACATTTCGGTAGTACCCTTCATCCCCGTGTTTCCCGGCCCCCTTTTGAAAAAAAAAAGCAGCGTCAATCATGCCCTGGGCTTTGAGTAGTTCCTGCCGGACGCTCTCAGGGGAAAATTCATCATCCAGGCTCTTGCCAAACATGCGCTTGACGCCACTCCACACATGTTTCAGTCCTTCTTTGAAGCCAACCTGCTTGGTCTGGGGCAGTTCCTTCTTTTGGCGCTCCACTGCCTCTTTCCCGCTCCACTCTTTCTCCCGTGCAGCAATGTCTGCCCTGCGCCCCATGCGCTGTTTGGAACCGGCAGCTTTGCGATGATTCTTTTCCATCTGATGATGGAATTCCCGCTTGGCTTCATGGCCTGCCGCTTGAGCCTTTTCCTTCTCTCCCCGGTGGTGATCTGAGTGCGCGGTGTGCTCCTCTGAGGTCATGGCAGACATGTCAGCATCTTGGAAATACTTGTCCGCAACCACGCCACCTTCACCACGGAAACTCTGGCGCTCCTGCTCCGTCTGGTCTGGCCTGCTGACATGCTCACGGTACTGAGCGAACCGGCGGGCTGGTTCAGAACTACCAGAGCCCGGTCCAATGAAGTCACGTTCTGTGAGGTCATTTTTGGCTTGACGCTCTTTGAGGTAGTCCGTGGCGTGCTTGGGATCATGGGACGCCTTGGCTCTCTGCTCATGCCCCTTGGAGGGATACCAGGAGACAAACTTGCCACCCACCCGCTTGTGGTAGCCTCCGTGCTTACTCCCCGGCATAGGGGAAAAACCAGCCGGGGGCTTCTGTCCACCAGCTTTCATCAGCAGGGCAGCTTCACAGACACCCTGCGCCTTTGCCAATTCTTGCTGTAGAGGGTTCATTTCATCAACTCCTTTGCCTATCTTTTCCGTGAGCTTTTTTGCTTCACCTTTCTTGCCTTTGCCTTTGAGGTGTGCTGCCTGTTCCGGCGCAGACCGTCCCTCTTTGCCCAGTTCCTTCATGGTTTCAGAGCCGTACTTGTTGCGCCCGATCCACGCCGCCAGCGCCGGTGATCCCACCTGGGCAGAGAGTTGCTTGAACCCAACGTGCCCTTTGTCCACCTCTTCCTGCCACTCTTCCACCTGCTCCATCTCCGCCTTGGTGAACACCTGGGAGCCAGCACCTTTTTGCATCTTGTCCTCTTTCCGCAACTGCTTGGCTTTCCAGTCCAGCAGTTTCTTGTAGAGGCGCAGGAAGTTGGCTTGGCACTCCCGCAACTGGTCACGCACCTTGTCCCGCTCCTTCTGGTGCGGGTCCACCCGGATACCCTGTTTCCAAGACGGGTGGGGCATTTCCGTGCGTTTGGCTTCCAGTTCTTGCTCCTTGGCTATACACTCCAACGCCTGCGCGTGAAAGGGAGTCCCCTGGAACGGGCGCAGCCGCTTGTTGATGTCATCATAGAAGATGCTCTTGAGCGCCTCAGTGTCATGGGGTGTGAATTCTTGCCCTCCCTCTTCAGGAGTCTTCTCACCACCACCACCGCCGGGGATCGTCTCTTTCCGGGGATCAAACTTTGGGTTGTCTATGTAAGCCATTGAACTCTCCTAAAAATCATGGGAGGTGCCATCATTGAACTTCATGGTCCCTTTGGCTTCCTTCATGCTCCCAACAATCACTTCCGCCTCATGCGCCTCACCTACGGAGTGGGTATGGTGTCCTACCAAGCAATGCTCAAGAGGAACTTCTATCTGATAGACCCCACCGGGAGTCCCCAGATCACGCTCTGAGAACTCCTCTGCCACCCCAGGTTCCGTTGAAAAACTGGAGGCTGAGGTCATCTGCACTCCGTTGGCTTGAGCGTCTGCCAGAAAATCCTGCTGGACAGCCTTGCCGTCATCACCGTCACCAAAGACAATGCCCCGTGACAGTGTGAGGGTGTCCTTGCCCGTGGTTTCACGCACATAGTCCGCCCAAACGATCTGGCTCCCCAAGAACGCTTGGAACATGTTGTGCTCCTCTGTCCCTGGAGTGACCATTCTCTCTGCGGTCTGCTTGTAGGCATTCCGTTGGCTCTCTGGGGCTTCCCCGTAAAAATCATCCATCTTTGCCAGGTCTTCCTCAACTTCACCATTGCCCATTGCCAGGGAGAACAGCCGGACGTTTGCTTGGGGAGCCAGCCCCTCCTCTCCTTCACGGAAAGGATCGGAGCCCATCCTGCCGGTCCAAGCGTCCACTGCGCCCTGAAACTTGTTGTAGGTTTCATTGCCTACAACTTCCTTCAGCCGGTCCAGCCGTCCCTGCGGGTTGGTTGCAGGAATGTCCCCAAAGCCAAAGTAGTCCCGCCACTCATCATGAATCTCTTTGACCTCAGCAGAGGAGGCTCCGCCACCTTCCGCAGAAGCCTGAGCAGGTGCGCCGGCACCCTCTTCTGGTGGCTCTCCCGTCACCATCCGCCCCTGTGGGTCTTTGTACCAGTAACGATACCTCTTTGGATTGACACTCACCAACTCACGTTTGACGTACTTGTGCCCCGCTTGGGCTTTGAACATGTCCAAGAAAGAGCCCTTCAGGAGAACTACAGCACCCATCACTTCTGCCCCTTGTCATGCTTCCGCATTTCCTTTGCCATCCAGCGCAGAGCCTTGGCTTGCAGCCGGTAGTAGTCCGCCTCACAGTTGCGGCTGTCTTGCCGCAGGGACTCTTTTGCCTTGCTGTCTGGGTCAATATAGGTGTCACCCACAAACCTGCCTGGAGGGAACTTCTTGAGCTTTGCGGACACCTCTGCGTCCTTTGCCAGCAGGTTCAGAGCCTCTGCTTGGAAAGGGGTGTCCAGGAAAAAGTTGATGAGCCCGTTGAAGCCGCTGTCATTGGAAGGTCCATAGCAGGCCATCTCTGCCGCCATGCCCTTCTGCATCTTGTCTTTGCCACGCAACTTCTTTGCCTGCCACAGCCGCAGTTCAGCACACAGACGGAACCACTTGGCGCGGATACCACGCTTTTTGTCCATCTGCTTTTCCCAGACCTTCAGGTCTTTGGCTTCTGTGGAGAGCGGGTCCGGCAGTTCCTCACACTCTGCACGGCACTTCAACTCTTCCGCCTCCAGTTCCAGCGCCTTGGCTTCCCAGGGCGTGCCCATGAACTGAATGGAGGAGCGCCCCATCTCTCCGGGCATCATGTGACCGCCACTCCCCATCAGCATGATCCCCTTGTTCAGGTCTTCACCGGCGGTGGGGTCTTTGAGGATCGTGATCAAGCCGCCACCACCAGGCACCACTGCAAAGCCCTTGACTGTGGGCTGTGTTGGCTGGGGGGTTGCCTGCCCTGGAGGAGTTGGCTGAGGAGTCCCAGAAACAGGTGTAGGAGGCGTTGTGGGGTGCGCTGGGGTTGTTCCACTGGCTGGCTGGCCTGTAGGAGGAGGAGCGGGCTGTGTGTGGCCTGCTTGCTGCAATTTGGTCACACCCCTTTGGGCGGCGCTCAACGCACGCCCAGGAGCCTGCGCCACCTGTCCCACCGCCTGTGCGCCAGAGGGATCTTGAATGGTGCGCCCCACTTGCTGCCCCACTTGCATCCCGGTCTTTCCTGCTTGCATGACCTTCTGTGCAGCACCGCCCAAGCCGCCACCACCCTGCTGCCCCATGCCAGCTTTTTGCATGGCTGAGAGGTCATCCATGTTGATCCGGTTGGTACGGATCAAGGGATCACCAGGACGCCCCTCCATAGTGCTCCCGCCCCTGCCTGCCACTTGAACAGAGGGGAAGTATTGCGTGGGGAAGGGGCTAGTGGCCTGTGAAGAGACGTGGCTGAGGATGTTGTTTGCCACCCGGTCCCTCAACAAGTTGTTTGTCCCCTTGGGTCTTACCATTCCCTGAACTTGCTTGCTGTTCATGCGCTTATCCCATCATTTGGGAGAAGTCAGGCATTCCACCTTCTCCTCCCTCCATACCTTCTTGGGGTTGTTGTTGTTGCTCCCCGTCCTCTTGCATGTAGAGGGGCACGGGGGTCACTTCACCATACTCTGGCTGGGGCGCGTCACCGGAGGTCATCCAGGGCGCCATAGCTGCCAAAGCGTCTGCCTCAGCCTGCTGTTCTCCCTGATAGGCTTGCAGGAATGTTGGGTTGTTCACAATGTCACCACCTTTGATGGGTTGCAAGCCCTCTTCCTGCCGCGCCTCATTGATGGTCATGTAATTGCTCACCTTCTTTGTGAGCAGGTCAATGCGGTCATTCTCCGTGAGCTGGTCCAGACCCACAAAATCCAGATACATATTAGGATCTAATGGGTCAATCACATAGGTAGACAACTGCTCTGCCACCCAGCCCAGGAGCGGGCGCAAGCCCTTGTCTTTGGAGTGCTTGATCTTCCACTCATGCTTGCTTTCAAAGAGTGGTCCAGCAGAACCACCGGCACCGGACACAAGGTCAAAGTTGACCTCAGAGGGGTCAATCTCATAGGCAGAACAGATGATCTTGATGAGGTACTCCAGCCAACGCTGGTACTCCATTTCACTGTTGGCGTTCTGCATCTTCACAAACTCAACACCCTCCGGCACCTGAATGACCGGCACACGGTGAGCGTTCTCAACGCCTGCAATGTCTGACTGCCACACGCGCCTGAACGCCTCAATCTCTTTGGGGTCAAACTGGTCCCCTTTGAAGTTGAGAATGCCCTGCGCCATGCTGCCCTGCCGGAAGTTGCGGGCGTTGTACTCTTCTGCCCAGAGAGCCCGCAACACCGTGTTCAGGCACATCTCAATCTCTGCAAAACCATAGCCGTTCACCCACACATCACTGCGGGGGTTGCGGATACAAAAGGCCATGTCATTGTGCGTGAAGATGTTTTCTATCCTGCCGTGAAGTAGCTGGACTGTGTAGACTCCCTCTCCGTCCAGTTCAAAGTTCTCCCCATACTCCTTTTTCCACTTGTCCGTGAAATCACGGGAGCGGAACTTGAGGGGCTCCTCCCCACGGTAGCCATCATAAGTTGCCGCCAGTCGGATCGTGGCAGCGTCCACCGGGCGGAACTCAAAGGGACGCCCAAAGGTGTCCGGCACAACCTCAAAACACCCCTGGTCATAGGTCAAGCTGTCCCGGACAAACTTCTTGAGAAAGTTGCCAAAGTTCTCCCTGGGATATTGACTGTAGCGGTTCTTGCCCCAGCCGCAGTTCATGACAAACTGCTCCATCTCCAGCATGGCCTGCCGCTCACCCTCTGTGGGGATGTGTGTCTCATTCTTGTGGCGGATGGCAAAGCCAATCTGCTTGTTCTCCCTGTAGGGGCGGGCAAACGCAGCCACTTGGTCCACACGGACCTTGATGATGGCTCCGATCAAGCTGAGTTGATAGCTAACCCGGCGCAGCACATCATAGGTGAGAGAAAAGCGTCTGTCCCTGAAGCCTGTGGCATAGACCAGAGCCAGGGGGTCAAAGAATCTGGTGCGCGGACCACGGGCGGGCTGGATACCCCTGGGGAGGGATTTCCAGGCGTTGGGGGCTGGTGGGGCAGCAGAGGTCAAGGAACGTGACACCCGGCTGGTAGAGAGGATGTCTGCCTGGTATGGGTTGAGCCCAGCGTTGGCAATGGGTTGTGGTTGTCCAAACTGCGCCTGCAACGCCTGCACGCCAGCGCCCGCAGGAACCAGGGCACCGTGGCGGGTCTGGACCGGCGCAGCCGTGGGGGATGACCCCCTATGGTGTGCCCAAATACTCATAGTGCGTCTTCCTCCCCCAGCGCCGGGTCACTGGTTGGTTTGGAATTCATGACACCTGCCTCTTTGCGGGTGAAGGTTTGCGCCCGCCGGCGGGTCACTTCTGCAATGGTAGGGGCACGCTCTCCTCCAGCCTCACCCTTCAGTAGAATCACCGTACCCTGCTGGGGCTGGCTTTTCAACATCACCCTTGCTCCACCCATGTCACCCTCCGTCTTGCTCATATAGGCTCCAGAGTCCTTGCTGAAAAACCGTCCCCGGAAGTTCTCCAGCTTGCTCCGGTAGTCCTTGCCATCTGAAAAAGAGAACCCCCGTGCAAACGTGCCTGGGGGCATAGGGGCAGAGCCCTGTGCTTCTGAGGGGAGCCCATCCTGCATACCGGCAATTTCTTGCTTCTTTTGCCCGTGGTCTTGGTCCCGGTGCTGCGCTGCCAGATCCTCATCCTTGTCATACTCTTCATTCTGTCGGTCCCACAGTTCTTTGGCAACTTTGACAATCTCTGTGTGAGGCCAGTCATCCAGTTTCATCTCTTGCAGCTTGGTCACGTTCTCAGGCCACAAACGAAAAAAAAGCCCCATCTCTGCGGCTTCCAGTCTCCCTGTCAGTGGATGCTTGCGAAAAATGGGCGTCTCCCAGAACTTTGCCTCATTTGGG
>Ga0180438_10001050_pt1 | contig 50600 bp, 52 predicted proteins | sample SS_ome_12_FD_132455 | JGI IMG/M metagenome (GOLD analysis project Ga0180438, IMG submission 132455) | Hypersaline lake sediment archaeal communities from the Salton Sea, California, USA - SS_3_D_2 metaG | ecosystem: Environmental > Aquatic > Non-marine Saline and Alkaline > Hypersaline >...
ATCGTCAAAGCTCACCACGAGCGATGGGACGGACTCGGCTATCCCCGAGGACTGCGACAACGCGATATCCCCCTCGGAGCCAGAATCCTCGCTCTGGCCAATACCTATGTCGGTATGACTCATTCCGCCCAACCAACCCTCTCCCCCGAACAAGCTATCCTCCGCATCCGTCAAGCATCTTCTGCTCGCTTCGACCCGGTTGTTGTTGTGGAAACGCTCGACTCCCTTATCCGCGTTGTCGATCATGAAGACGCTACGATCGCGTCTCCGCCCGGCGATCACGCAGATCTCCCGCAAGCCAACCGGGATAGAGCATTGGCTTCATAGGCCGGGATTGGCATTCAATCTGGCATATCCTGGCTTTCATCTGTCTGGATATGCGCCAGGGCGGCAGAATCGAGCTTCGGGATGTCGAGTAGGATATGCCCTCCGTGTCGCCAGGTTCGCACTGCCGGTAGCGCTTTCCGGAAATTCCTGGCGGCAATTGGCGCAATGAGCGCTGATGGGCTCTCGATCAGCGCTTCTTTGAGAGCGCTTTTCTCATTATATGAGAACGTCGGAACCGTCCGCTCCAGGGCAAAAGCCACGGTCTCCGGTCTTGTTTCATACAACATGATCTTGTGCCCCCGAAGGTCTCTCGCCGCGCGCTGTGCAAGCGTCGCCGGTGCGCCGCCTACATACGGTGATAGAACCGGCAGAACCCCAAAGATCAACGCCCCGATCAGGACGAGCTGTCCACCAACCATGAAGCCTAGTCCTTCTCGCAACCGTCCAGCCAATGAGCGAGCCCCGCCGAAAGCGATGGCTGCATATCCGCCGAGCCAAAACGCTGTCGGTACGACGAGAAGCCAAGCGTCGCTTTCTGCCCCGATACGCTCTCCAAGCCTCAGTCCCACCACCGGTAGCAGTGCGAAGGCGCTACTCAGGACTACTGCCCCTATTATGCTCGCAATCCAAATCGCTCTACTCGGCTCCCGCAATTGGCGATCGATTTCCACCCCTACGAGCATGGCCATGGCAGGGAATAGCGGCGTGACATATCCCGGCAACTTCGTCCTTATGAGCGAAAATGGAACGAGTACAACGAGGATCCAGACGAGTGCAAGGCTCCGCCAAAACGCTTGAGTATCGTTCAGTCCTTCTCGATTTGTGCACGCCGCTGGCAGGAACATGACCCATGGGAAAAATGATACGAGGATGATTGCGAGGTAGTAGAGTATCGGGCCGCTGTGTCCCTGCATTGGCTGTGCCATACGGGCAAGGTGCTCTCTCAGGAAGAACGTCGATGTGTATCTCTCCCCGTGCTGGACGCTCATTGCCAAGAACCACGGAGCTGCAATTAGCACACACCCTCCGAGGGCGAGAGCAATCGACCCAAGGCTGATTCGACCTGACCCGCGGCGAAATGTCAGTGCATGCACGAATGCAATGGCCGGCGCAAGCCCTCCAGCCAGTCCCTTGAGCAATATCGCCGCCCCCACTAGCAGCCCAAACGCGAGCGGCCCAAATACCCCGCCCGAGCGTCGCCACCGGACATAGGTCATCATAGCCAGCGTGATCAGACACGTGAGAGGAACGTCCATGATACCCATTCGCCCTATCATTACGAACTGAAGCGATGTCGCAAGCGCCAAGCCGGCCAACAGAGCTTCGCGCAGACCCCATACACGCGCTGTTACCACCGCTACAGCGATCACTGTCGCTAGCCCCATCATCGCCGCCGGCAGGCGGGCAGCCAATGGGGTCACGCCTAGTGCGCTATAAGTAGCCGCTGCCATCCAGTAATAGAGAGGTGGCTTTTCGAAAAATACGACGCCATTGACGCGGGGAGTAATCCAGTCACCGCTTGCAAACATCTCGCGTGCCGCTTCGGCGTATAAAGCTTCGTCTCGTCCGAAGACTGGCAGGCGACCAAGTCCTCCAAACAGCAATAGCACTGCCAAACCAATCAGAAGGCCCATGCCCGCTGTGCTTCGTTTTCGCTCTTTAACAGATTCGAGAGTCTTATGCTGCATCGCTTAGTCCCCGCCGCCGGCCGATGCGCACCAGCCAATGCGCCACTGCAATGCCTAGCATCGCCCCCGCCACAATATCAGAGAGATGGTGGCCGCTGACTAGTACGCGAGCGATGCCCACCATAATGGCTATCGCAAGCAAAGGAATTCTCCAACTCGGATACCAGGCCGCAATTGTGACCGCTACGGCGAACGTTGTTGTTGTCTCCGCCGATGGAAACGACTGAAAGGCACTCTCGCTGAGGTATCCTAGCCATGTTTCAGGGGCTGGCTTGTCTACCCACGGTCTGGGCCGGTGCACGATGACTTTTATTATATTTGCGGAGATTCCTGAGAGGACAAATGCCGCCAGTGTCCAGCCCCCCACTCGCATCAGGCGGCGGCTCAACCGCACTCCTGCTAAAATCATGAGTAGGGCCGCCGGCGCCTGTACGAATCCCGTTCCCAGCCAACGAATCGTCGAGTGGATAAAATCCTCGAAGGGAGAGCTGTTCAGCGGCTTAACGGCGGTCATCACCCACTCGTCGGCCAGGAATGCTAAAACAAGTGCAAACGAGAGAATAATCCAGAGCAGTATGAGGCGCCTTTGGCTTCTATCGGTGTTCGCGGTCGTTGGCATGGGCTGCGGGAATTCCTTTGATGCGAAGGCGTACGGCATTATACTTCAGCCGGACGTTTTCCCTCAAGCTTAACTCGAAAATGACACGCAGTCACTCACTTTCTGAGGCAGGGGATGGCATCAGAGTTGCCAGCGGCGGTGTGCCAGTGAAACAAGTTGAGGGGAAAACTCCCCAGGAGTACATCACGTCGGACGAGGTAGCGGAAGCGCCGGGGCTTTTAGGGGGATGGAGGCGGGAGGACGGTGGGGAGTATGCGCTGGATGGATGATGGACGCCATAAAACCCCAGCATTTTGCTGCATTATTGAGGGTTTGTGTTGACACGGAATGCTATACTATAGGTGGCAGCGTTTGGAGAAGAGTCGCTGCTTATTTTTTTTGGGGTGATTGGATGAGTTATCGGTCGCCACAGGAGTGGGCCGGTTTGCGAAAGGCCGCTCTAAAGATGCTGGCGCGGGGAGCCCTTCCTAAGACTGTGGCACGGGAGCTGGGCGTAGGTGCGACGACGGTCCGGGCTTGGAGACGGAGAGCGCAGCAAGATCCGGTTGGGATGGCGCTGGGAGGCGGGCGGTTTTTAGGTGAGCAGGAACGCGAGCGGATGGTGAGTCTATGGAAGTGGGGGATCGCTCATGCGATGCTTCCCAAGGTGCTCGATGGAAACATTGGAGCAGCAAAGCTATTGATGAGCTTGATGGAGGGTGAGCTGAACGGTGAGCAGGTCGAGGCGGGGCACGTTGGTGGGGAGACGCTGGAACCCATGCGGCTACCTTGGCAAGCGGATGATCCAGCATCCTTCGAGGGGGATGATTCGGTTTGATTTGTATCCGTATCAGCGTTGTTTTCTGGAGTCGCGGGCGGCGCAGCGGATCGTGGTGAAGGCGAGGCAAGTAGGGGTCTCTCAGGCGATAGCCGGGGAGGCCCTTTGTCTGGCCCGGCAGCATTCAGGGGCGAAGGTATTGTTTGTGAGCCATAACTTGGCCGCGGCGCAGCATCTTCTAGGGATGGTCTATGAGCTGATGGCGTCGGATAAGAAGCTCCCTGTGCTGCGGAAACGGAGTGCGTCAATCGTGGCGCTTGCAAATGGATCGGTGATCCGAAGTCTGCCGGCGACACGGCGCGGGGGGAGGACGTTCTCTGCGACTGCGGTGTATCTCGATGAGTTCGCTCATATGCCGTGGGCGGATGAGATCTACCAGGCGGTGACGCCCTGCGCGGCTCAGGGGGGGCGAGTAACGGTGGTTTCGACACCCCGGGGTAAGGCGAACGCTTTCTATCGTCTCTGGCAAGAGGCTGGGGTCGGGGGGAATTTATTCGAGCGGCATGTGATTCATTGGTCGGAGTGCCCGGAGTACAATCCGGAGGGTTTTCTGATCGAGGACGGGGAGAAACGACGTCGGGTCGGAGAGGCGGGAATATGGTATGGGGCGCAAAGGGCACGGTTCACCGACGACCAGTGGGCGCAAGAATATGAGTGTGATTTTGCTGGTTCTGGATCGTTGGTGTATCGGGAGTTCGATCCGCAGGTGCACGTCGGGAACTTTTCGCACCGCCCGGAATGGCCGGTGTATGTAGGGCAAGACTTCGGGTATGTGAATCCGTCGGTGGCTCTGATAATTCAGGTGAGCCCTTCGGACGAGGTGTTTGTGATTGAAGAGCACTACGATAGGAACCGCTCGATTGGGGAATTGGCCGAACGATTGTACAGACCGATAGGCGTTCGATATGGTGTGCAGGCATGGTACTGCGATCCGTCGGGGGCCACCGAAATCGCGGAGCTGAAGCGCGTGGGGCTTCCGGCGAGGGCTTGTCGGAGTCCCGTGGCGGAAGGGGTGCTGGCGATCCGGAAGTTGCTTCGTCCGCCAACCGGTGGACCGCCAAGGCTGTATATTGACCGCGGGTGTCAGCGTTTGATTGGTGAGATGAGCAGGTATGAGTATTGTGAGGGTGTGGATCGTGAGTCCCGGGATGTCGACGATCACGGGCCGGATGCGTTGCGCTATTTCGTGGTGAATCACTTCCGAGGGGAGGTGGATGTAGAGGGGGTGGAGTTGAGGTGAGATGCTGGGGTGGGGGAAGGCGTCCGGGAGACGACTGCTAATTCGTCCTGTGAATGGCCATCACTCGGTTCTCGACGCGCTGGCGACGGGCGAGGATGAATGCTTTGGGCGGAAATTGGCGCCCGAAGGGTTCTTTTCGGGCAAAAGCTGGTGAAATGGGGGGCTCTGCTGCCCGGGCAGATAAGGAACTGACAAGCGATAAGATGATGCCAAAGAAGAGGGTGACGATGATTCAGCCGACGGTTGTTGAGCAGGCGATTCTGTCGTTGAGGGAGACGGACTATACGAGGAATATTCGGTATCGGCGGAATTGGCGATACTACCAAAATGTGCCGTATCGGGAGTCGCAACCGGGGTTGTATGCGAAGATGCGTGCGATCTTCAATCAGGTGACCAAGATGGTCGATACGGACGCGCGATTTGCCATGGGAGAGCGGTTGGAGGTGCAGGCGGAGACGCTGGTTGAGACGGCGATCAATCGTCTGTGGGAGTGGAGTGACTTTCAGCAGGAGAAGTACTTGCTGGCGCGCTATGGGGCGTGCTGTGGGGATGCGTTCATCAAGGTGGTGGATAATCGGCCGTGGGAGCTGAATCCCGATCCGGATCCGGAGAAGCCGGTGGTGTTGAATGTCTTGCCACCCGATGCGGTTTCTCCGCGGTACGATCCGCACGATCGGAAACGGATGGTGGCGTGCAAGGTGGAGTATATTCACGGGCGGGACATTCATAAGGAGGTCATCACGCCGGATGAGATTCTGCTGTACGATGAGCGGGACCCGGATAGGGTTGTGGAGCGGTATCGCAATCCGCTGGGCTTCATTCCGGTCGTGCATATTCGAAATATCGACATTGGGGAGGAATTCGGGCTGTGCTCTTTCCATAATTTGCTGCCGACGGTGGACGCGCTGAATGAGTTGGCGTCTTTTTTGTTCGAGGTTGCAAAGCTGTATGCGGACCCGGTGATCATTGGGCGAGGGATGGAACGGGGTTCATTGCGAAAGCAAACGGTGGACGCGGAGGGGCGGCCGGTGGCGACGGTCTGGTGGGTTCCGACACCGGAGGGGTCGTTTGAATTTCTCGAATGGAAGGGGAATCTACCGGATGTGTTGGCGTTTCTGGACCGAATCCAGGCATCGATAGAGCGGAATGCACCGGAGTTGACGCTGGGAGCGCTGCAAGATCGTAGGGATTTAAGCGGGTATTCGATCGCGTTGCATTTGGTGGAATTGACGCGAAAGATCGAGGAGATGCGGGGGAATTATTTTGCGGCGTTGGAGAGGGCGAATCGGATGGCGCTGAAGGTGTTGGAGATGCAGGGGGAGGAGGAGTTCGTCGATACGAGCCATCGGATTGTGGCAGACCCTGTGTTGCCGGTTGACGATGAGCGACAGCTTCGAATTTTGCAGATGGAGAATCAGGTGCTGCGGATCAAATCACGGCAAACGGTGGCGGCGGAGCGCGGTGTGGAGCGGGTTGAAGAGGAGCTGAACAAGGTCGATCGGGATATTCAGGCGAATCGGGGTGTGGCGGGAGATAAGCTGGGGCCGGAGGAATATGGGAGCGGATCATGAGCGAAACCGAGAAGGAGAAGAAACGGCCGGAGTCGCTGGTTTCACTGGTGCCGAGGTTGGCAAGGTTTTTGTGGCATGTGGTGAATGATCCGCGCGTGCCGCAGGGCGTGAAGTGGTCGATGGCGGGGCTTGGCGCGTATTTGGCGTCGCCGGTGGATCTGATCCCGGACTGGGTTCCGGGAGCTGGGTATCTGGACGATGTGTTGATCGTGGGGTTCGTTGTCAGCTATGTGTTGGCGAAGGTGCCGCCTGATGTGGTGAGGGAGCATTGGGGAGAGGATGTGGATACGCTGAGACGGTTGGGGGGGAGGAAGAGCGAACGGTAGAAGGATTTTGTCTGCCTGTATTCTTTGTGGACGCCCGGCAATGTCTTGTCGGGCGTCCAATATTTATGGGATTGGGAGAGAGGTGATCGCTGAGAAGCAACTCTCCTTGTCCGATGATTGGAGGGTGTGAATGAGTGATGGCCCTGGTCGGCTGGAGAGGCCGAAGCAGGAGATGAATATGAGCGAGGCATCGCCCGAGGAAGGGGCGGCGCCTCAGGTTTCTCGGGAGCAGTCGCCGCGGGAGAAGCAGGATTTCTATTGGAGGCGGCGGGCGGAGAAGCTGGAGAGGGAGTTGGCTGCAGCTCGCGCTGAGCGGGAGGCGGAAACGAATCGCTTGACCCGCGAGCGAGAGGAGGCGGCGGCTCGAGCGAGGGAGGCGGAATGGCGGGAACGACGCGCTTCGTTGATTTCCGAGGCAGGGCTGCCAGCGGAGCTGGCCGAGTTGGTTCCGGAAGGCCCGCCAGATGCGGTCGCCGAGTATGTCGAGAAGTTGAAGCCGGTTGGGGAGAGATTGAAGCGGCCCGGTTGGGATGGACGCGGATTGCGAAATACGAATCCGCCGAATACGGCCGGGAGGGAAGAGGCGCGACTGGAGCGCCTGGCGGCGGAGGCTGCGAGGGGGGATCGACGCGCGTTGCGCGAGTATGCTCATGTGAGGGAGCGGGTGAGACGAACAGAGTAAGGAGGGAAGTATATGGCCTTTAACGGGCTTGCAGTTTATGACAATTTCGAAGGGATCGGAGAGGATGTCTCCGATCTCGTCGCGTTTTTGGCGCCGTTCGAAACGCCTTTGCTCGATGCGATCGGGATAAGTGATTATCCGGCCGCGAATGTGAAACACGAGTGGCTGGAAGATGCGTTGAATCCAACGACCGATGTGGTGTCGACGGCGGTGGCGTCGGCGACGGGAGCGGGTGGGCTCAATGTGGCTCACTCGACGTACTTCCGTATAGGCGACGTGATCCAGCTCGATAGGGAGGTCATGCTCGTCAATTCGGTGTATGAGGCGAACACGATTGGGGTTACGCGAGGTTATGGCGCGACGGCGGCGGCGGCCCATACGGTGGGCTCGGATGTGACGATCATCGGGAATGCGGCTCTGGAAGGCGAGGACACGGACGAGGACCGGACGACTAAACAGGTGCGCAAGCACAACTGGTGTCAGATTATGAAGGTTGGTGTGAAGATGTCTGGCACGGCGCAGGCGGTGGGCTGGCTGAGTGCGGGCGATAAGCTGGCCGACGCGAAGGTGATGCGGCTGCGCGAGTTGCTGCGAGATCTCGAGAAGACGGTTTTGTTGGGGCGAACGGATGTGGCGACGATCGGGTCGGCTACGGCGCGCCGAACTATGGCGGGAATCGTATGCTCGCTAAGTACGAATGTGATGAGCTGCGGGACGCTGACGGAATCGGCGCTCGGCAATTTGCTTCAGTTGTGCTACGACCAGGGCAGTAAGGATGTCGATCTGATTGTTGCACCGCCGAAGCAGAAGCGAGTAATTTCTAGTTGGAATGGAAGCAGGGTTCATGTTGCGAACGATGCGAGCGCGTATCGGAATGTAGTGGAGGTGTATGAGAGCGATTTTGGATCGCAGCGCGTCATTATGAACCGGTGGCTTCCGGATGATACGGTCCTTGCGCTGGACTCGAATCGGGTGAAGGTGGTGCCGCTGAAGAGCCGGTCGTTCCAGTACGAGGGGCTGAGCAAGGGCGGTGATTATGCTCGCGGGCAAATCGTCGGGGAGTATACGCTCGAGCTGCGCAACGAGAATGGGCATGGGATGATGCAAGGGTTGGCTTAGAATTTGCTCACTGCTTGATGTCGGGAGACGAGTCAAATGTGGTTTCGGTACTCGGTCTTCCGATTTGTCGAGTATTCGAACTTGAAGCGTTGGTGGCGACCCTTAGGTCGCCACCAACCGCGCCTCCTCCCCACAGGACGCTTCTCGAAGCGTCCGGGGCTGCGGGCCCGTCCACTGGGCGGGCCCGCAGTGATTTTCTGGAGGATTGGAGGCGGTGAATTATGATGGTCGGGGCCGTATCTGCGAGAGGTATGCGCTGTTGTTGGCGGCGATATGCTGCAGGTCGGTCCCGGCCGCCAGAATGAGAGTGATATAGCATAGGAAAAGGGGGAGGCCAGGCGATGGATGTTGTGATCTACACGGAAGGGCTTGCGTTCGATGGGGCGACTCCATTCGAACGGTCGCTAGGGGGATCGGAGAGCGCGGTGGTTTTTATGGCGCGGGAGTTGGCGCGACGAGATCACCAAGTTCGCGTGTTTTGCCGGTGTGAGGATCCGGGCGAGTACGATGGTGTCTCGTACGCTGATATGGGCGAGTTCGCGCGGTTTGTAGAGGCGGGACAATGTGACGTTTTTGTCTGCTGTCGGCATCTCGGTGGGCTGATGGCGCCGGTTCGTTCAAAGGTTAGGGTGTTGTGGAACCACGACGTTTTGGTGAAGTCGGCGGCGAAGCATGTGATGTCGTTGATGTATAAGGTTGATCGGATTATGGTCTTGTCCAACTTCCATAAGGAGCAGTTTCAGCGCCACTTGGAAGTGCCTGATGATCGGTATGTGGTGACACGCAATGGCGTGGACCTCGATCTGGTGGAGGGGGAGATCAAGGGGGTCGAACGCGATGGAAATCGGGTGATATATATGAGCCGGCCGGAGCGCGGGTTGGATGTGTTGCTCCAAATGTGGCCGGAGATGAAGCGGAGACGTCCGGATCTGACGCTCGCGGTGTCGTTTTATGAGAACTCTCAGGCGGATCCGCAAATGGCCGATTACCTGGCATCGCTTAGGCAGACGATGGAGAAGCTCCCGGGGATAGAGTGGCTGGGGCATTTGAGCAAGGGGGATCTGTATCGGGAGATTGCAAGGTCGGCTTTGCTAGTGTATCCATCGACGTTTCCCGAGGTGAGTTGTATCGGCGCCTTGGAAGCAGCGGCGTGCGGGACACCGGTGGTCGCGTCTCGGTACTGCGCTCTGAAGGAAACGGTGGTGGATGGGGAGACTGGCTTGCTAGTGTCGGGGGATCCGCACTCCGATGGGTACAGAGAGCGTTTTGTCGATGCGGCGGTTGGGCTGTTGGAGGAGGAGGAGCGTTGGGGGAAGATGAGCGCGGCGGCGCGGCGGCGAGTGGAACGGCGGTATCAATGGCGTGATGTTGCGGAGGAGTGGGAGGGGATTTTCGAGCAAGCGATGGATGGGGCGGGTCTCCGCCGAACGGAGGAGGGGGGAGCGCAGGTGTGCCCGTCTCGCGATGGTGATGGTTGCTTTCGACGGCAGACTGTCTCTGTGTGCATGATTGTGAAGGATGCACAGGGGACGCTGTATCGGTGTCTCGATAGTGTGAAGCCGATTGCAGATGAGATCATCGTATGCGATACGGGATCGAAGGATCGGACGGTGGAAATCGCTCGAGAGTACACCGATCAGGTGTACGAGATTCCCTGGGACGACGATTTCGCGTCGGCGCGGAATCGGGGTGTTGAGCGGGCGACGAAGGATTGGGTGCTTTGGATCGACGCGGATGAGCATCTGATCGGGGCGGAGAACTTGCCGAAGTATCTGAGGGAGAATATGTACCGCGGATATGTGGTGCGGCAGCATCATCATGCGATCGACGCTCAGTTCAAACCGGATGTGCCGGTAAGGCTGTTCAGGAATGGGATGGGAATCAGGTTCTATGGGTGCGTGCACGAGCATCCGGAGACGGGTTTGAACGAGGGGGTGAAGCCGGCGGTGATCTTGAGCGATGTGCATATTATGCACGACGGCTATGTGACGGAGGCCGTGCGGCGGGGGCGATTTCTGCGGAATTTACCGATGTTGCTTAAGGACCGGAAGCGGCATCCGGAACGGCGGCTTGGGTTGGTGTTCTTGGCGAGGGATTATATCCACCTGGCGCGCTATGAGATGGAACGAACGCACGGCGTGCTGACGGAAAGGGCGCGGAAGCATCTTTGGCGCGCGGTGGCGATTCACCGGGAGCATTTTAAGTCTCCGGACGACGCTCTCTATGCTTATAGTTTTCCGTTGTATCAGCAGGCGCTGGGACTGCTCGGTGTGGGGTTTGAGGTGGGATATTTTGTGGTCGTAGGTGATGAGCTCGAAGCGGGAGATATGCTCTTGCCTTATGAGCAGTTGCGGCGCGTGAGGGTGGCGGATGAGGAGGATGCCCGCGAGTATCTATCTCGACACGTGGGGGAATTGTTGGATGAAGCACGCATTGAGGAGGAGTTTCCGTTCGAGGATGTGGCTTAGCAATTCTAACGAAACAACAAATACCGCGTGGGGCTTCTAAAGGAACGAATGCCGAAGACGGTGGCAGGCTGGGAGTCTGCTCCACCAGGGGTTGGAGGGCTTGGCGGGGATCAGCCCCGCCAAGTAAGGAAGGTGGTGTGAGAATGATAGCGGTGAAACTGTATTTGTCAGGGTCTTTTATAGGTAGTAGAGGAGGGGCTTGATGGGCTACTGCACGCCGGACGATGTGAGGCAGCGGGCGGTGGGGCTGGAGAGTGCTGTCATCCCTGATGTTTCGTCAATCAGTTTGAATCTGACGACGTGCATCGCGGAGGCGGATGCGGAGATTGATGAGGCGGCCCGGGCCGGAGACTATGAGACGCCGTTTGAGCCGGTTCCGGAACGCATTTGTCACTTGTCAGCACTCGGGGCTCTTGCTCGCGCCCGACGGGCGCTCTGCGCCGGGAATCAGGTCGAAGTGGAGTCTAATACGTATTGGGAGCAGTTCGCGGCTGGACTTGCTTTGCTGAGAACTGGGGATCTCGACCTCGGGACTCTGGTGGTGGGCGATGAGGGTGTCGTTCTGGCAGAGGATGAAACCGTGTGGACATTGTTGGACCATGCAGGCTTGGTCTTCGGCAGCGTGAGTGTTCGGAATGAGATGGGCTCGTTCACATATGTCGAGGATCGAGGCGACTACGAACCCGGCTATCAATCGTCCTCTGTGAAGGATTATGTGGTCGATCACCGGCGGGGGCGCATCCGATGGTTGGTGGGAGGTCGCCTCTCGCCGGGACAGGCTGTACTGGTGGACTATGAGTATTTCCTGCGGCAGCCGCATCGGGCGCAGGACGCGGAGTACGCGGAGCGAACGGCGAGCGAGGATGTGGTGATGAGGATGGATCATCGCTAGAGGTGATTTTGTAAGAGGCAAGTTTCTGCCGAGATGATGGTATGAGTGGGCGGGCGCTCTTCTGTCGGCGCTCGATTTTTTTTGAGGAGTTGAGAATGGCGCATCCGGAGTCGACGAGGTTTGTGCCGATACGGGAGGCGATTGCGGCGGTGCTGGCAAACGCGCCAGATTTGGCGGAGGTGAAGGGGATAGTGCGCGATCGAAACGCTTTCGCGAGCCTTCCGGCTAGCCGGTATCCTGCAATTGGGGTTTTCTTCGCGGATACGGTGGGAGCAGAGCGGCCGCGGTGGGCCGGCAACCGTCGTGACCATGCGTATCATATTGAAGTCCGGCTGGCGGTGCGTTCGATGGAGAACGCTCAGGCGAGTGAGGATTTGCTATTGGCATATGTCGAGGCGGTGGAGGACGCGCTTCGATCTGCACCGACGCTGGGTGGGTTAGTGAGGACGATGTCGTCGAGTATGGTGAAACGGACGCGCGCTAAGGTTGAGTCTTATTGGCGCTCGGAGGCCCTGTTGCTCGTGACGTGCGAGCAGCGTACACCGTAAGGAGGCTATGATGTCCGGTCGTATTGGTTTGCTTGGTTCTGTCGGGCTGGCGCTGGAGTCGACGTGGGGTGAGCCGGCGGAGGCGACTCGATATATTGAAGTCACGCAGGCCGACGTTCGCCCTGTTATTCAGCAGGAGATTCCTCGAGTCGTTTGTGGGACGAGGGCGCGCAAAGGAATTAGGCGTGGCGGGATTCTTTGCGCGGGCCCCTTGAACTTCGATGTATGCGCTGGAGGGATGGGTGAAGTGCTCATGGCGGCCTTTGGGACAGTCACGACGACGCTCGTGGCTTCGAGTGCCGCGGGGCGGGTTTACGAGCACGCGTTCACACGGTGTGACACGACGTTTCTTCCATCGCTCACGGTGGAGCAGAATATGGGGGGGGTGAAGAGTCGGCAAGTCTCGGGGATCCGAGTGAATCAGCTCACGCTCTCGTTATCTGCGAGGGGTTCGCTCACTGCGGATGTGGACTGCCGGGGTCGTGATGAGGCGCTCATCACACCGACCAGTCCTTCGTATCCGGTAGACGAGGCGCTTCCCTTCGAGGGCTTTACGGCGGAGGTGGATGGGGAGGAGAATACGGGTGTCGAGGAGTTTCTGGTTCGATTCGGCAATGGTCTCGTCGATGATGTTTGGACCGCAGGGGGCGCGAGCCTGGGAACTTTGCCGGCGGGCTCTTTTTCTGTGGGAGGACGGATGATGATGGCTTTCGAATCGACGGACGCTCATAAGCGTTTCGTCAACGGAGAGGCTACGGGCCTCCGGTTTGGAATCGCTGGTCCATCCGTTGTCGGGACGTGGGGGTATGGGTTGGTGATCGAGCTTCCACATGTCCGATATGTTTCGGCGACGGCTCCGCTGGTGCCAAAGCGGTTGACGTATGATATTGCATTCGAAGCCTTACTCGATACGAGTCAATCGCCTCCGGTCGATGCTGTGTGCCGACTGTGGAATTCCGAGGCGGGCTATTGAGGAGAAGGTAATGGCAGACTCAGAGCGACAAAAGGTTGATTTGACCCGGATGGGCGTTTGGGGAAAGGCTGTGCGTATAGAGCTGGGCTCTCGGTATGAGGATGTCTGGCTGCAGACTATAGGCGACCGGACGGAGGCGCTCGAGCGGGGGCATGAAGCGATGCAGCGCAAGCTGCTTGAATTTCGGCCGGGGGGCGAGCGAATGGAGGCGCTCAGGGAAGCGCTGTCGCTGGCACCGGTCGAGGATTTGATTGAGCTGGCTTTGACAACGGAACGGCATCAAGTGGAGACGCGCTTGCGCCGCGAGATTCCGGATCCGGTGCGGCCGCGACGGGACCGTGCCGTAGGGGAGAGTGACGAGGGCTTCGCGCGGCGATTGGCCGAGTATGAGGAGCAGTGCGAGGACATCGAGCGTAGGCGTTCGGAGAAGCTCAAAGAGATGATGGGGAGACGGAGGGAAGAGCTTGCGGGGATGTCAAGGCGTGAGTTGGCGGAATTGGCGTCTCCACGTAGGGTGGATGTCGAGTGTTGGAACTCTTTTGCGAGGACGGTGGACGATTGGGTTCTGCTGAGAGCAGTCCGAAAAGCGGGTCATCATGAGGAGCCGTATTTTCAAGATGTTTCTGAGGTGCGCGCCCTGCATCCAGTGGTGAAGGAGCAGTTGCGGCGTGCCTATCGGGAACTCGAACCTGATGAGGGTGACGAGTTCCCAAAAGGCTCAGCGCCTTGCCCGAGTTCCGTCTGAATGACTTGATCTGTCGCCGTTATCCAGGAGTCTATCGGCATCCACTGGACGAGAATTTAATGGGTCTTCCGTGGTGGTTAAAGGAAGCCATTGCTTTATTGGAGTTAGAGGAGCCAGGGTTGAGGCGAGTGATGGAGCTTCGGGAGTATTTCAATGGCCACAAACGGTTTGTCGCAGGATGAAACGAAGTACGTTGAGCCGCTGATCGACGGGGGTGTGTTTGAGAACGCGGCCGAGATGATGACGGCGGCGTCCCAAACGATGCTTTCGGCGGCGACGAGGATGTCGACGGGTCTGGGTCAGTTAGATGCACGGGACCGGGAGTTGACAGCAGAGGCGGTGGAAACAGGCCTCTTGCGGGCGCTCCGACGAGATTCGCTGTTGGGCGGGATGCAGATGGGAGGCGATGTGTCTTCTTGGTTGCGATTGCCCAGCGGGAGTGGGTCGGGGTATAGCCAGATGGGGGCGTCTCTAACTGGAGAAGGGGGAAATTCGCGGCTTTATGGGACTATCGGTGGTGCGTTGGGATATGCCGTCGGCGGGCCGGTTGGGGCGGTGCTCGGGGGGATGCTGGGCGGGTTGTTCGGGGGGGATGATGACGATGAGGAGCAGCAGCAAGAGGCGGAGCGCCAGTGGCTGAATACGCCCGAAGGTTTTGAGATTGAGGGGTATCTCTACAATTTGGCGCAGGCATATGCGGTGACATGGGACCCAGGACCGCGGCGGGGAGGGTCTCTTACGAGTGTGCTGCCGTGGATGAGTATGGGTTTGGGAGGCGGTCGAGCCGGACAGGTGGTTGTCAATATGTCTCCAGGAGCTGTTCAGGTTCTGGGGCAGGGCGAGGAAGGTGGAGAGCGGGCCGCCCGGGCTTTTGCAGGGGCGCTAGGGCGGGTGCTTCAGCTCAATAGCGTTGTTGTGCCGGCGGCGGGAATGGGAGGGGGGTTCTGAATGCCGACTTCGCCAATGAGGCAGACTCATTTTCAATGGTATGAAGACGACGGTCCGCCAGCGGGCAATTCTCCTATCCGGTCGGGGGATAGCAATTTGTCAGCGGTCGCTCCGGGGACGCATGTGATGTTGCGGGTGCAATCTCAGCACCGCGGGGATCATGGATATTCGGTGTCGAGGCGGCTTCAGTGGCGGAAGGCGGGCACGAATGTGTGGCGCCGGGTGGGTTCGTTTGCTGTGCCGCCATATGATATGCCGTTGTTCTATCCCAGCACGTGGTTTGGAGATGGGGCGGCGATTGCTACGTCGCGACTTCCGACTCCAACCTTGTCGAACTCGGGGGATTTTGTCGGCGGTGAGGCTCGGCAAAGTGATGAGTCAACCGACGAACTGTATTTTGGACCGGGGGAGTTCAGCGAGGACCTTTTCTCGCTCTGGATCCACTCGGATGCCACAGAGGGGTTAGACTTGGAATTTCGGGTGACCCGAGACGGACAGCCATATGAGCAGTATGCTTTGTATCCCCGTCTCACCGTGGTTGGATATGTGCCAACGGTGATGGATGTCAAAGCGAATCAGCTTTCTAGGGAGGTAAGGCCGCTGGCGGAACTGGCGGTGGAGCGGGATGGCTTTTGGTGGGATCTTTCGGAACGCCTGATGTTTCCGCTGACGATTACGCGGCGATTGAGGGCGGTGGCGACCGCGGATCTGAGGTTGAATAATGCGGATGGAATGCTAGCGCGAGATAATCGGGTAAGCAGTTGGAATTACGATACATCGAGTGCTTGGGATCCGCTTCTGGATGAGGGGAGGAAGATCCGGCTTCAGCAAGGTCTGGAACTGTATCCAAACTTGGCTTATGGGAACGGCTATGAGTGCTCAAGTTCGCTCCCGACGCGACCGGAGTCGCTGCGAGGAGCAGAGCTGACGGATGGTGGTTTCGGTCAGCCGGAGAACGAGCGGGATGATGCGTGGGTCGGGTGGTATGGGAAGACGGCGACGATCGTGTTTTCGCTCAATCCCGCGCGGGATGTGCATTCGGTGGCGGCGAGCCTGCTGAGCCGATCGGCAGCGGGGGTGCTGCTGCCATCTTCGGCAACGGTGACGCTCGTTGGAAGCTATGGGACTCTGACTGCGCCGATTTCGACCGATCATCTGCGGGACGATCCGGCGGGCCGTCGGCAGTATGTCTATGGACTCGATCTGAATCAACGGGATGTCTCGCAAGTGATCTTTCGCTTTCATCCTAAGGATCAGCACTCCTGGATTGAAATCGATGAACTTGCGATTTACGACGCGTCGACGACAGTGGACTGGCTGAAGACAACGTTCACGGGAATTCTTGGGGACGAGATCACGGAGCAAGCGACCGATCGAGGGGAAATTCGTTTGGGTCAGGTGCGAGATGCTACAAAGGAGCTGGCGGATCTGTTCGTGGAGGTGTTCGATCATTATGAGGATGCCACGGTCGAGGAAATAGTCGAGGATCTTATTACGAACCCACAATATGAGGCGACGCTGGACGCATCCGACTACGATCTCAATGCCACATCTTTTTTGATGCCAAAGTGGAGCGAGCAGAACGCGAGCGTGCTCGACGCATGCTCACAGTTGGCTCGGATGATCGGCTGGGTTTTCGAGGCAGACGAGGAAGGTGTTCTCACGCTGCACGATTTGGAGTGGCGAACGCAGACGGGGGAGGAGACGTACTTGGCGGGCCGAGATTTGCTGGGGTGGATGCCGTCGGTTTCGGGTATTAACTTGCGCAATCGGATTGTCGTGAAAAGCCGCGATGCGCGGAATCGGGACATCTGCGTAAGGGTCGATGACCTGCAGAGCATCGAGCGGTATGGGCCGCGTTTGTTCACTATGTTCGAGCCGACGATGAGAACGGCGCGTCTGGCGCGGCAGCTCGCGAATTCGATCCGACGGGACTATAGCTGGGTGCAGCCGACTGGGGCGGGAGTTGTGGCGGGCGATGTGTTCATGATGCCCGGACGAGTGGTTACGGTGGTCCACAGCGGGTGCACGCACTCTGGAGCCGAGCAATTGTATCGAGTCGACGCGGTCCAATATCAGCAAACGGGACATCGACATGGGACGCATACGATGATGCTGGAACTGCGGGGTTATCGACATCGTGCTCCAACGGCTCCAGACAGTTTGGTGGCAGAGCCGATGGAGGGTGCGGTCGAGTTGGATTGGTGGACGGAGACTAAGGAGCCATCGGTTGTCGGCTACCGAGTATTTCAGGCTGCCACGATGGCGGGCAGCTATTCGGAGGTGGCGAGCACTGGAGAACCCCCTGTGATCGTGAGTGGTCTGACGAATGGAGAGACGTACTGGTTTCGGGTGGCTGCTTGGGACGAGTATGATGTGCTTGGGGAATTTACTGGCCCAGTGCCTTGTGAGCCGCAAAGTGGTGGTACGCCTGTGCTGGCTGTGGCGGCGTGGCAGCCGCAGAGTTTGAACGCCAACCTGATTCGCATCTGGGGTATGCAAAGGCCGTCGCTGACATGGATGCCGAAGCTGCCGGCTCCCGTTAACACGTGTTACAACATCTATCGGTCTCAGGTGAGCACGGGGCCTTTTTCGATGATTGCTACGCGAACGCATCCGGGGACGGGACCGGTGATGTGGGTGGACTACGGGACGGAGCGGCTGGCGGGGGATCTCTATTACGAAGTTACGTTTTACGATCCAGGGCAAGATTTCGAGAGTCTCCCAAGCTCTGCGGCGTATGTTGCTCTTCCTTGATTGGGTGGAGGATAAACTGATGAAGGATGATTTCGCTCCTGCAATGCAACCGGATTTCTTTGGGCAGCTTGCAGTGACGGATCCCTATCAGGGGCGCGCTCGAAGGCTCTTCGAGCGCGGACAGGTCGTGGCTGTGAATGGCAATCAGGCTGATGTTCAGGTCGGATTCGACGTAAATGGAATGCCGTTGGAGTTGAGGCAGGTGCCAATCGTGTCCGGGTATGTGCCGAGAACTGGCGATTGGGTTTCGATTCAGTACGAGGCGGGGCACTCGGGGGCGCCGTGGGTGACGGGGCCGAGCATGGCAGCAGATGAGAGGGGGGACTCGGCCGGGATCGGCGTGTTTTCGGTGGGGTCTTCGGCTCCATTGAATCCGAGCGAAAGTACGGTCTATTTCGACACATCTCGTGCAACGTGGCGGGGATGGGATGGTGAGGATTGGGTGGATTTTTCCGCCAAGTTGCACAACAATCTGTCCGATGTCCAGGGCGGGGAACCCGGGGCTTATTATCACTTTACGGATGTTGAGTACGGAATGCTGAAGGCCCTACAAGATGGAAGCGGGATGAACTCGGCATGGGTGAAGCAATTGAAATTTCAGTCGATCGGTACGATGCCAACTTCTCGCACCCGTCTGATAGAGAAAGATGGAGATTTTTTCTGGACTATCAACGCCGAGTACGATGAGGCGGAGGACCACTGGAATAGGATCGATACGAGCGAGTATTCCTATCTCATAGCATGTCATTCCAAAAATAGTATTCCAACTGAGCCGATTGGGGGGCTTGTGTGGTGGAGGGCTGTGCCAGGCAGCAACCCCATCGGTGACTGGGCTTCCGTGGGTGGCTGGGAGCTTGGGTTTATGATGACCGAACATCGGAACTATGTGATGGGCGGCATGAACCTCGAGATGGACGGCTCTGGCGCTCCGCCGTATGGCCGGCTGACACACGTTGGGGCGGACGATGCATCAGGGACGATCGTTACTGCTATACAGCGGAACTCGTGGTATGAAGGTGGCGGTCAGTGGGGTAGAGATTGCCATGATGAGCACTCGGGGATTGCCGGGTTCGATGCGGGCGGCGATTTCTTCGTGTCTTGGTATCCTGATTCGAGTCGGGGAAGCGCGCCGTGGGACACTTCTGCCTGGCACGAACGTGGACGATTTCACCTTGGGCAAGATGGCATTCAAGGCCGATTCGATGTGATTCGCACCAGTAATGAGACGGCGGCGCCCGGCTCAGCGTTCTTTTCCAAACATCGGACGTCTGGCGACATGGTCGATGGTTTTGGGGCGGGCTATGCCTTGGCGATTGAAGATAATGCTGGTGTCGAGAATATTATCGGCGCGATGTACGCACTGCGTTCTGGCACTGATAACACCGGAGAACTGTCATGGCATGTCGCACGCAATGGTGCGCTGGCTGAACGGATGAGTCTGAGTGCTGATGGCAATCTAACTGTTGAACAGCTCATTATTGACGGCGGCAATATCGGTCCTAGCGGGGATACGGACCTGATGAAGCTAACGTCTGGGCGCGTCCAGGTCTACAACAACGGCGCAGATGCCGAGCTTATGATTCATGAGGACGCCGATACGCACGCTGCATATATTCACATCCGCAGAGGCGCAGGCGACTGGAATATCGGCATGATGACCAGTCGCGCTCTCGACTTTACCTATGAGGGCAATGCTGTTGCATCGTTTTATCACGTGAGTCCCTATGATTTGACTCTGAACGGCAGTATCCGCGTGGACGGCGGTGATATCGGCCTTAGTGGGGATACCGATCTGCTCCAACTCGCAGCGAACTCCTTGACGGTGAACGGCGCGGTTCATATGCCTAGCATCAAGACCGGCATTTCACAAGCGAATGCGGGGGCGGCGGCAGGCGAGCTATGGGCGGATACAAACGATGACTACACTGTAAAGCTTGGCGTATAGGAGGCGAGCATGCCGCTAACAGAGGCTCAAATGGCTGTATTGGATGAATGCGAGCAGGGCAAGGTCGAAATCGAGAACACCGTGGCCGCTTATAATCGCCTTCTTCGGCAGGCGCGCGAGTGGCACGACGGCAATATGAGTTTCCTTGTCCCGGAAAATCTGACGGATGCTGACGTTGTGGCGACGCTGCGAACAAGGGCAAATGCACAACGCCAAGCGATTATCGACGCGGCGAATGCGCTGCGGGAGGTGTAGGCATGGTGAAAGCGGAGGAAGATACGCATGTGACGGACGCGGAATTGGAACGGTTGCGACGCGAGCGGTTTCAGGCACGGGTGAATAAGGTTCTGGCAGTGATGCGAGAGGAGCAGATCGATTTCCGGGGCATTCCGACTATCACTCAGGATGGGCGTATTGCCGTCAGGATTGTGCCGGTGGAGATGGCCGTACCATGATTGTTGGGTTGGAGGAACCGCTCAGCCTTCTGAGGGAATACGGCCTGGCCGGGGTAATGGCTTGGCTTTTTTGGTGGACATTGCGGAGGATGATGGCTTCACACGACACGACTGTTATGCAGCTAAAAGAGCAACTTGACACGCAGTCGCAGGCGACGACGGCTGCGGGTGATAGCTTTGCGAGGGTGGTCGAGAACCACATGTCGCATGTGTGTGACTCTTTGGGGCGGTTTGACGCTATGCTCTCGCAATACTGTGAGGAGGAGCGGAGGTGGCAGGATCGTCTTCTGGAGACGCTCGACCGAGTTGCGGAGCGCTTGAGGGTAGAGAGGGGAGGAATGTGATTCGAGGCAGGGACTGGGTTGAGAGAATGTTCGGGAGGTTCGCCTGGGAGGAGAATCCGGAGCGACAAGGGGCGGTTAGAATTATTGGGGAGTGGGAGCGACGCAACATCTTGACAGTCGATCCGCCGTTTGAGCTTCTGGATGGACAGGGCAGGCCAATTTCGTCAATTCGATGTCACCGGCTGATTGCCGGAGCGCTGAAGCGCGCTTTCATCGACTTGAAGCAACGTAACCTCTGCCACCTGGTCAACACATTCGACGGCTGTTTTGTGCCGCGCCATATGGGATGGGATTCGACTCGGGGGTTGTCGCGACATAGTTGGGGGATCGCGGTCGATTTGAATGCACGGATATTCCCGTATGGGTCACCGGCGAAACAGAATCCACGTCTCGTCGAAGCCTTCAAACGACAAGGGTTTGCATGGGGTGGTGAGTGGAAGACGCCGGATCCGATGCACTTCGAGATTGTCGATTTGACGGAGCCGACGAAGCGCCTGAACATCTTGGTCGATGGTGAGATAGTAGTCGAAGGTCTGCTATGTGAGGGACGCGCGGTGGCCCCTGTACGGGAGGTGGCGGAGGCCCTCGGAGGCCGGGTCGAGGCAAGGATTTGTAATGGGGAGGTGGCGATTCATTCTCTCTATGGAGGTGAGATGCTGTGAAGCGTTTTCTGAAGGTGATGGGGTACGCACGGCGGTTGTTCTGGTTTCTCGATTTGATTATCGACCCAAAGCATGCGTCGGATATGCTGTTAGGGCATCCACGGGTGAGTCGTTGGCTTGAGCGACAGGAACCGGAGGATCAAGTTAAGATTCGCGAAGCTGCCCCATTGGTGGTGGCGGCGATATTGGCGAGTCTCGACTGAGGAGCGACAGGGAATTGACCGCAGATGCTCGCTGTTGCCGAACAGATGTTAGGGCGCAAGCTCTACGAGCGGAGAAATTTTGCGGGGGAAACGATCGGCGATTCGTTTCCCCTCTCCCCCTTTTTACTCGCTTATAAAGGTTTTGATGGCGACTACGCCTGCATCGAGCTTTTCCATCCAGCCACCTCGTATTGCTCTCCGGATATTCTTATTTCCTTGGGATGTGCGCCGAGCGGGTATTAATATAATAACAATATAGCTTATAGGTAACTGGAAAGGCGGTGCGTTTGGGGGATAATGCGGACGTGAGGGATAAGGCGCTTGGCGAGAGCTTGAAGGCGGAGGAGCTGTTGCGGTAACGGTGCGTTTGTTTCCGATCGAATGGGGGTGACGGGTTGAAGAACCAGGGGCATCTGGGGGGAAATCCCAGCGATAAGGCGGCCGGTGGTTTCGATTTCATCCTCGGTGCACTCGGCGGTGATGACGACCTTCGCGAAGTCGAGTCGGTTGGGATCATCGACGGAGGCAAGGGCTAAAAGGAAGCGTTCGTGCATCCCCCAAATGGCCGGCTGTTGTGTCGAAGACGGTAGCTTGATGTCAGCACAAATGATGTCGAGGCTCGGCAATATTCTCACGAGCTCATCCGCCATCGTCCCGTTGGTTTCAAGATAGGCGCGGAGGCCGAGGTCCCCGAGAAGGGGAAGCAATTCGTGGATGAAGTCGGTATGGAGCAAGGGTTCTCCACCCGTGAGGGCCACGGAGTGGTGAAGGTTAGGTTGAATCTTCGTGAGGCGGTGAACGGCCTCGCCGATATCCGACACCGAAAGGGGATTGGCCCGTTCCTCGAAGTCCTGCGATCCAGGGCTTCGTTCAATACGACACATAGGCGGCTCGGTTCGGGCCGCCGGCGTGTCGCAGTACGCACAGTGGAGGTTGCAGCCGCAGAAGCGGAGAAACACTTGGCGCTCACCGACGAGCAACCCTTCGCCTTGTGCGGAGGAGAAGATTTCGAGGAGAGAGGCGTTCATGTTGTCAATTCGCTCACCCACTTGTTAATCACCGGGCCGTAGGTTTCTATCCAGCTACGGGCCATTTCCAGAAAGTGAGCCACTGCTGACTTAGAAGTTCCATGGGCCGGTATGAGCTTGCATACTTGTGCTGCGGAAAGAGCAGTCCAAAATGCCAACAGCATCAAGCAACTGCGGAACCTCGCTTCATCCCAAAAGGGACCGACTTGCACACCGGTAGTCAAACAAATCATTCTAAATGCCCGTGGGTCGGGATGGGCTGCGTACTTTGACAAATAGGAGTATATTTTCCCTCGGCGGTTACTGTTGACCTGATCCCGCTTATCGAGCTTCGCGCGAATCGCCTTGGGCGTAAACTCCGAGCGCCGCGCCTTGTCCGAACACGTTCGCCAGCGTTCAATACTCTCGGGGACGTAGTTGAAGTATTCAGCCAACCATCCGTGTTCCAATAGATCGCGCTGTGCCATAAATGACTGCTGGATGTACCCTCTCTTCGCGAGGCAGAGGGCTGCTGCAACTGCGTTCCAGACTCGCGCTGCAATGTGCAGTCTGGCTAGCTGCGCCTCCGTTTCGTCTTTGGCCACGTCGATGAGTTCTAAAATAGCGTCGAGGGCGGCTTCAATCAGTTGGAGACAGGGGGTGAAGTCCTGCGTTGAGATTGCTGCCTTCCAAGCCTGAGTCTCATTTTCATCCTCCCGCTTCTGAAGACGAAGTAGCTTCTCAAGCTCGCTCACTTTCACCTCCCGCATCAGCAGCAACTCGAAGCCATTTCACAACCTAGTTCAAAACGGTCTAGTTAACCCATAAAAGCTTTTATAGAGGTTATGAAATGATCTCTAGAATCGAACTAGGGTAATATTCGGCTACTTCAGCCTGGCAATACGATCACCCCACAGCAGCCCCGAAATCTTCCTCGTTGAGGGTTTTGAAACCGGCTTGAATCAGGGCGTCCTCGGCGGCTTCGACGTCGCTGACTTCGAGGATGAGAATAGCCTCGGAGCCACTGACAGCGAATCCAGAGGCATCTTCGATATTGATGTCGGCCCGCCGAAGAACGGTGCAGGCCTGGTGTAGGGCGCCGGGGCGGTCCGGGACTTGGACGGCAACACAGGGAAGCTTGCGGATGGCGGCGGGTGCCCCCAATGCCTTGAAGGCTTCGTCGGGGCGATCGACGATCATCTTGATGACACCCATGTCGCCGAGACTTGCAACGTGAAGGGCTCGGATGTTGATCCCCGCTTCGCTGAGCGCACCAGTGATACGTTCGAGCTTGCCCGGTTTGTTTTCCGAGAAGATGGCCAGTTGCTCAATCATCTTCTTCTCCCCCTATCAGTCTCGTTCATCGATTACCCGTACGGCCTTTCCTTCCTGGCGCGGGATGGTGCCAGGTTCGACCAGCTCGACGTGTGGGCGGACGAGAATCTCTTCGCGCAGGGCTTTGGTAATGCGTTCCTGAAGGGCGCGTAGTTGTGAGAGCTCCCCCTTGAAAGCCTCGGTGTTTAGCTCTACCCGGATGGTCAATCGGTCCGTGTAGTCTTCTCGATCGATGACGATCACGTAATTATGGCCAACCTCGGGCATGGCCATAAGGACGCGCTCGATCTGGAGTGGGAAGATGTTCACGCCGCGAACGATGAACATATCGTCGGCTCGGCCTTGAATGCGGGAGAGGCGACGGTGAGTGCGACCGCAGGGGCAAGGACCGAGGACAAATGAGGTGAGGTCGCGAGTCCGATAGCGGATGAGGGGCATGGCCTCACGGGCGAGCGTGGTGAGGACGAGTTCGCCTTCTTCGCCGTCCGGAAGAGACTCCCCGGTTTCGGGGTCGATGATCTCGGCCAGATAGGCGTCTTCCCAGAGGTGAAGTCCTTGTTGTTCCGGGCATTCGAAGGCGACGCCCGGCCCTTGCATTTCGGAGAGTCCGTAGCAGTTGTAGAAAGGAATGCCCCACGATTCCTGCAGTCGCTCGCGCATCCCCTCGCTGTAGGGTTCCGCTCCACCAACTGCCATTCGAAGCGAGAGCGTCTGTGGGTCGATGCCCATCTCTTCGAAGGTGCCGCGCAAGGCGAGCGCGTAGCTCGGGATGATATGGACGGCTGTTGTCTCGAAAGTCTGCATGAACTGTATCTGCCGGCGGCTGTTGCCGGCGCCGGACGGGATGACAAACGCCCCGAGTCGCTCGGCCCCATAGTGAAGTCCCAGGCCGCCCGTGAAGAGTCCATAGGTCATCATGTTCTGAAAGATATCGCCTTTGCGCATGCCAATCATATGGAGACAACGGGCGACGAGATCAGCCCAACGATTGACATCCCTCGCCGTGTGGAAGACAGCAATCGCCATTCCCGTCGTGCCGGAGGAGTGATGCATGCGAACGATCTCATCCTTGGGGGCGGCGAGGAAACCATAAGGATAGCCGTCGCGCAAGTCCTGCTTTTCTGTGAACGGAAGGCGGCTGAGGTCGTCAATACCTCTGATCGAATCGGGGGAGAGGTCGAATTCGGCGAGACGCCTAGCGTAGTGTGTGGATTGGCTTGCCTGCTGAACGGTCCATCGAAGGCGTTCAAATTGAAGCGCCTTCAACGTCGATGTTTCGGCAGTCTCGATCGGGTGATAGATCTTGTGGGACATTGCGAACGCTCTCGCACGGAAGTCTAGGCTACGGGCTTCACCTTGCTGGCAGCATCGGAAGCGCCAGCGATCTCGGCTGCATATGCCGAGAGAAGAAGCTCGGCAAAAACCTTTGGCTCGACGCCAAGTTCATCCAGGCCGACGGCGGGGACCGGAGCCCCGTCTCCCCGAACGTTGAACCCAGCATGTATGAGACCAGTTTTCGGCGATGTCGTGGCCACCGATACAGAGAGTTTTCGATCACGGAGATAGAGGTCATCGCCCTCTCGTCGTATCAGGACTTCGCCCAGGTGGGACTCGATAATCTCGGCAGCTATGGCGATGAGTAGGCGCTGTCGAAGAGTTATGGCGAGGAGATCTACATTTGCATGTTCGACGATGAAGTGCAGCATGAGCGGGCTCACTATAGTCGCGCCAGCGTCAAGGTCAACGGTGTCCACCATGTGCTCAGGTGAGACGTCACAGGGACCAAGGAATGCGACCGCTGCATCACCTTCGAGGCCGGCCTCATTTCTTATCCAGCCGGACACAAGCTGTGCGCCATTGTAGTCGATCTCGCGGGAGAGGAATAGGGTATTCACTCTTGTGTCCCCACAGGAACGAGGCGCAGGATACGGTGTTTCAGGGTATCGCAAATATACAAGTTTCCTTTTACATCCACCGCGACCGCGCTGGGACGAGCGAGATCAACCTTGCGGGATGAAGATTCGGGGAAGCAGCAGACGACTTCTCCCTCCGGCGTGAACTTCTGGATTCGATCATTGCCGGCATCTGCGACCCAGAGACAGCCATCGATGTCCATGGCAAGTCCGCGAGGCTCCGAAAATTCGCCCCGGTCCGGGCCTGCACGCCCTATGGTGGCGTCATGGCGGCCGTCCGGCGTAAGTCGAAAAACACGGTGGTGTTGAGTGTCGGAGACATAGATTTGACCCAGCGCGTCTACCACAACCCCCTGTGGACGACCGAGCGATAGCTCAGAGGTCGAACCATGGTAGTCGATCTGCCATCGCCCAGTCGCACTGTAGCACGTGACGCGATTATTCTCCGTATCGGCGACATAGACGTGGTGATAGGTGTCGAGGCAAAGGGCGGTGGGAGAGGCGAAGCGAGCATGTTGGGTGTCGGGCCCTCCGACGGCGAAAAGCCATTGTCCTCTGGGTCCAAATTTCTGGAGCCTGTTCGCTCCCTGCTCAATGATATAGATCGAGCCAGTGTTGTCGACAGCCACGTCCTGGGGACACAGGAGAAGACCTTCCCCCCCGAGGCCATAGACCTCCCCGTGAGGGGTGATCTTCTGGATACGATGGTTGCGGGAGTCGGCCACGAACAAATTGCCATCGCTGTCAACAGCAATGCCACCGGGGCTACTGAACTGCCCGAGCTCGGAGCCGAAAGACCCAATCGTTTCCACAACCCGGAAAGAAACGCGGGCCACGGGCGATTTCGGGGGCTCCTCCACGATGGCGGCCGGACGCCGAACCCGTCCAGTAATCTCGAGATATCGAAAGCGACCTTCGCTCACGTCAACTTAATTCGCCGTATGAGTTCCCGTTCCCACCCACCGGTTTTCTTTAGGCTTAGGAATTCCGCTCCGGGACAATCCGCTGCCCCCAAATACCAGGCGCCACCCAGTCCGTCCGTCCATCCAATTCACCATCTCCGCGATCAAGTTCCACGTCGGCGAGCCCGTGGACCGACGCCGGGCGCGCTCTGCCCTTGGCCCATCGCCGTATCATGCCGATTTCTTCTCTCATCGTGATGGAAAGCGGAACGGTTTGCTCCAGAGCGGAGAGAATATCCTCGGTCGTAACTTCGCGCTGGGCCTCGAAGGCGCCGTACAATCCAGCAATAACCGCCTGCTCTATCTCTGCCCCGGAGCAACCGTTGGATCGGGCGGCCATTTGGTCGAGGTTAAAATCATCTGGATTGCGCCCCCGCTTACGCAGGTGAATGCCGAATATTTCCTTCCGCTCGGATTCGGATGGCAAGTCGACAAAGAATATCTCGTCAAATCTTCCCTTCCTCAGAAGCTCGGGGGGAAGCTGGCTTATATCATTGGCCGTCGCGACGACGAAAACCGGTTTGCTTTTCTCCTGCATCCATGTATTGAGTGTGGCGAAGACCCGAGCAGTTACACCCGAATCAGCATAGCCTGATGACTGGATGCCAGCCAAGCCTTTTTCGACTTCGTCAAGCCACAGCACACACGGAGAAACCGTTTCGGCCATCTGGATCGCTTGGCGCATGTTCTGCTCGGAAGAACCTACGAGGCCTGCGAAAATGCGTCCGACATCGAGTCGCAAAAGTGGAAGACGCCACAGATGAGCAACCGCTTTTGCGGTGAGACTCTTGCCACAGCCCTGGACTCCTAGAAGCAGAATCCCTCGCGGCGCCGGCAGGCCGAACTTCTGTGCCTTCTCGGTAAAGGCGAGCGCTCTGTTCTTCAGCCATCCCTTGAGGATTTCTAGCCCTCCAATGTCTTCGACTTGCTCCCTAGCCTCGAAGTACTCTAAGACGCCGGACTTCCGAATGAGTTGTTGCTTCTCGGCAACGATAAGACCGACGTCAAAGCGACCCCGCTCAACAATACACTTCGCAAAAACATTCTCCGCTTCGCTGAGCGTCAATCCTAGTGCGGCTTTCAGGATGCGTTCGCGCTGTTCTGCGGTGATGGTGACGTTCACGCCTTTTTGCCCTCGAACCGAATCGAGTGCACGCGTGAGCAGTCCATCCAACTCTCTGATGCCCGGCATGTCGTAATCGATGACCGTTACATCTTTCTGGAGCTCAGAGGGAAGCTGTAGGACGGGCGAGAGCACGATAACGGTTGCGTAAGCCGTATGGAGCGCATCGGCCAGATCTCTGAGCTTGCGGATGACCGAACTGGCGTGTGGATAGTTTTTGTTGAGGAAGACATGGAAGTCTTTGAGGACGTACACCGCCGGTTCGTGGCTGCTGCGAATTGTGTCGAGGGCGTGGAGCGGATCGCGAGTTCGGCTGTCGGCAGCGCCTGCAGTAAGGGCTTTCGTGCCGTCCCGCATTCCCATCGTCTCTGACCACGTGTAGAAGTTCTTATCTTGGTTAACAACAATTTCTCGAAGGGCCGACAGCACTCGTCGCTCCTCCCAAGAGACGACATATAACAGGGAGTAACGGGCGCGTATGAGCACATCGATCTCATGCATCTGCCGATCCATCATACGGCAATAATACCCTGGAGAGAGGGGGACTGGCAAGAACCGCTTGATTCTGTTAGCGCTGCTTGTCGCTCATCGGTCTGCCTGATATACTGCGAGCCTGAATGCTGAAGCTCGTAAGCTATAACGTCCTGGATGGCGCGCTACCGGACCGTCTGCAGAAGGTGCTGAGTGTGATTCAGAGCACCGAGGCAGACGTTGTGGCAATTCAGGAAGCGCGACATTGGCGCAAGAACCGGCGAGAGATCTTTCGTCGCGTCCGTCGCGAACTGGAAATGCAGGGGGTGCTCCTCAAAGCGAATTCCGGCTTTGACTTGGCCGTGCTCTCTCGCTTTCCCATCCTGGACCATACAAACTACGGTTTCGATACCGTCTTCCTCCACACGACAGGAGCGGTAGACCTCAAGGCCCCGAGCGGCTTAGTCCTCACCTTGTTTGTGACGCATTTGCGACCAGACCACCCTTCTCGCCAGGAAGAAGTTCGGCTCATCCTGAAATGGATGAGGCCATACCGTCGTTCGTACTGCGCGATGTGTGGGGATCTCAACAGCCTCACCGCGGGCGATCATGTTGCGAAGCGTTTGATCAGGCCGGGCTCCGAACTCAAACGAGGCCCGCAGGGGACTATTGCGGCTATTGAGCGCGCTGGCTGGAGCGACTGTTTTCGCAAACACAACCCGCTCGCGCCCGGCTTGACGCTTGGCGCCGGTAGGCGCGTCGCTCGCGTCGACTACATTTTCTCTTCGGATGCTCTCACGAGTAGGCTGCAGGGGGCTGGAGTCGTTCGCCATAAAGAACTTCTGACGGCATCCGACCACAGTCCCGTATGGGCGGAATTCGACGTGTAGATTTCATGGGAGACGAGCTATGTCCTTCGACGATCCTTGCCGAGATGGTCCCGTGCTTATCGTTGGATCGATCGCTTATGACTCAGTGAAAAGCCCCTTTGGGCAAATGGATGAAGTGCTTGGGGGGGCCGCCTGCTATGCGTCTGTCGCCGCAAGCTTCTTTGCCCCAGTCCGCCTCGTCGGGGTGGTCGGTGAGGACTTCTCTGATGCTCATATCGCTCAACTTGGCCAACGCGATATCGATCTGACAGGGCTACAACGCGCACCCGGCCAGACTTTCCGCTGGGCGGGCTACTACGAGTACGACCTGAACCAGGCGCACACGACAGCGACCAAGCTCAATGTTTTTGAAAACTTCAACCCCGAATTGCCACCAGCTTACCGGGATAGCCCGTACGTATTTCTCGCAAATATTTCTCCGGAGTTACAGCTCGCTGTACTCGACCAAGTGCGAAGGCCGAAGCTGGTTGTATGCGACACCATGAACTTCTGGATCGAGAACGCACGCGAAGCGCTACTAGAGGTATTGGCCCGTTGCGATATTGCGCTCATGAACGACGCTGAGGCCCGAGAGCTTTGTAACGAGCCAAACTTGGTTGCTGCTGGTCGGAAGATCCTGAATCTGGGGCCGGGCGTTGTCATCATCAAGAAGGGCGAACATGGGGCTACTATGATGTCCCACGATTCGCACTTCGTTGCGCCTGGATATCCTCTAGAGGAGGTTCGCGACCCAACGGGCGCTGGGGACACCTTTGCAGGTGGTCTTGTCGGCTACTTAGCTCGCTGTGGAGAAACCGGAGACGGCACTCTACGCAGGGCTATTATCGCCGGCTCTGTGATGGCGTCATTCACGGTAGAGGATTTCTCGCTCAACCGGCTATTCAGCCTTTCGCCAGAAGACGTCACCGAGCGCTATGAAGAAGTTACCGCTATGACGCGGTTCGGAAACTTCTAGCCCAGAATTACCTCCGCATTGACTCATCGGTCATAGCCCGACGACGGCGGGGATGATGAGTAGACGTTTGAGCGGTGCCCATCGAGTGGGTTCGAGCTGTCCGCGCACCCTCCGGGAGCGTGTTTTCCCCAGTACGAATAACGAGCAATGGCAAATCAGATAGGCAGTCGTGCTGGGGGGAGTTCCTTTGGGAGTTGAGCTGGATTATCCGATGTAGTCAGACTGCGAAAGTTCCACTCGTCGCACGATTCTTGAACCTTTGCCAAATCCCTCCCGCGGCACGTTAGAAATTACGCGCGCCGGGTCCGCTGGACACATCCAGCGGCTGTATGTTAGCATCTATCACGTCGGACCTAAAGCGACGAAGGAGAGTCCAAACATGTGCGAATGTTGCAAGCCGAAAACCTGTGAAAAGGGTAAGGATCCCAATACCTGCACGGACGAGCAAATCAAGGAGTGTCACGGCGACACCACCAAGCACGATTGCGAGGAATCTGCAGCGAAAGTTCAGAAATAATATAGTAGGGATGTTGAGCGAAACGGCACAGTTGTAACTGACTGTGCCGTTGCAATTCGGCCACGCCTATCTCTATAGATACATCCAATCAGAAATAATGCCGTTCGAGGAAGCGGTAGGAGTGAAGCTATGTCGTGGAAGTATGCTGTTTTCTCCGTTATGTGTCCCGGATACGATCCGAAAGAGACAGCGGCCCTTGCTGCAGCGGTCGGTATCGACGGAATTGAGTGGCGGGTGACGAAGAAGGCGCCCGAGCCAATTGAGGAAGTGAGCTACTGGCAAGGGAACCGTTCGACAATCGACATCGAAAATGTCGAGGCCGACCTGACGAACGCGAAAGATCTGGCCGACGAACACAAGTTGTCTCTGCCAGCGCTCGGCACGTACATGCAATGCCACGAACTTCCGGTCGTAGAGAGTGCGATGCGTGCGGCCGCGGCGGTGGGCTGTCCTAAGCTCCGCGTCAACATACCAGATTATGACGGGTCCCGGCCTTATCAGGAGCTGTTCGACCAAACCAGAACCAACTTCGAAAGGGTCGCCGAACTCGCCCGCAGCTACGGGGTCCAGGCATGCATCGAGATGCACATGGGAAACATCGCCCCGTCTGCCAGTCTAGCATATCGTCTCGTATCGAACTTCGATCCAGCCGCGGTCGGTGTCATTTTCGATCCCGGCAACATGGTCATCGAAGGCTTCGAAAACTACCAAATGGGTTTGGAACTACTCGGCCTTTATCTCAGCCATGTCCACGTCAAGAACGCTCTGTGGGTGCAGACCGGGGAGGAGGACGGCGTCGCCGTCTGGGAGTGGCGAATGGCCCCCGTGAGAAAGGGTCAGGCGGATTGGAAGACGATTGTAACGGCGCTGAAGAAGGTGAACTACGATGGCTGGCTATCTTTTGAGGATTTCTCTGATGGAGACACGGAAGCAAAGCTCTCCGACGCGCTCGGTTATATGAAGAAGCTAGAGGCGGAGGTTGGCCGATAGCGTAGATTCCCGTGGCGGAGATATAAATCTCACAATCGCTGTGAGTACGACCGGACATCCAAATTGATTGTTAGTCTTGGGGAGATGTCTGCTCCGCCATCCACGCAAGGTATTCTGTGCTGCTCGTTACGATAGGAAAAGCAATGATTTCGGGCGTTTCATATGGGTGTAGCTCGATGATCGTTTGCGTTACTTCGCAGTAGCGCTCGCGGCCTGTCTTGATGAGGCAAAGCCACTCATCGGTTGTTTCGATCTGACCACGCCATCGATACGTACTCGTCAACGGACCCAACACTTGGACGCAGGCCGCCTGCCTTCGTTCGACCAAGGTTGCAGCAAGGCGATCAGCGTCCTCTCGTCGCTCAAGGGTCGTTTGCACTTGCAGGAATTCGCTCATTTTGCTCCTTCTGGTTTCATAAGTATCCAAGCGACCGCAAACGGCGCTTCTGCTCCTCGCTGGCATCTGGTGGCGGTCCGCTCGCTCCGCCGAGATCGAGTTGAGCGTCGAGCGCATCCAACCTCCGCTCAAGCCGCTGGCGTTGATCAGGATATCTCCTTCCACATTCATTTTTCTCCTCAGGATCACCCGACAGATCGAACAGTTGAACGCGCCCGTGTAGGTGATCTTTGATAAGCTTCCAGTGACCATCCAGCAGTGCACTCAGCCAAACATACTTCGGAACAAACTGACCGTACGGTGGCTGTTCTTTGATAGGGCGAGTTGAACTTCGAACGGTGACAGATCTGACCGGCGTGTCTGCTAGCAGCGCGGGGGCCGTTGTCTGCCGATCTGGCGTCGACACCTTGAGGAATTCTGCTACTGTCTTGAAGATAGAGCGTGTCTCCACCGGCATGGTTTCAACTCTAGGAGACGGAGGGGATTCGGTGTCGGGTTCAACCACGACCAGTGGAACGTGAATCTGCTCCTCATAGAGCGTGACTGTATGGCCGGACCAGTTGCGCTCGAGAAGCTCCTCGCCATGATCGCTCACAGCAATCACGAGTGTCGAGTCCCAGAGATCTGCTGCCTCGATATAGTCAATGATTCTGCCGATCTGTGAATCCGTGTACGCTATCTCTTCATCATATGTATCGCCAATGAAAGCAATGTCGGCCGGCGATGCTTGCAGTTGATCTTTAAAGCGCGGTCCCAATGCCTTGATAAATCGTCGAAAGGCATTCTGATCGGCCTTATGCACGGCATCGCGCAGCCAGCCATCGTAATGATCGGCGAAATCCCATTCCGCGTGATCCTGATAGGAGAAATGTGGATCGAAGTAGTGCACGAACAAGAAGAACGGCTCGTCACTGTGCTGTCCAAGAAAGTCGATAGCTCGATCCGTCACCGCCGCCGAGGTGATCGCTCGATGGCCGAGCACCTGTGATTCATCGTGCATATCAAAGCCCTGAGCCATTCCGGATGCGGCGTTAAGGAAGTCGCAGCTAACTACCGCAGCCGTCCGATACCCCTCTTCGCGAAGAATCTCAGCCAGCGTGAGTTGAGCAGGGGATAAAGTGCTCGTCAAGTGTTCTGCCTTGTGTTCCTCAGGATAAAGCCCTGTCATCATGCAGGCGAAGGATGGTAGCGTCCAGGGCGCTTGCGAGCGGGCATTTGAAAAAACGGTCCCGCGTTCTGCGAGGCGCTTGAGATTGGGACATAAATCTCGCTCCCGGTGATCGTCCTGAAGGTTCGTTCGGTCATAGCGCAGCGTATCGATTCCGATAAGGATGACATTCCGGTTGAGTCGCTGAGCTGCCGAATGCGAGGCAATCCGTCTCATCGAGGCAGCCGCGATTAGCGCCGTTGCGCTCCCCAGAATCAGCACTACAAATATTGTGCCCAATGGACCTAATAGGGCACTCCCGATGGGATGTCCGATCCGCTCGTGTAGACCCCTGGCTGGACGCAATAACAGGACATAGACAAGCGCCGCGGCGAGAAGTGTCGCCAATAGCCCCGCGCTGAGTTCGCGCGGGGTTTCGGCGGAAACCCATATATGAAGCATAGTCACAATCGTTGCGAGCGCCGCGACGCCGAACCAGTGGATTGGAAACCAACGACGCGGACTAGCGTTCGAGAAGGAGACCGCAGCAGCCAAGACGCCCAACACGATCCAGACTCCCGTATAGACTGTCACGATCACAACGGCATGAGAAGGCACTTTCGGCAGCCCGCTCTCAGGAGGGGAGACGAGAAGAGATATCCCCACGATTAGCCCCAGGAATACTCCGAATCGCCCGAATGCTGAGCGTTGGTCGGCTAAGAGATCATGTGCAGCTTCCCCATTGCTCGAACGGGCCCATGCCATCGACCAAAGCCGCTCTATCAGAAGAAGCACAGCTCCGCCTGTAACGCCGACTGCGGTGCCGACTATGGATCCACACGAGACCATCCACAGCGAAGTAGTCCACAGGCCGTAGTCGAGATAGCGTTGAGCGACTACTTCTCTGCCCGCGACGACCGATCCGCAGAGAACGCCTATAGCAGCGAGCCGTATAAACATCTTCATCGACAGAATCGGATCACCGCCTTTCCGCCGAGTGTTGACAACACCTCGCTTCACCACACTAACGAAAGGACCTCTCTCACGCGACTATTCGGAAACGTGATTTCCCTTTCCAATGCCTACGTCATGTGTTCCCAACGGCCCGTGTAATTTCGAAGTTCCTTTGACACTCTCAATCACGGACCGCTATAGTTAGACATAGTTGCGGTCCTCTCTGGACTGCACCCTACAGGAGGCTCCGAGTGACCGGAATCTACTTCGATCACGCGTCCACAACACCGCCACGGCCCGAGGTTGTGGAGGCGATGATTCCATACTACCGAGAGAAGTGGGGAAACCCCTCTAGTCTACATTCCTCCGGCCGAGAAGCGGCTGAAGCTATGGGCGCTGCGCGGCAACAGGTTGCCGATCTGCTCTCGGCCCATCCGGAGGAGATCGTCTTCACGGGCAGCGGAACCGAGGCAGATAACCAGGCATTGATCGGAACGAGCATTGCTCACGAGAAGAAGGGCAATCACATCATTACCTCGAGCATCGAGCATCATGCCGTTCTACACACCGCTGAATTCCTAGGAAAGCGCGGCTTACAGGTGACGTACATACCAGTCGATTCGCATGGACGAGTCGATCCCGACGATGTCAGAGCCGCTATCACCGATGAGACAATCCTCGTCTCCATCATGCATGCCAATAACGAGATTGGCAGCCTTCAACCAATCGACGAAATCGGTGCTCTCTGTCGGGAGCGGGAAGTCCTGTTTCATACGGATGCCGTTCAAACGGTCGGCCACATCCCTCTCAACGTCCGCGATCTCAATATCGATCTTCTCTCCCTTTCCGGGCACAAGCTCTACGGTCCCAAGGGCATCGGCGCCCTCTTCGTCCGCAAAGGCGTTCGCGTTGCCCCCCTCATCCATGGCGGAGGCCACGAGCGAGGCCGGCGTTCAAGCACAGAGAACGTCCCGGGAATCGTAGGTCTGGGCGAGGCGTGTCGGCTCGCCGCGAAGGAGATGAATCGGGAGATCGAACACAACTCGGCCTTACGCGATCGACTCATCGAAGGATTGCTCGCCCGCGTTCCCGATTCCATGCTCACGGGCCATCCAACAGAGCGGCTTCCAAACAACGCGAGCTTCTGCATCCGCTACATCGAGGGTGAGTCGATGCTGCTCAGCCTCGACTTCGAGGGTATCTTCGCCTCATCCGGCTCGGCCTGCACCTCCGGCTCTCTCGAAGCATCGCACGTTCTACTCGCTATCGGCCTCGCTCACGATGTAGCCCACGGTTCCATTCGGCTGAGCGTCGGGCGCGGGAACACGATCCAAGAGGTGGACCGGTTCATCGAGGTCTTTCCGGGCATAGTCGAGAAGCTGCGCGCCATGTCACCAATATCGGCCGGCCGACCGGCGTCCGACTTCGAAGGCGGGCCTGACTTTCATGAACACGAAAATTGATCGGCCGACAGGGGGAAGGAAAGCTAAGCATACTCGCAGTGAATATCAGAATATGAACCCGGTCGGATGTATATTGTAATCGAAGACGTGTCACTTCGGAGGTGACTTCCCCTGTAGCGCAAGGACCGGGCAACGGACAGGGACGAGTGTGTCTGACGATCCGTGACCGCTAAGAGGAGCAAGGATGGGAGCAGGAAGAAATCTTTGGAAATGCCCAGCGTAAATCAGTAGGATTCCGAAATGGCTTCATCCATCACGGCGGGAGCCATCCCTGGACCTCCATGCACTTTCGTCGTTCCTCGAAGCGTTTCTCAAATTTATTATCCCCTAATATTTTGACTACTTCCTTACAATCCTCAATACAATCCTCAATAGTATCCTTGAATTGTTCATCTTTAGGATAGCGGAGCCGGTCCAAGGTTCTCCTCGCTATGTCATGGAAGGACTCGCGCTGGGGAGCTGGCATCGCACATTCTTTTGCTTGTGCCTGTTCGACTGATTTTCGCAACGATTTCATATGCTCACGCAGGACGGGCACACAAAGATTCCACGCTGTCTCTCCGTTGGTAGCCGCAATTGAGACAGCCATGTCATGACAGGCACAGAGGTCACAGGCAATGGTCATGGCGGTTGCGTTTTCTTCCCCCAGAGTCGCGTACTGCCCGACTTTTCTTAGCATCTTCCAAACTTCATGGAGCGCGTACACCGAAGCTGAGATGATAAGAATACTGAAAACAGTAAACAAAAATGACATGTCATCAGCCCGCAGCCCAGAGTGGGATTTCTCCCACAGTTCGCATAGCTCCTTATGGCTTAGGGGCGCGAGTTTTCCGTCTGGGGAGGCAGGATTTTCCTCCTTGGTTAGCGGATTGGGTGGGGGTTCTTCTGGTGCAGGAGATCCACTTTTGGGATTTGTCGGAGCAGGTTTAGGATTTTCCTGAGGCTGATCATCGAATGAACCTCGCTTCGCGCCATCTGCCATATCGGCGAGCGTTCGGTGAGTCATCTCCACTGCTAAGCGGTGGTTCGCAAACGCGAAGAAGAGCGTGACCGCGCTTACACCGAGTACCACGGCGAATAACACAAGCAATAGCCATCCGCTTGCCTTACCCATGCTCTCTCTCCCGAGAAGCCTGTTTTGCCTCGATAGTAGCAACAGCCGCAAGCAGTTTCTTGGCTCCATTTCCGTCTCGCTTCCCGATCATCGTCACACCTGTCACATCCTCCTCTTTCATCTGCTCTTCCTTGCGGAACTGCGTCAAATAGTCAGAATAGATAATCGTCGCCTCGCGCAGGGCAGGCTTATTTGAGTACACCTCATCTCTGAGCCATATCCAGCCGGTGAACATGCCTGCATTCGTCTGCGCTATCTGCTCTTTGGTCAGGCCCTCAGCTGGCATGTTGAGATCTATGATAAGGCAGTCGATCGAGTCGCTCAGGGCGCTGCGAGCGTCGAGGACATTGAAGCAAGAATGCACGATATGCCCCGCCTCTCGCAGTGTCTCCTCCAAGTATTCCGCGACCGTGCCCCTATCCTCAAGCACGAGTATCTGCACGACGCCCCTCCTTTCCCGGAATGCTCACAGATATCGTTACCTTGTGCGTCGGCCGGCCTATGTGGTGACGCACCTCCTCTACGCTTGGATTGTCATAAGCGGGTGTGCCGTGCTCGATCATGGCTATGATCTCCTTCAGCCGGGCGCCTTTCTCCAATCTCTTCAACTCCTCTTCGAGATTGGAATATAACAAGCTATTACCCCAGATTTTTTCGGGGGCGATTCTGAGATAGGGACGGATGAGCGGGACATTGAATTCGGAGACCCGCTCGGACTGGTGCCAAATGTCCCCTCCATGGGCGCGGGCGATTTGTCTCGCCAAGAATAACCCGATACCAAGTCCGTCCTCTGTATCTGTGGGATCTGGGGAAATACTTTCTCCGCGCTCAAACAGCTCGTAGTAGTGGTCGCCTGGGGGCATATCTCTGCCATAGTCGATAACTGTGAGGATGTGTTCGCCGTTCTCCGGTTGCTTACGGCAATCCAGGTATATCTTCGTGCCGCGGTAGGAGTATTTGATGGCATTGTTGATGAGATTGTAGACAAGCTGCTCGAGAAGCGAAAGTTCTCCCCAGACCGGCGGCCTCTCCGGATCGTCAGAAGTCGATTGAGGGGCCGGGGGCACCACAAGCTGGAATTTGCGTCGTTTGATCTCAGTTCGGTAGATGTCCTTCCACTTGAGGAGGAGGTCACCCAATGCGAGGAAGTAATGCTTCTCCACCGCCGGCAGCTCCCAGACCATCTGAATGAGACGATTGGCATTGTCGAACAGGTATTTCAGTCGAGCGATGTAGGCGTCGATATCCCGACAGAGGTCCTCAGCTTTGCTGTCCTTGAGCTCGCGAAGGAGCTGAGGAGATGAAAGATAGAGTTCAGCTATCCACTCCAGGCCGGGGGTCAACTGCCCGGCTTCGTGGCCCATGATTTGATAGGATCTGCGCGTTCTCTCCTCGGCTAGCGCCTCCAGCATCGATGCAAGAATTGCCACGACCACTCCTTCGAACGTCCTGAGGCCATTTTGAAGAGACGGGTAACGGGTAGGGGCAGTGTCGCGTGAGTGTCCTACGACCAACACCAGAGGCATATCCCTCCGAAATGGGACCGGGTAGGTGAGGACCGTCACCTCTTCCTTGTCACCGGCTAATTCGTTGGGGAGTCCATCGAGCAATGTAGGAAGCAAGTCAGACTCGGCGGGACTGGAGTGTGCTGCCGAAGGGATATATGAGGGATCGAAACTGAGTTCCTCGGTCTCGTGTTCTCGATGGGGAAGAGTGCCCGCGCTGACGACGAGTGGGAGCTTACTGCCCGTCGGAAACGGTGTGGATCTGGAGAAGACTGCCACATAGGTAAAACCAAATGCCTGCCGCAGCGCCTCTATCCGTCCGCGCAGATCGTGCCAGAGTTGAACGACTTGGTTCTTTCGGATGTCGAGCTCTGCCGGGAGCTTCGCGTGGATTTCACGGACCGCCTCGTCCAGAGACCTTTGGACATAGGCCTCCCTGCGCGTCTTGATCTGGCTCGCCAGCCTCTCTTCGAGAGCGGTTATCTCCAGGTGGGCCGATCGCAGCAGTTCATTATGTTTTTGCCGAGTTAGGACGACTTTCTCGTTCTTCCATAGCTTCTCATTCTCTTGCTCAATTAGATTCCTGCAGTTGGCCGTCTTGTGGTCACGATCACGCAAGTAGGCAGTGAAGCACTGCGGATGTTTATCGAAAAATTTTTTCTGCGTCTTCGAAACTTCCTTCTCTCTTCCCTTGAGGCAGATCTCACCCAAGAAGATCTCGGCAATGACGCGGCCCTCGAAGAAGATTGGGAAAAGCACTTCTCGGTATCCCAGCTGCGGGCAATCGTATGCCATGTATGGCCTGCCCTCGATCACGTCTACAACAGGTTTTGCTTCGCCTTTCCCGACATAATCCTTAATGTATTCCGACTCATCAATCTTCTTTTTCAACTCATCCTCAAGGTTGTCTCTCGTCAGACCGCAAAAGAGCTTCGCGTGTTCTTTGTCGCACGTCATGCAATACTCTTTGTTGGCGTACTCTCGGAATAGATCGCAGGGACGAAGAAGCGGGTATCCGCGCACATATGAATCCGTACGAAACCAATTCCCCGAAATATCGAATTCAACAATGGTCGCCGGGTTCTTTAAGTTGGCGCAGAATACAGTCAGGCCGCCGCATAATTCCCTATTCGGGACAATTCCCTGGCCTTGAAGCTCCGGCCGATCGTTGCTTATGAAATCGGGAATAAACGGCCATTCACCGGACATGCCTACCCCCTCTTCAGCCGCTCATCGGAAACTAGTAGCTGGTAAACACCAGCTCATCTACTAATTAATCTCCTCTTCTTTGCGGTAATGTAAACACCTTTCCGCAGCGGCGCTTGGTTCACCCTTAATCCATGGACGAGCTTGGCAAATGAAAAGTGGCAAAATGCCTGCCGTGCATAAGGTTTTTCTTGGTGAACTGAAAGGAGATCAGTCTCCCAAATCCCCCCTCACTCGCGTTTGTAGGTATTGGCAAGGGCCGCAGGGTAGTGCTGAAGGAAGAGGTGCTACAAATGCTGGCTGGGAGCCTGCCCCATTAAAGACGGAGGGTTTGGCGGGGATGGCTGGACGCGCGCTGTAGCGGTGGACTGTTCTGCTACAGGCTCAGGGGTTGTTGGCTCGGCGCACCCTCACCATCTCTTCGAAACGTTTCTGGGCAAGGGATGGGTTCAGGCGTTCGACCGCCATCTCGAACCACCGCGTCGCCGCCTTTGGTTGACCGGCGGCCACATCACACATTCCCCGGAAGTATGCTGGTACGAAGTCCTTGGTGAACCGCTCGGCCGCAATCCCCAGCGGCTCGCGCGCATCCTCGTAGCACTCTGAATCGAATAATGCCGCCCCGTAGGTCATGGCTAAGTCCGCCTCTTTGAGGACTTCTTCTGGCAGTCTTCGAAATTGCTCTACCGCAGCTTGATATTTTCTCGCCTCGAGATAGGCCATACCTAGGCCGGCGGCTGTGTACTCCACGTCCACCCCTGCCTTTTCCGCCTCTTGAAGCGCCACTATGGCATTCTCCCACTCTCGAACCGAGAACGCCTCCTCGGCTCGGAGCCGCCACATCGCGCCCATACCTCGTATGCGGACCCACGGCCAGAGTATTATTCTCCTAACCGCTGACGCAAAGTGGAGTCCAAAGCTGGCAGGTCCCTCTTCTCTGCCGCCCTCATCGACCGTAAGCTGTTCCTCAAGAGCTTTCGCCCGGTCCTTGTGTTGCCAGAGATAATCCTCGGCGAGCACGAGCAGCCGCGCTTCGAGCGCTTCGTATCCGTACGTCAAGTGTGCCTGCAGTAGGTCGATTCCTTCATCGAACTGACCCAGAGCTAGCAGGGCAAGTCCAAGATAAGATTTAGCCATCCGGTTATCGGGGTCTAAGCGGACCGCGGCGGAGAACGCCTTTCGGGCCTCCTCGTAGCGTCCTGCGTCGTACTGAATTTGCCCCAGGACGAGCATCGGCGCATGGTTCTTCGGCGCCAGCTCGGCCGCTCGTTTCGCAGTCCGGACCGCCTCACCAATGTGATCTGCAGCGGATAAGGCGCGAGCGCGCTGAATCTGCGCGCGGGCGTCTTTGGGGAAGTTCTCAAGGACTTCCTCGAACGCCTTCGCAGCGGCGGCCGGTTGGCCTTCGCGTAGCAGTTTTCCTGCCCTCGAATAGGCGTGACCTGCCCGCCACCATGCTCCAATGCTCCATGTCATGTCCCTGCTGTTCGGCAAGTCGAATGGCAAATCCCCCCGAAGACGCTACAGACAATCAGCCTGGCCGACTTTCAGTTGGGCTGATACCCCGGCATATGGCATAAACGTAGTGGGAGTGGAAAATGAGCGGGTTCCATACGGTAAGCCGCAATCGAGTTCTGCGGCGCTCAATCTCGGCGGCCTTCGCTGTCTTATTGGCCCTCACATGTGGCACTTCTGTCGTCGCCGCGCTCACTATCACCGAAGTCACCGTCGAGCCGGAGCCGCATCAGCTCGTCATCGATTTCGCGTCAGACAAAGAAGCATCTGTCGAGATCACGTCTTTCACGCTTGCTGACCCGCCGCGCTTGGTCTTCGACTTGCCGGGGACACAATTGAACCTCGATTTGCCCGATACGATAGCTGTGGATGCGTACGGCATCCAACAGATTCGCTTGGGCCAGTTCGAGCCTGAGATAGCTCGTATCGTCCTCGACCTCAGCGAGGCTGATTCCCTTCCCGTCTGGGAGTTAGACGAGAGCGAAGACTCCAACCGCATACGAATCCGCGTTCGTCCCCCTGGTGCAACGGTGCTCGGTCGGCACAGTATCGAGCAAGTGGAAGGCGCCGTTCTAGTTCGTTTCCCCGGTGGGAGCCAAGCGCCGCGCTCGCCCGGTATCCTGGATGATCCCTTCCGGGTCTTTGTGGATTTAACAAATGTTGTGGTCGCCGAGCATTACGAGCAGAAGTCAGATGTAGACCCCGTCCGCGAGGTTCGGATGGGACAGCAAGAGGCTATAGATGACCTTCCAGTCGCTCGGATCGTCGTGGAACTAGCCGATAGACAAGCTTTCACTACGTTTTCCCAGGGAGAAGATCTCGTCATTGCATTTGGGCCGAACGTTTGGCAGCTACCGCTCCCCGAATACGCGAGCGCCAACAGACTGACAGACCGTACGATCGTCATCGACCCCGGTCACGGAGGTAAGGACATCGGCGCTCCCGCGATATTTGGCCCGCCTCCTGAGGGGCCTTATGAGAAAGATATCGTTCTCGACATCGGGATGCGACTCGCCCGGCTGCTCGAAGCGGAAGGCGCAACGGTCAGAATGACTCGCGATGATGATACCTATGTCGCCCTCCAGGAACGAGCGGCGATGGCGAACCGGCTCAAGGCAGACGCGCTAGTCAGCATTCATTGCAACTCCTGCGATTCCCCTAACACGCTTTGTGGCACGAGCGTTTACTACGATCACAGTCATAGCCTCGAATTCGCCAGCCTCGTCCAAAGACAGCTTATTGCCTCGCTCGGGACAGAGGACAAGGGGGTTCGGAATGCGAACTTCGCAGTTATCCGCCGCGCGAACGTGCCGGGAATTCTCGTTGAAACCGCGTTTATCAACCACGATAGAGATCGGGAGCGTCTGATCCATCCGAACTTCCGCGAGCGTGCGGCCCGCGCTATCCTGCGAGGGCTGATCGAGTATCTCGATAGGGACGCGAATTCTGGAGTGAGCAAGTGAGCAAACGACAAAACCGTTCGCGCTTTTCCTATATTGTCCTCGTGTTGCTCGCAGCCATCACTGTTGTGCTTGCCGCCATCCTCATCCACATCTATCCCGAGTATCGAGACCTGAAGAAACGGGACCGGGATATGGTGAAAGACGAGCGTCCAGCGGTGGAACCAGAATCTGCCACCACCCTGCGCAGGCCTGTCGTCGCAAAGCTCTACTTCGCCCGCATCGTCGAAGGGAAGCAGAGGATGGTCGCCATAAATCGGGAGCTCCCGCCCGGACTGGGTGTTGCACAATCAGCGCTGGAAGAACTCATTCGCGGCGAAGTCCCCCGAGGGTGTGATCGACCTCTACCGCCCGGAACTACAGTGCTGAGCATACGCGTCGAAAATGGGGTGGCCACCGTCGATTTCAGCCAACAGCTTCGGGCCGGCTTTCGGGGCGGTTCCGACAACGAACAGCTTACAATCTACTCAGTCGTGAACACCCTCGCTTCGTTGCCGACTATAGACCAAGTCCAAATTCTCATCGGGGGAGAGGCGGTCAACACGCTCGGCGGTCACCACGATATCAGCGGTCCGCTGAGCTTCGACCCGGAGCTCGTCGTTCCGCACACTTAGGCTCCAGGCTGTTCGTCACTCGCGACCCTCATGGCGCTCACGCGGACGGTTGGCAAGACCAGACCGGGCTCCTCACGGTAGTCTGAAGAGACTGCATCTACATTGCGAAGAACGTCGATGGCGTGGCCGGCCACCATAGTCTTCTCCAGGGGATATGTGAGCTCTCCCCGCTCGATCCTGAAGCCGGCATCGACGACTGCGGAAATCTGACCGGAGGCAATATCCGGGACTATCTCTCCCAGCGTCACATAGATTCCATCTTCGACCTCGCCGATAAGCTCCGCTGCCGTCTGTTGTCCGGGTTTGAGACGAAGATTTGTTGGAGCTATCCCTGTGCGCGTTGCGTGACCTGTATTCGGTTCGCCGGACTTCCGAGCTGTGTAATGGCTGTGGAGGTAGGTCTGTAAGATGCCACGGTCGACAATCGTCAGCGTTCTATGGGGATATCCATCGCCATCGAACTTCGCGGAGTAGAGTCCTCCGGAAGCAAGCGGATCATCCACTATGGTCACATGTTCGGATGCGACTTCTGCGCCCTTTTTTCCAACCAGATACGATCGCTTTCGCTGCACATCTTCTGCGCTTGCTGCGAGGCAAAGCCCGGAGAAAAGTGCCTGTGTAGCGAGCGGGGCCAAGACGACGGGCATCGTTTTGGTATTCATCGGTCGGCTCTTCAAGTACTTCAGCGCCTCTGTGGCGGCTTTCGCACCGACGTCAAATGGGGCAAAATCGTCCAATCGCCGAGCAGCGTCCCATTCATAGAAGGTTCCCACTAACCCATTCTCTCTGATGATCACTTGAACGTAGACGAACGCGCTCGTCATTCGTCCAACGGCTCGGACGCCCAAGGAATTCGCCAGCACTTGCTCCCGCCGTCGGGATTCCGCCTTCCCACTGACCAGTGCATCGGGAGCTATTCCTTGTGCCGAATCGATATTGTGTGCGATCCAGTCCGCGACATCTGACATGGCCATATTTGCCAGTTTATTATCATGCAATCCACAGATATCAGCGCAGGGCTCTGGAGAGACAAGGGATACGAAATCCGGATCGGGCTCCGCCGCCTTCGCCAACGCCGCCGCCTCTCGACCGGCCAGTAGAGCCGTCTCCTCCGAGGTGGTTGACATCGTGCACCACCCAGTCCCTCCGTTGACGAAAGCTCGCACCGATATAGATGCCTGCCTAGACGCATCGCTCGAACTGATAGCGTTCTTGTCCACCGAAACCGAAAGCAGCCGCGCCCTATCCACCAGCGCATCGGAGAATTCGGCTCCCGATTTCACGGCTGCTTCACAAGCAAGTTCTGCCGCTATCAGCAAGTCATCCATGATTTCCTCACGCCTGGCCGCCAACGACGATCTCGCTCACCTTCACGTATGGACCGCCACCATTGACAGGCGCCCGTTGGCCGTTCTTTCCGCAGTGGCCAGGCATCTCCAATTCGAAATCTCGGCTCACTCCCAGGGCGTTCGCCAGAGTCTCAAGCACCATGCCTGAGACGGCAACGTCTCGAACCTGCTCGGCAAGTTGACCGTCTCGAATCATCATGCCCTCGCCGGCGTGACAGGTATACTGCCCCTTCTCACACCAAACATGACCCCACTGCCCCGCCTGGAGCAGAATGCCTACGTCGATGTCGGCGATGAGATCTTCGAGCGAAGATTCACCGGGGAGAATCATTGTATTGCTCATCCGGACGATGGGGCGATGGGAGAAACCGTCGGCGCGCGCCGAGCCGTTCGGCGGAGTTCCCATTTTTGTCGCAGTCTCCACCGAATGCAGGAATCCTTTCAGTATGCCGTTCTCGACGAGCACGCGTCTCCCGCCTGGTACGCCTTCGGAATCATAGGCGTACGAGCCCCAGGAACCGGGGATGGTTGTGTCATCGACGACGGTGATGCAGTCTGCGCCAATTTTCGTTCCGAGCTTCCCATTGAGGATCGATTGCCCGGCCAGTACGAGGTCTGCCTCGGTGTTGTGGCCGAGAGCCTCATGGACGAGCAGACCTGTGATGGATGGGTGGAAGAGGGCTGGAAGTCGGCCAGCCGGAGCCGGAGCCGCCGACAACAGCGAAACAGCCCGCTCAGCAGCTTTGACGCTAAACTCGTCAGCGACTGTCTCCTCGATCAGCTCGAAGCCACACTGCCTGGCCCTCACTTCTCGGCTCTGCTGCCGGATTGAGCCGTTCTGAACGGTAATCATATGCCATAGGAGGCTGCGCACGGACTCTGACGTCACGAACGTTCCCTGGGTGTTGCAGACCATCTCGATCTGCCGCGCATCATTGTATCCCGTCATGAGATTGGCCACTGCCTCGCCTGCCCGGTGTGCAGACGCCTCCTCGTACCCCTGCACGGCTGATAGCTTCTGTTCAAGACTTACGCCGGCTGGGTCGATATCGAATGGCCCCCTCACATCATCGACAACCGGAGGAGCATGCGAGAGAATTACGGGCTCGTGCAGCCGCACCTGGGAAACCTTGGCCATATCGATGGCGTCTCCTAAAGCGACCACCCAGTCATCTCGCTCGGGCGACTCTGTCGTCGCGAATCCCCAGGCACCACCCAGCAATACCCGCAGCCCTATTCCCGCTCGGCGGCCCCTGCCAACTCGGTCCGCCCGCCCGTCCTGAAGCATCAGTGCGCTGTGCTCCACCGCGGTGTAACGGATTTCCGCAAAGTCTACGTTCCGTCGAACCGCCTCATCGCGAACCAACCCGAGGTGCTCGCGTGACAGTACCTGGTCCATCTCGGCTCTCCTATTGACTACTACTTCGTAGGGAGCCACTTTACCTACTCTGTCGGACGACGCTCCCAAAGACAGGATTGCCTACCATCTGGTAGAAGCAAGGAAAATCTGTCAAGAGCATACCGATGTGCTTTCTCTTGTTGACAATTGTGATTCTGGCGTTTTCCGCTTTCGGCTGCGAAAACCCCCTAGAAATCGACCGAGACACCGAGATCGCCATCGGCCGTGAAGGGGCGCTCGACCTTGAGGCTGAGTATGGTTTCGTGAACGATCCAAAGATGCAGCAACGGATTGATGCTATTGGTGTTCGTGTCGCGGCTGTTTCTCAAGAGCCTTCTCTGCCCTGGAGATTCCGAATACTGGAATCCGAAGAGGTGAATGCCGTCGCCCTACCCGGTGGATTTATCTACATCATGAGGGGCATGATGGACTATGTGAAAAACGATGATCAACTCGCCGGCGTCATTGCGCACGAGATCGTGCATGCCGACCACCATCATGCGAAGAATGTCATTGAGCGCACGATGGCTCGCGCGTTGCTCGCTGACCTGATCTTCCAGAAGAGCTCCGGCTCGATCCGGCAGGCTGCTGGCATTGCCCTTGACCTCGATATGCGCGAGGGCTATCGGGAAAAAGAGTACGAGGCGGACGGGAGGGGTACGGAATACGCTTTTCGCGCCGGCTACCGTGCTCAGGGGCTGCGCGATCTGCTGAAGTACCTCTACGAGAAAGAGGGAGATCCTGAGCGAATTACATGGCTACTCCAGAGTCACCCCCCGCTCTCGAAGCGAATTGAGAGACTGGATGAGCGGATTGCCCAACTCACCGGAGTGGCCCCTGCGGACCGTTACTCCGGCTGAGTGTGCTCGGTGTAACGCTCTAACGCTCTGCGGGCTCCCGAAGAACGCTTGCGTTCTCTTCAGGTCATTGAACAGCCGCCTTGGCCCAACTTGATCCCACCCAGACAAAGCGCCGTGGAGAAAACCCCACGGCGCCGCCGTTGTGCCCGGATTCAATTTCGGGCTGTGTTCGTCTTGCGATGAGTTCTAGAGAGCCAAAACCGCGACGACTTTGTCGCCATCCTTCAGGCGGATGCCGCGCACGCCCTGCGCGCCGCGGCCCATGCTCCGGAGGTCGCCGGCGGCGAACTTGATCGCTGTGCCACCAGCCGTCACGACCATGACATTCTGCTCCATGCCGAGTTTGACGGCTCCAACGACTTGGTCGCCGTCTGCAACCCCCATCGCAGTGATTCCGCCACCGCCGCGGCCCTGCTGACGGAACTCATCAGCGGAAGTCCGCTTCACCATACCATTTGCTGTTACGATCACAACATCCATTTGCTCACGCCTCCTTTTAAGGGGGTCTCTGCCCCTGTCTTCCGCAGAGAAGCTACCATACGCCTCTGCAACGTTCTAACATCTAGAACACTCGTTTTTAGCTCAGAAGCCCCTCAGGATGTATTTGAATGCCTTCGCGTGTGGTCGAACAGGACAATCTCGCGTGCTGTTTTACGTGAATAGACCCGTTTCAACATCCCCTCTGACCCCGTGGCAGGAGATCGTTCTCCCATTCCGCCAAAAGCCGATGGGCAAGGGAATGTGTCAGGCAGTGGAGAACACTGCGTCACCGAAAAATGTGTGTGGAGCGTTCAAATGGCTTCTAGACGGGGAGAACGATATGTCGGGCCCTATGAGATTCTTATGTCCAGCCCGAAATACGAGAATCCATGGGCCAAGGTGCGAGAAGATAGCGTCAGACACACCTCGGGCCAAGAATTGACATTCTGTGTCGTCGACATACGTCCTCGTGTTACCGTTTTGCCCCTGGACGAGGAGGAAAATGTACATTTCGTGAGGGGGTTTAGGTATGCTTTGTGCGATAAATCCCTTGAAGCCTTTAGTGGAGCCATTGAATCCGGCGAAACCCCTGAGCAGGCTGGTTTGCGGGAAATAGGCGGTCAGGCGGACCTTGTAGCGTCAGAGTGGATTGATTTCGGAAGGATTGACCCCTTCACAACAGTCGTGCACTGCCCCAACCACCTGTTCTTGGCTCGAGGTCTCTCCCGCCTCAGGCGTAGCGGCGAGATTCCCACAGACTCAGAAATCACCGCAATGCCTTTCAAGGAAGCGTTTCAAGCAGTCCTACGGGGGGAAATCACGCACGGGGCATCCTGCGTGCTTGTCCTCAAGACCCACCTCTTTCTCAGCCGCTTGAAGCAGCGCTAGTAGGGCAGCAGTTACGAGCCTAGGTCGGCCCGTCTAGCCGGAAGGCGCTTCCGCAGAAGGCTGCAGATCTGCCTCTGCTCGTCGCACGACAATCAAGGAAAACCAGGCAAATACCAGGGCAGGGATAAAGGACGCCAGCACCGCCACACCTGTGGCGGTGGGAAAGGAGCGTTTCATTGGGGTGGAGATCGCGAGCCCAATACCCGCCAACGGACTGATAGCGAAGACCTCTTTTGGCGATGTGCCGGAGTCGGAGAAGACGGTGAGGAGAAAGCCAGCGAGGAGGGGGAGGATCCAAAGCAGGAAGAGGATGAGACCGAAGTAGGAATCACCGTGCTTTGGGTAGGCCAGGCTGAAAACTTGCTTGGCATAACCGAAGGAGAGGAGGGTGAATGCCGCGATGGCGGCCCCGGCAAAAATATGTGGGCCGAACAGGCGGATTGGGCTGGCGATGAACATGCCCGCCAGCGTGCCGACGAGTAGCACGAGGGCAAAAAGGGGCAGCGGCGTCCAGTTGACGGCTGTATCGCTCCAAGGGGGCACCCAGGGCAGGCCGAGCTTGCGAGCCTGACGGATGCCCTTGGCGAAGCGGGCCCGAATGGGGGTAGTGGTTAGCACGAGTAGGAGCCCGGCTCCAAACAACAGATAGACCGAGAAGTAGCTCCACGGAACATTGTCGGAGCGATAAGATGGGCGAGGTCCGATTAGCGCATCGAAGGCGAGCATGGCGGCGATGACCGCATAGAAGAGGAGCGCTGTTGGCTTTGCGAACCCCGGTGCTTGGTCATCCCGGAGCTTCCTGGTGGCGGCGATGCATAAGAAGATGATGAGCGGCAACTGATTGAGAAGGGCCAGCAGGAGGGGATAGAGCGGGCTTGGTGACAGACCCGAAGGGAGCAATTTTGGGGCTATGCTCGGGTCGAGGATAATGGCGGCTGTGGGGATGATAGTCAAATGGCCGAGAGGAATGCCCTCGAAGACCGCGGGAATCGCCATCGATTGGAGAATGAAGGCAAGAAAGAGGATTCCAACGGCGGAGCCTCGTTGCGCGGGCAGCGCGATGGCCGTGACCAACGCAGCAGCGTGATAGAGCACCGCAGTCGTGATGAGAACGAGCATGAGCGCAAACCAGCCGATGGGCGAGACACCCCCTGCAAAGGCGAGCACCAGGGAGAACGGCAACGTACAGGCAAAGAGCACGTATTCTCGGATTGGGCTTCCCAGGAGGAATCCAAGGGTGATCGTCAGGGGTTTCTGGGGAGAAATGCGGTGAAAGTCGAGCATGAGACTCTGTTGCGCTTCGGACACATCGGTGGCAACCCGGTAGGTCCCAGCCAGCAGTAGGATGCCGGCCTGTATCACAAGCAGAAACGTGAAAATGCCTGCGACGTCGTCGGAGCCTCCATCGGCGAGCATGGCCATCGGCCACATGATGAGACCGCACGTCAGAATGACTGCGGCAATCAATGGGATCACATGCTGGCTGCGGAGCCGAGCGCGGGTGTGCTTGATTAAGAGCGGGTTCTTAAGCACGAGTGCTCGCAGCATCACGACACCTCCTTTGCGCCGATCCTCAGAAACACTTCTTCGATATCCTCTTTTTGGCGTCCGAAGGAGGCGAGAGAGACACCGGCGGAGATGAGCGCAGTGAGCAAAGCGCTGGCCTCCTCCTTCGTGCCGGTAAAGCCAAAGGTGAACGCTTCGCCCTCGTGTTGGACATCGGTGACGCGAGGGTCATCTGCAAGAATGGCTGCGCATAGATCCTGTCCTGCCAGTACCTCCGCCCACATGCGGGCCGCGCCCAACACGCGCGAGGCGACCTCGGAGACACCACCCGTGACCACGAGGTGACCTTTCTCCATAACGCCGATGGAGGTGCAGAAGTCGGAGAGATCGGAGAGGATGTGGGAAGAGATGAGCACAGTCTTGCCTTCAGCGCTGAGGGCCCGGAGGCATTCTTTGAGGAAGGCGCGGCCGTACGGGTCCATTCCGCTCGCAGGTTCGTCCAGGAGGAGGATGAGTGGACTGGGGAGCAAGGTCTTGGCGAGGATGAGGCGCTGTCTCATGCCGCGGGAGAGCCCCGCGGTGAGAGCGTCACGCTTCTCCGCTAGGTCGACCTGGGCGAGGCAATCGTCGATGACGCCATTTCTCTGGGAGGATGGAACGAAATAACTCGCGGCGAACAGGTCGAGATATTCCCAGACGGTGAGTTCGGGGTAGATAGGGGCAGAGTCAGGCATGAACCCGACGACGCCGACCGCCCGCTCGCGCTCGAGGGCAAGATCGACTCCATTGAGAAAGAGGTCGCCATAGGTTGACTCCTTGAGTCCGACGAGCGTGCGTAGTAACGTCGTTTTGCCGGCGCCGTTAGGGCCGACCAGGCCGTAGATATCGCCGGGGGCAATATCGAGGGTGACATCGCGCACGGCGCAGACATCGTCGTAGTCTACCCGCAGATCTCGCACATGTATCATGGACAGATATCCCTATCCCGTCGGCCGGACGTTCTTGGGGTTCGAATCTTCGGCAAGGGCATAACCCACGAATGGAGTTAGGTGTTCCCTTAATATTCACCTACCGAGGTGGATTCTATGCGGTCAGGGTGACTCGAAGCTATTTCATAACCTGATAATGGGAATGATTGCCAGAAACAAGGCCTCTTGTCATGGAGGTGCGATCCATGGCACGGAGGCGGTTTCTGACAGACGAGATATGGGCGAAAATCGGGCCGTTGCTGCCGGAGACAGTTGGCGGTCC
>Ga0180438_10001051_pt1 | contig 50577 bp, 51 predicted proteins | sample SS_ome_12_FD_132455 | JGI IMG/M metagenome (GOLD analysis project Ga0180438, IMG submission 132455) | Hypersaline lake sediment archaeal communities from the Salton Sea, California, USA - SS_3_D_2 metaG | ecosystem: Environmental > Aquatic > Non-marine Saline and Alkaline > Hypersaline >...
TGCTGAAGTTATCAGCTCCACCTTTGATGAATCTCCCGAGCGCCATGTTCAGGTGGCTGAGATAGTGCTAGAAAAGGCGAAACGGTTGGTAGAAAGTGGCCTCGACGTAGTAATTCTTCTTGATTCTATTACACGGCTTGCTCGAGCATATAATACTGTTGCGCCAGCCTCTGGTAAAATTTTGACTGGTGGGATTGACGCGAATGCACTGCAAAAGCCAAAACGCTTTTTTGGTGCTGCTCGTAATACTGAAGAAGCAGGCTCGTTAACCATATTGGCTACTGCGCTTGTTGATACTGGTTCACGTATGGATGAAGTAATTTTTGAAGAGTTTAAGGGGACCGGTAATATGGAAGTGCATATGAACCGTAAGCTTGCTAACTTACGTATATTTCCTGCCTTTGATTTGCTCCTTTCAGGAACGCGGCGTGAGGAATTGTTATTGTCGGAAGAACAGCTTAATAAAGTACGTGTCTTACGCAAATTCCTATCAACCATGAATACCATTGAAGGAACAGAGATTCTTAGTGATAAGATGAAAAAGTGTAAAACGAATGAAGAGTTTCTTGAAACCATGAACAAAAAAGGTTCAAATGGCTCTTCTAAGACTTCCACAAAAACAGGGTCCTAAAAGATCCTTTTTCTAGTACAGATTCCAAAAATATCAATTTGGACGGCTTTAATAAATATCCAGTGTCATAGTAGAAAATTTACCCTGCTGAGCTTTGTAATATCCTACAAGGGCTATCATTGCAGCATTGTCGGTGCAAAAGCGCGGTGAAGGCCAGTAAAAAGGTATCTGGTATTTGTCAGCAACCTGCTGAAGATTCTTTTTAATAAACTTGTTACACGCAACGCCCCCAACAAATGCAAGTGCTTTGCATTCGTACTTTTTCAATGCGCGTATTACTCGGTCTACAAAAATATCACTGATACAATTCAAAAGTGAACTTGCTACGGCTCTTTTTAGGTCAATGTTATCCGGCTGTAAAAATTCTTTTGCATTCATATCATACGCTTCTCGTTTTACAAGACTGTATAAAACAGCAGTTTTAAGTCCAGAAAAACTTAATGAGAGATCATTCTTCTTAAGACGGGGATAATGTAGTGAATCCTCAAAATTAACTTCTTGGGCAAGCCTTTCAATAATGGGTCCACCGGGGTATGGGTAACTAAGCATTTTAGCTACCTTATCAAATGCCTCTCCGGCTGCATCATCCGAAGTTTCGCTCAACAGAGTAAAGTCGCCATAGTCTTTTACGAGATAAAGTGATGTATGGCCTCCTGAAGCAGTTAGGCATAAATAAGGAAATGGCACCTTATGCTCAATCATCACCGAAAAAACATGACCTTCCAGGTGGTTGATGCCGATAATTCTTGTTTTCGCTGCATACGCAAGTCCTTTTGCAAATGAGACACCAACAAGCAACGATCCAGGAAGACCGGGACGATTAGTGACTGCAACGGCATCAATATCAGCCAACGAAAGCGAAGCTTTGAGCAGCGCATCTTTGATGACGGTGTTTATCTTCTCTAGTTGATAGCGAGAAGCAATTTCAGGAACAACGCCGCCGTATTGTTTATGAAGTTCTGTTTGAGAAAAAAGGACGTTAGATACAAGACCTTTTGAAGAATCGTACACTGCTGCTGCTGTTTCATCGCATGAGCTTTCAATACCGAGAATGGTTAAATTTGTATGCATGATTATTGGTTTGATTAAGTAGGAGTTTGGTACGAGGTAGGCTGCTTCAAGCTGAACAAGTCGATATTGACAAGGTCCTGGTCAACATGATCGAGTATAGAATTGAGCTTCTCTTCTGTTAAAGGATTGAGTTTTATCGTGGGCAAATGATTGAGAAAAATTCCAGAAGGTTCTTGACTTGGAATTATACCATCAATGATGTTTGGTGGTAAAAGGATAACGATGGCATCATCAGGAATTCGAATAGGCAGAGAACCGGTGACAGGGAGGATATTTTTGTAATAAGGAGAGTATACTCCTCCAGGCATATTGCTTTCTTCTACTTGTGTAAGGATATACCATAGGCATTCTTTTTGAGGGTCTCGTTCAATATACCATTCATTGTCTTTAAATACATAGTTTACGGAAGGAGTAATAATTAGTGACAGAGATATAAATGGAGGTGCTTGAAATATGCAATAATTGTTTCTAAAGATGAATGCTTTCTTGTTAAAAATGCCGCGGATTCGATCTGTTCTCACGTCCGAAGGTATCTCGATGTTTAATACATACGAAGGTTGACGTCGATAAGCTCCGAAATCCATAGATACCACAAAAAGAAGAAGAAATATCTGCAATACGATTATATGGCGCATGAAATCTAGATGGTTAGGGGGTTTTTTGGTACACTTATGCTTATTCTCTCTTAATGATACCTTAAAGCTTGGAGAATGCAATATATTGCAGCTCAAGGCAATTAAGAATTACCTGTGTGAGGGCTTTTTATGAAAAAGTACTTGAAACGGTACTTTAAAGACAAACTAGATACTATGCTTGCCCATGAGTCATCATATAATCGTTTGGTACACTCATGTGTTTTAGGGGTTTTTCTGGCCTTTTCCCCTTATCTTGGCATTCAAACCCCACTCATTTTTGTTTTTGGCTGGTTATTTAAACTTAATATTCCCGTTATTTTTATCGTTGTTTATCTCATCAATAATCCATTCTTGACGATGATTCCCATTGCGATTTTTAATTATTTTGTGGGATGGTGGATATGCGTAGATATTCTTGGGGTAGATTTGGTGGAATATAATCCTGCTTGGATGACACGATTTAATACCTGGTTGCTTAACACTTGGGTCGGTAAAAAATTATCTTCTTACTTGGGCTATCAAATTAATCCGAATGATTTTTCTTTCTGGATTTATATGATTGGGGGACATGTAGTGGCGATTACGATGAGTGTCATAACTTATTTTATCGCTAAACGATTCTTTAGACGGGTGCTAAAAAATCAGTCAAAGAAAGAAGGCTCGAAAAGTACATGAGATAGTCAATGAAAATACTTGCCCAGAATAAAAAAGCATTACATGATTATGAAATTTTAGATCGGCTTGAGGCGGGAATTGTACTGACAGGGGATGAAGTGAAAGCAATTCGAGCCGGGAACATTAACTTAACTGGAGCGTTTGCGCAACCTAAGCAGGGGGAGCTGTATCTGATTAATTGTCATATTTCGCCATACAGTTATGCCTATCAAAAAGATGAAGAAACGACACGAAGTCGTAAATTATTACTGCACAAAAGGCAATTGACTAAACTCATTGGCGATATTTCACGCAAAGGGATCACGCTAGTTCCTCTCAAGGTATATCTTAATAAACGCGGCATAATAAAAGTTGAGATTGGCATAGCTAAACACAAAAAGGCCCATAAGCGTAAGGAAGAACTTCGCGAGCGGGATATTCAGCGCCAAACACGTCGAGAGCTTAAAGGAAAATATAAATATTAATTCTTAATCTCGATATAATTCTTTCTATGAAATGTATTTATGAGTAAAATAATCAAGCTAACGTGCAAGAACTAAATCGTGATACCAGGAAGGGGAATAGATGGCTTATTCAACAAGAATTGGACTGATTCTGTTTTTAATAGTACCTGGATTGAATGCCATGGATAATCCAAGTGGCGGCGGTCAAGAGGGAGTACCAGTAAGAGAGACTGGTATTTTTGACTTTAGCCTCGCAGATACTCTTCAAGTGGCTGAGGGTAATGTTAATACCTCTTTGCACGAAGGTGAAGGGCAGGATCAAGAGGGAAATATTATTGATGAGCCTTTTCCAGATGACCTTATGGATGATCGCAGTCTTTCGGCTCATTTTTCTAGGAATATGCGTTCAACAGTGAGAGGCAGTATCAATTCTTTGAGTGACTTATTAGGCTCTCCATCGTTTGATTATCAGGCATATAATAATGAAGAGCGGCGCCGGCTGGATGGTATGGTTCAGCATGCAATTGAATCAGGGCTGAGGCAATGTGAGGGGGCTGAGGGACAACAGGAAATCGATATTTATATTAATTCTCTTCGCAGTTTGCTTCGTTTATGTAAAACAAAAAAAGTTTCGGTGCCAAAAAATCTTATTAAATTAATCCATGCTTTTATTGAAAAAGGAACATGTGAAGGAAGATTACTGAATCAGATGGAGTCGGGACAGTTTCCAGAAAGTGACATTTTTCGTAAGATTGAGTCTGCTCTTCGTCTGTTTATCTCTTGGCGTGAAACAAGTCGTGTTACGAGAATGATTGATGTATTAAGCCGACGAACTAATTATATTCTTTTCATAAATCGAGAAGTACTCGAAGAAGCATTAAGGTACCTGCGCGCCCAAAGTAAGCGGTATAGGGAAGAGATTATTGAAGCATTGAAGCAACATAGAGCTGTATATCAACGTTTGGTTGATTCGGAGTGTCGTTTGTCAGAGCAATTAGCTAGCCAAGAGGATAGTTCTACAGCATTTCTTGATGCATTGAATACATTTCTTGAGAAGGAATGTCGGAAGGTCAGTCGGTCTGAACGTGTTGATAGCCGTAAGAGTGAAATATTAGCTAGCCTTGATGGGCAGGATTATATAACACCGCGCCATGAACAAAATCAAAGCGCACAATCTTTAAGGAGAGCTTCTGATAGTCAGGTACCGGTTCGTGCTATGTCTACCCGCCCTCGCTCCCGATCTGCCCATGAATTACGAAGGCGCGAGCGCCTGGACGCTATTAAAAAGGGGTGGGGTAAAGCCAGGCGAAAGAGTAAGAAGAAAAAAGATCAAAAAGAAGGTAGCTCACGTAAGGATAAGATTGTCCGCGGGCGAGAATAAGACCTAAATGATCAATCAATGCTACAAGAGCATTATTTTTTGTTTAAAGTGTACCTTTTAGCGGTTTTGGAAAAGACCTAAAAACACTCAATTAGTTGACTATTTCGGCCTTTTTGTGTATAGTATTGATTATAGGCAAACTGTCTTTGAAATTTTTGGGGGCGTACAGGCTTCGACGTGCTTGTGACGTTGTTGAGTGCATGCCGAGCTTTGATTCAGTGCTCGTTAAAAACAGAATCGAAAACAATAAACGGCGATAAAACTCGTCTTGCTGTCGCTTAAGGGCGATTAGCACTTATCAGTTTGATGTGTCCATTCATTGGGCTGATTCGTATAATATGATGGAACAGCCAGGTAGATTATCGTTTGGTATCCTGGTTGTATTACCAAACGGAACGCTGCGCGTAATCTAGTCTTTGGGAGCGAGCAACGTAATTACAAAGACTGAGCATGGAGTACTTGATAATTGAATAATTACGGACATGGGTTCGATTCCCATCGCCTCCACCAGGATTACACTATGAATATTTCAGTAATTACAGGCAATCCCGGAAAGTTTCGGGAAATTGCTACCTATTTTGAACAGTCCAATATTTCTTGTAACCAAGTTGAATGTGAGCTCGAAGAAATTCAGTCTCTTGATTTAAAAGAGGTTATCGCTCATAAGGCTCAGCAAGTTCTGGCTATGGGGCACACGCAGAGTATTGTTGAAGACACGGCATTATACTTTGAATGTCTTAAGCGATTACCTGGCTCTTTTATTAAATGGTTTTTAGCTGAGCTTGGTGATCAAGGACTCTATGAGCTTGCCCATAAAATGGGTAATCCTGCTGCTACTGCTCAAACCATTTTTGCTTATATTGATCAGAACAAAGACATACATTTCTTTACCGGTACCACACAGGGGACCATTGTAGAACCTCAAGGAGAGGGGTTTGGTTGGAGTAACATTTTTATCCCCGATGGTGCTACTAAGCGATATGGTCAAATGAGCCTAAGCGAAAAAAAACCGTATGGACAGCGATTTCGAGCGCTTAAAAAGCTGGTAACCTATTTACAGACGCGTTAAGCCTGGTATCTAAGCCTTATTTATAGTGGTTTTTAGATGTGTTATACTGCATAAAAAGAACTACTTATTTCAACAACTGGGCAAATGATTATGCAGCAAAAAAATAAGCGCCTTGAACCGACACTCAAAGCCATCAAGCAACTAGCGCACGATTGGCTAGCCTATTACGAGATCATTCATGACCCTGAAAAAAACACCCAGGAATTTCGCCAAGCAATCCAAATGGGTTCACACCCTCTTTCGTATGTACATAATGCTACACAGGAATACATTAATGACTGGCCTGATCTTGCATGGTCCTTGATAGAGATACTGATGGCCGAGGCTGGATCAGAGGATATTCGTTCTGACATTGCCGCTGGGCCATTAGAGGATTTATTGACCCAATATCCATATGCTTTTATTGATCGTGTAGAAGATCGTTCTCGCAAGGATCCTGTATTTCGCTCTTGTCTACGGGAGGTATGGCAAGGTACCATTCCTGATGATGTATGGCAACGTATTCAGGATGTATCTAAGTAATTATCCTTTGGGACAATTTCTTGCTTCAGCTACCTTAGAGATTTGTTTTATGATAAAAAAATGATACATTAGTCAGCAACTCACCCAGCAGTAAAGTGAATCAAGGATGAGGTAGCAATGGGGCGAAGTTCTTTTTCTCAATCAGGAATACAGTTATCAGTGTTTGCATTCTTTTTTGTGTGGTTTTTTATTGGAATGGAGGCGGCTCCGGATGTTGTGTCTGGACAACTGGCGGTACCTATCTTAAAAGAATACATCGAAATTATAGATGTTATTAAAAGTGCTGATCTTATTAAGTTGAATATATTGTTGTATAGGTATAAGGATCAGCTGACCTATGGTGATCTTGCGTTTTTAGAAGATGTTATTGATAATGAGTATACCTATCATAAAACCAAGTCGACATTTGGCGCAACAAATCTTATTATGCACGGATTTCTCGTTATTTTAGGTTGGATGCTGTTTACACGAAAAATTGTTCCCCCATTTTTGCCAGATCAGAAAATAGAATCCCTTATAAGGTTGATACCTATGGCGATAGGTACCACATGTTCGATTGAGTTATGGAGAAGTTGGCATAGAGGAGAGATGATTTGGGGACTTAGCAAAAAAGAAGCATATGAGCACCATAAAAAGAGTTTAGTCTTCAAACGTATGAAACGGGTTTTAAGGAGGATAGAAAAAACGTGAAGTTTTTGGGTATGATTTTTCTTTTATTATTTGCAACAATGCAAATACGAAACATTACTGCCTCTTTGAGCATAACTCAGGAAGAAGTGCCACCATGTATGCGTTATGAACAAGCCCGACAGAAGGAGGCATTTCTAAATGAGCAAATTTTGGTGTATAAACAGATGTTGGAACCAACTTCACCCTATGTATTAGGTTTGTTTTCAGTCTTAGTAGGTTCATTTTTATTCGTCTATATTGCTGAGGTATATGTACGCCCTTTTGATCAAGCATTCGCTTACAATCTTCAGTCATTAGGACTCCTTAACTGCTGTGGAAGTTTTTTTTCTTTGTTAATTTTTTGGGACGAAGGAACGCCAATAGTTAGTCGTATTACCCCAGAAAAACGGCGAGACTATCAAGAAAAAATTATTACATTGCGTTATCAACTTTTGTTGTTACAAAAATGTGGCGATGCGCGGCATTCCTAAATACATTTCAAAAAAACAATCATCAACGTACACGCTTATTGATATGGTAATGGCTCTGTGATTTGTGTCATAGGATAAGGTGCTTATGATTCGCATCCTTACTCATTTGTTGTGTTGGAATCAAAAGCTTGCGTATGCTGTATCGAAACATAAGTAAGGTGCATAAAATGAAACCGGCTGTTAAGCGTCCTCCATGGCTTTCCCGCATGTTAATAGGCTTTGGGCTTGCAAGCTTATGTGGTGATCTTGGTCAGGAGATAACTAATCTTGTCATGTCTCCATTTTTAATGAGATTTGTTGAAAGTTCATCGGTTCCATTAGTGCTTGGTTTAATCATGGGGATGTCTGAATTTTTTGCAAGCTATGCACGCATAGCTTCCGGGGTAATCAGTGACCGCTATGGCTACCAGAAAGCGTTTATTTTAGTTGGGTATAGCTTGTCTGGTATTTTTCTCGGTGTAATAGGGTTTAGTTCGAAGGTTTGGCAAATAGGTGCGGCACGTATTATGGCATGGATAGGAAAGGGTCTGCGTGAACCACCTCGAGATGCCTTGATAGCTCATCAAGCCAAACCAGAATATTATGGACGGGCTTTTGGCTTTCATCGATCATTGGATACCTTAGGTTCTATTCTGGGACCGTTCGTTGTCTTTTTTCTTATTTTTGAACTTCCACTGCGTAGCTTCTTTTTTCTTACCTTCATTCCTGGTGTCGCCGCGCTGATTATATTACAGATGTTTATGGAAGATATTCCTCCGACTCATGTGCCATCATTGCCAACCCGAAATGAACTGTTTAGGCTTCCGAAGTCGTTTAGGCTTTATTTGGGTATTTTGTCTGTATTTGGCTTAGGCTATTACAGTAAGACACTCGTAATTCTTCGTGCAACAGAGTTATTGGGTTCCACTAATATTCTTGAAGGAGTTAGGATTACCGCGCTTTTATATGCTCTTTTTAGTATTGTTCGTTCAGCTACTGAGTATAGCGTAGGTTTTGTTATTGATCGCATGAATAAAATTGTTGTATTAGCGGTCGGTGGATATGCCCTTTTTGGGGTTCTCTCGTTTATACTTTCTTTTAATATTACCAGCGTGTATACGATCATGGGTGTATTTGTCTTGATGGGGATAAGTGCGGGGACGCTTAAAGTAGCGACAAAAGCAATTGGTGCATCATTGCTGCATACCAAGGTGCGAACAACAGGATTTGCACTTATGCAGCTTATAGAAGGTATAGGGTTATTGATAGCCAGCTCTATAGTTGGGCTTTTATGGTCAGTGCTGACGTATAAATGGGCGTTTGGCTATGCATCTTTTATCAGTATTATCGCTGCCATATTACTGATTCTTCTTCTTGCACGTCATTCTGATAATGACAAAATAAAAAATATATCGCATACTTTGTAACACCCCACCCTTTGGGTGTTACACTCTTCAGGTGGAGGCAAAAAAATCGTTTTCAGTGTTAGTACACGTAGAACGCATTGACTCATGAAGGTTTAAGGAAAGCATCACGTGAATATATATAATTTGTCTATTGCTGATGTTATAAAACAGTTTAATTCAAATGCCGATAGCGGCCTTTCGCAAAAAAGTGTTCGTGAGCAGCGAAAGGTATTTGGCCGCAATGTTTTACCACAGAAAAAATTGCCCTCTGTTTTAGAGCTATTTATCAATCAATTTAAAAACCCGCTTATTTACCTTCTTTTGGTTGCGGCAGTTGTCATTGCATTTTTGGGTAACTATACCGATGCAGTAGTAACACTCGTTGTCGTGGTGTTTAATTCGATTATTGGTACGGTTTATGAGATCAATGCCCAAAAAACATTACGCTCTCTACAAAAAATGATGCGTATTAAAACAGTGGTTATTAGAGAAGGCGAGAGGCATGTTATTGATGCAGAGGAGCTGGTACCGGGTGATATTGTTTTGGTTGAAGAAGGAGATATGGTTCCCGCGGATGCACGTATTATCAAGGAATCCCAATTGAGTGCTAATGAATCAGTGCTTACGGGGGAGAGTGAAAGTGTACGGAAAAATACGCATGCACTGAAAGGGGAGGTTCCACTTTTTAATCGCTGTAACATGATTTTTCGTGGTACCACGATTGCAACCGGTAACGGTAGGGCAATTGTTACGGGAACAGGTTTGTTTACTCAAATGGGTAAGATCCAGCTTGCAATTGAAGAGCATGAAGGCGAGTCTCCTCTTCGGGATGAATTAAATAGTCTTTCGCATAGATTACTCTTGCTTGCTGTGTCCTTGTGCGTAATTATTTTTGTAGCAGGACTTGGGATGCAGTATCCACTTCGTAAGTTGCTTGCGCTACTTACGGCATTGTTTATTGGGATGATTCCAGAAGGGTTGCCCGTTGTATTTGCTCTTGCATTGATAGCAGGTGCTCGCAGGTTGGCGCGTGATTATGTTCTGGTAAAGCGATTACCTGCTACTGAAGGCTTGGGGCGGGTTGATATGATTGTTCTTGATAAAACCGGAACGCTGACGCGCAATGAAATGATGGTATCTTCGTTTTTTAAAAGCGGTAAGACATACCACGTAGAAGGCACCGGTTATTTTGTTGAAGGTTCTGCCATAGATACGTTAACTTCAAAACCGGTAGATGATGCGTCGCTTCATAATCTTGGCGTGGCAGCATTGCTATTAGATGATAGTGAGCGTAAATATCATGAAGATCAAAAAACATTTACGATTAAAGGTGAACCGACAGAGGCAGCACTGGGGGTATTTGGTGAAAAGATAGGGGCCTCTACTACCGGATATACTCTTCTTTATAAAAAAGCATTCGATTTTTCTTTACGGCTTAAGTACAGCGTATATCGAAAGAATGAGACGATAGTTGTTATGCTCTCAGGAGCACCCGAGAGCATTTTTGAGTGGTGTGATGACATTACTGCAGACGCACGGGAGGTATTTAAACATTATTTGCAAGAGGGGTTGCGAACCGTTGCTCTTGCATGGTTTGAAGCCCCATACAATCCAGAGATAACTGAATGGCAATCATTGGTAGATTCGTGTCGTGGTAAATGCTCGTTACTTGGTATTCTTGGTATTCAAGATTCGATTCGCTCTGAAGTAAAACAAGCGATACTAAAGGCACGACATTCGGGAGTTGATATCATTATGGCAACAGGTGATCATAAGGCTACAGCGACCCATATTGCTCAAGAAACTGGTATCATGATGCCGGGGGATGTAAGTATAAGTACCGAAGAACTACCCGGGCCGATCACTAAACAGGTACTCCAACAACTTGCGCATGTTAAGGTATTTGCGCGCGTTACTCCCCACGAAAAACTAAATTTAATCAATGCATTACGAGCCCAGGGTAAGATGGTAGCAATGACCGGGGATGGGGTGAATGACATACCACCTATGGTTGCAGCCAATATTGGGATTGCAATGGGTAGTGGCACTGATGCGACGAAAGAAGCTGCAGATTTAATTTTGTTGGATGATAGTTTTTTAAGTATTATCGAAGCGTTAAAAGAAGGACGTCATATTTTTAGTACTTTGCGTCGAGTTGTTTGGTACTTCTTTTCGACCAACCTGAGTGAAGTACTCGTCATTTTATATGCATTTTTTGGTGGTCTACCTTTACCCCTTTATGCTGCGCAAATTTTGTGGTTAAATGTGGTGACTGACGGTTTTTTGGATGTAGCACTTGCCATGGAAAAACATGAGCCATACCTTTTGAGTCCTCGGTGGACAGCATTTGGGGGAGAGCGCCTTTTTGACAAAAGCCTTGTTGGAAAAATGTGGATAGATGCCCTTGTGATGAGCGTAGGTTCTTTATGGTTGTATTACCAGTGGTATCAGGTTGATTTGCCAACAGCGCGTACAATGGTTTTAGTTTGCTTGGCTATGTTTCAGTGGTTTAATGCTTGGAACTGTCGCTCTGAACGCTTTTCAATCTTTCAGCGAGGATTGTTTACCAATTACTGGCTTATTGGAGCGACGATATTGGTGTTTGGGTTACAACTTGCCATAGTGTATGTGCCCACACTAGCGTATCTTTTTAAAACGGTGCCTCTCAATATCTCACAATGGATTACTATTATGATTGTGTCATCGTCTATTATCATTGTGGAGGAACTGCGCAAGGCGGTGGTACGTTGGTATTGGAAGGTATAGTTTGACGAATTGCCTTAATAACGCTACCTTTGTAGGTAAAGCAATTCGAAATTTTCTTAGTTATGATTAAGGAGCATATTATGAATAAGCATCTTTTATTAGGCCTACTGTTGTTGGCTTCTACGGTAGTGTCTGCTGAAGAAACTGCTGCTGCTAAACCGCTTAAAATTGGTTATGTTCAGGGAGAGAAATTAATGGACGTCCAGTCTGATAGTGTGCTTGATGAAATGAAGGAAATTTTTAATGAACTTAAGTCTGAAATTGAGAGTCGCATTGCAAAGTGGCAGGCTGAAAATCAAAAACATCAAAAAGAAAAAGCTGATCTACGAAGTGAAAAAGCAAAATGGAGCTCAGCAGAATCGCGTGAAGAAAAATTAGTTGAGTTAGCAAAGAAAGAAGAAGACCTTGCGCGTGATCAGCGTCTTATTGAAAACTATCAAGCTCGTCAAGCACAGAAGATTCAGATGACTATGGGTAATAAGATCAAAAAGGCAGTTGAACAGTTTGGTAAAAAAGAAGATTATGATCTTGTGTTAGTTGGGGGGGCTTTTTACATAGGTTCGCGTGTCGATGTTACCGATAAGGTGCGAGCGCTTCTTAATAAAGAGTATGCGGCAACAAAAAAGAAAGAAACAAAGTAGATATCAAAGGTAAATAAACCTAAAAGCTAAAAGGCCCCAACCGGGGCCTTTTGAATAAATGAGTATGATTAAGGCGATTATTGGACTTGGTAATCCAGGCAAGCGATTTGTAAAAACACGGCATAACATTGGTTTTCGGGTGCTTGATGCGTTGGCACAAGAACAAGATGCGGTATGGCGTACTGCGGGTAATATGAAGGAGACAACCATTCAGGGAGATGATGGTAAATCGATTCTTCTTATACAACCACAAACGTTTATGAATGAGTCGGGCCAGATTATGCCAACACTTCTTAAAAGGGGAATTAAACCGGACAATGTCATTGTAGTTCACGATGAACTGGAGTTTCCTTTTGGGAAGGTTGGTTATCGAAAAGGAGGAAGTGCGCGCGGCCATAATGGCTTGCGGTCGATTATAGCTGTCAGTGGTCCTGATTTTTATCGTGTTCGATGCGGTATAGGAAGGCCTGAACGTAGAGAGGAAGTTTCGGACTATGTACTCCTTCCATTTGATGAGGACGAAGCTGCAGTCAACAAGATGGTGCATGATGCCTGTGATACCATCAAGCATATTCTTGAGATTGAAGGGGAACACGATGGGTCAATTTCTTGAAAGGCTGACGAGCGAGTTTAACGCACACCGTAATACAACAATAGCCGAAGGGCAAGCAGCTTATCTGCGCAATAAGTTTTCATTTTTTGGCATAAAAAAGCCTTTGCTTGTTTCGATAGAAAAGACAGTGTTTAACACTGTGAGTCTTGATCAGCCTCTTGAACGTGTTGTTCGTTGCATGTGGCAACAGGATGAGCGTGAGTTTCAGTATGTTGCTTATGATTTGTTGATGCGTCATAAACGAAACTGGCAACCAGAACTTTTGGCGCTATTTGCCTATATGATTCGCAATAAATCCTGGTGGGATACGGTTGATATGATTGCTGTAAATTGTGTTGGGGGTTTATTGCAACAATATTCTGAATTGATTGGTACTATGGATGAGTGGATTTGTGATGACAACATGTGGATTCGCCGCACAGCTATCTTGTATCAACTTAAGTACAAGGATAAAACTGATGCAAAGCGCCTTTTTTCCTATTGTAAGCTCCAGAGCGGGGACACTGATTTTTTTATACGAAAGGCAATAGGCTGGGCGCTTAGACAGTATTCAAAAAGTAATCCTGAGACGGTACGTGCGTTTTTAGCTAAATGTCAGAAGTCTCTTTCGCCACTTTCAATCCGCGAAGCATCTAAATATATCTAGTTAGGCACATTGGTATAAGGAAGCCTGGATTGAATTAATATAGTGTTGTTTTTGTATCTTCGCGGAGGGTGTTCCCCTTCGCGTTTTCACAACCGGCTCAATGAGCCTGTTGTGAATTGCGTAGCGGTATAGAGGGCGGGGAGCGCTCTATACCGCAGGAAAAATATTAATAAATATACAAGCACAATTTTACATATGAGCCAATATGTACACCAGGTGCAGGACGCAGTCCTTGTCGCCGGCGGGGGAATTATCCCCGATGGGGCGAAACCCTGCAAAAATTACATCAAAGTTCGTGTTATAATAAGCAACGTAAGAGGAAGGAGTAAAGATGCGTCAAGAAAACGTTAAAAAGATGCTCAAAAATGAAGGGCTTACTTCGTTTCAGGTAAAGGTACTCTGTGCAGTGGCTGCTATTAAAAAAGGCACGGTACGGTCGTACAAGGATATTGCACATAGTATCGGACACCCTAGCGCCTATCGTGCAGTAGGTACCGCGGTTGGTAAAAATCCATTTCCCGTTACCATTCCGTGTCATAGAGTGATAAAAAGTACTGGTGAGATAGGCCATTATAGTGCTGGGGGTACAAAACGTAAAATTGAACTTTTAAAAAGCGAAGGCATAACTTTTAATGGCTTGCGTGTAGCTTGACGTTTAGGTGTTTGAGCGCTTTTTGCGAAGTTTTTTTACTTTGGGTGGTAATGAAGCGGCATACTCAAGAGAACGACTAATCCATTGGGTTCTCAGTTTTGTGTCATCAAGAATCGTCTTGGGTAGTGCAATATACTCTTTCATTGGTCTTCCTGGCATTGGTTCAAATACGCGTGCTTTATATGCTGACATAAGCTTAAGACGGTCCTCCTCACTTAGCCGTACAACCCAGTTTTGTTCATGAAGGCCGGTAAACATGTTACCGTTTATAAAGCAACATGGGTACCCAAACATCTTACGCTTTTGTGCATCCGGAAAAACTTCCATGGTTTCTTGGAATAAATTGACGAGTTCGGGAGCAGATTTCTGCCATTTTCTCTTTTGCATACGCATATCCTTTGCTTTCACACTATATTAAGACATTGAGCGATGTTCTTTATCTAAACACTTAGTTATGAAGGAATTTTTTAAATTCCCTCACTAAAGCTTCATCTACAGATGGAGTACTTCCTTGCAACGCATTTTTACTTCCACCTCCTACAAAATTATGTTCTCTGAGCCATGTCATAATCTTTGTCATGTCAACCGGGAGATCAGTAGATGCAGTCAGGAAGAACGCAAATTTTTCTTTTTGGGGTGTAGTTAGAAAATAAAGTCCTGGTTTTGTAGTTACGAGCTCTTGAGCAATTGTTTTTAGATCTTCATGTGTTGCATCGGGTATTGAAAGATACAAGAATGGTATATCATTGACCATCGTTATTTGTTGAAGCCAGTTAGCCTTTTGTGTTTGAATGTGCTTTTGCTTGATTTTCTTAATGGTAGTATGCGCTTCTTTAAGTTGTTCCTGTTGTTTTTTGATTGCTTCAAGCAGCTTGCCCGGCTTGACCTTTAGCTCATGACTTAATGTTTTAACTTCATTAAATTTTTGCTGAAACAGCTCTACTGCCTTAGGTCCCGTGACAGCAACGATGCGTCTATTGCCAGCAGAAAGAGCTGATACTTCTGTTATTTTAAAACAACCAATGTCCCCCGTTCGCAAAACATGCGTACCCCCGCAAAGTTCCATAGAGAAACTGGGGACGTCAATAACCCGTACGTCCTCAGGGTTGTATTTTTCACCAAAGATTGCAATTACTCCTTTATTAATTGCATCTTTATAGGTCGTTGTATAGATGTTGAGCGGTATGTTCTCCATGATTTTTTCATTGACGCGTTGTTCAACAGCCGTTATTTGTTCGGGTGTTAAATTCTCATGATACGTAAAGTCGAAACGAAGATAATCAGGAGCAACGAGTGAACCCGATTGTCGCACTTGTTTTCCGAGAAGTTCAATCAATGCAGCTTGTAGTAAATGGGTTGCGGTATGATTTTTCATTGTGTCATCACGAGCACGTTTATTGACTTCAAGTGTGACCGTTGTACCTACTACCAGGTCTTTAGGCGCTTTAATGCATGCGGCAATTGCGTTTCCGATATATTTAAGCTTTTTGACAGGTGTGCTGAACGTGTCGATTGTTACGGTCCCTTCGTCGCTCACTTGACCACCTTTTTCAACAAAGAATGGCGAGGTATCAGTAACAATCCAGCACGTCTCATGGGCTGGTACTTTGTTGGCCATCTTGCCATTTATAAGAAGGGCAATAATAGAAGCGTCCGTCTTTAATGTATCATACCCAATGAAGTTAGTTTTAATTGATTCATCGAGGGTTATTTCTTGGGTCGCCGTTTCTTTTTTTCCTGATTGGAGACGTTGTGTATCCATGGCTCGTTCAAATCCTATGGTATCGACATCAAATCCTTTTTCGTATGCAAGTACCTTGGTAAGCTCCAGAGGAAACCCAAACGTATCATACAGTTTAAATGCCTGGGTACCACTAATTTGTTTACGTTCTTTTGTTGCAGGTTCTTCTGCATATTTTTCAAACACAATCTTACCACGTCCCAGATTATGCATGAACCGTTCAATTTCACTTTTTAACAGTTCTTCGATCATTGTTTTATGGGTAATGAGCTCAGGGTATACAGGGCCCATTACTTTAATAAGTGGCGTAAGAAGTGTAGGAAATATATTTTTATCTGTTAATTTGTCAGCAAAGAGTGCTGCACGTCGAATGATTTTCCTCAAGACATATCCACGTCCTTCGTTTGATGGAGTAGCGCCGTCGGCGATAGCGAAGGAAGCGGCACGGATATGGTCAGAAAGCACCCGAAAGGCACTTTTTATTTCGAGGTTTGGTGTATCGTACTTTTTGCCTGTCTCATGTTCGATATAATCAATGATTGGTATAAACAAATCGGTATCAAATACTGAGTCGACATCTTGCATGATCGAGCAGAGCCGCTCAAGGCCCATACCAGTGTCTACGCCTCTTTGTTTGAGTTCGGTATCAGTCCCATCTGCTAAACGATTATATTGCATAAAAACGAGATTCCATACCTCTAAAAACCGATCGCAATCACATCCAGGACCGCACGAGTCTTTTTTGCAACCATGAGGTAGGCCGCGGTCGAGATAAATTTCGGAGCATGGCCCACAAGGCCCCGTATCACCCATCTGCCAAAAGTTATCCCGAGCACCAAGCCGGTAAATGCGATCAGAAGGTAACTGAATGTCCTGTTTCCAAATTGTGTATGTTTCTTCGTCTTCTATATAAACGCTTGCATAAAGCTTATCAGCAGGAATTGACATGTTTTTTGTCAGAAAGTCCCACGCATAACGTACGGCTTCTTTTTTAAAATAGTCGCCGAACGAGAAGTTACCCATCATTTCAAAAAACGTAAGATGGCGGGGCGTGAATCCGACGTTGTCAAGATCATTATGCTTACCGCCAGCACGCATACATTTTTGAATAGAAACGGCACGGGAATAGGAACGTTTTTCTTTGCCAAGAAAAACATCCTTAAATTGGTTCATTCCCGCATTAGTAAATAAAAGCGTAGGATCTTGTGCAGGTATGAGCGATGAGCTTGGAACTTCGGTATGTCCCCGCTCAATAAAAAAGGAAAAAAAGTGTTTACGAATTTCTAATGATGTCATACGTTCTCGTAATAGTTACCTATTTTGTTTCAAGTGCCTTTGATAACCTAGTATACACCTTAATAAGATCCTGGGAAATGGGCTTGGTGTCAGCAAGGGTTGGTAAAAAGCTCGTATCACCAAACCATCGGGGAAGAACATGCATATGGACGTGTTCAGGAATACTGCCACCAGCAGCCTTTCCGCCCAGATTAATACCACAATTAAATCCATCCGGCTTGAGTTCATGTGTCATAACCGTGATCATTTTGTTTGCTGCCTCCATCATTTCAGCGCGTGTCTTCGGGGTCAATGATTCGAGCGTATCAGTATGGGTATAAGGTACAATCATTACATGGCCAGCATTGTATGGGTAGGCATTCAAGAGGATGTAATTATGTTCCAGTCGCTTGAGGACAAGGTTTTTTGCATCATCATGGGGAGGCGCATCGCCATGACTACATAGCACACAGGTATCTTCTTTGGTTAAACGCGGTGCACCCTTCGTGTTCTTGTTGGTATAACTGCCGCGCCATGGGGCATACAGCTTTTTCATTTTTTGCCTGTTCAGTCTGTTTTTTCTAGAATACGCTTTTTTCCATGTATCTACAAACGAGCTTATTACGCAGATACCATTTTGATACGAAAATAAAGTATTTAGGGCTGGTTTAAAGTGATTAATGGAGTTTTTGTATCGGGTATAAGCGTTTGGTTATCGTATATTGGCCGTGCAAGTGCAAGCTCACGCACCTTTACCCCGATAGTATCCAATTTTTTTTGATTATCAGCATGGGATAAGGTTGTATCAACGAGCTCAACTATCTGTTCGCATTCACTACCGGTAAAACCTCGCGTGGTAATGGCTGGCGTACCAACACGAATCCCGCTGGTGATCCATGGTCGTTGTGGATCAAAGGGGATGCAGCTTCGACTTACCGTAATACCGACTTGATCTAATAGATTTTCAGCATCACGGCCGGTGCAGCCTTTGCTTTGGAGATCCACAATAAAAAGGTGATTGTCCGTGCCATCTGATACTATTCGGTACCCACGGTTTTTAAATGCAGTGGCCATAGATTTAGCGTTTTGGATTATGCGACGTTGATAGTCGGCAAAATCTTGCGATAATGCTAAACGAAATGCGACTGCTTTTGCTGCAATCGTGTTCATAAGGGGCCCTCCCTGACTTCCGGGAAATACAGCCCGGTCGATTTTTTCTTTAAGGGATGCATTTGATAATAATAGTCCGCCACGCGGACCACGCAATGTTTTATGAGTTGTACTTGATATTACATCGGCATGCGACACGGGAGATGGGTGGAGATCTGCGGCAATAAGGCCAGCGATGTGCGCAATATCTGCAGCAAAAAAAGCACCAACGGCATCAGCTATTTCTTTAAATTTTTTAAAGTCTATGATCCGTGAATAAGCCGAGGCTCCTGCAACAATGAGGACTGGTTTGTGTTGTTCTGCAAGTGCTGTAACCTCGTCATAATCGATAAGCTCTGTAGTTCGATTAACGCCATAGTGAACTATGTTATAAAACGTTCCTGAAAAATTAACATGATGACCATGTGTTAAATGGCCACCAGCTGAAAGATTCATGGCAAGGATAGTATCACCCGGCTTTAATAAGGCATTATACAACGCCATATTAGCCTGAGAGCCAGAGTGTGGTTGTACGTTGGCATGTTCAGTGTTAAAGAGCTCCTTGGCAAGGTCAATTGCATGTTGCTCAATCTCATCAATGAATTGGCATCCCGCATAGTAACGCTTAGTGGGGTATCCTTCAGCATATTTGTTGGTGAGTACTGAGCTTTGAACAGCGAGTACCGCAGGATCAGCGTAATTTTCAGAAGCAATAAGATTGATGTTCTCTTCTTGCCGCTTATGCTCTTTCTGTATGAGCTTAGTGATGGTTGAATCAGTTGTCTTGATAGTATTATTCATAATTTTAATCCTTTCTAATACCATACCATGGATATAATAATTTGCCAAAACAAGCATATAGTTTGCATTTCGATAGCTAACACTTTATACTTACTTAAGAGTAAAATTGTATTGATCATTGCTTTATAAGGAGCATACGTGATTGCGGCAGGTGATTTTAAAAAAGGGAGTAAAGTTCTTTTTCGTGGTGAGCCTTATGTGGTGCAAGACTTCCAGCACGTAAAACCGGGAAAAGGTGGGGCGTTTGTGCGCACTAAAATGAAAAATCTTATTTCTGGATTAGTGCGCGAAGAGACATTTAGATCTGGTGAAAAGCTCGAAACTCCCGATTTGGCCTACCGCACTCTGCAATACTTGTATGTTGATGATGGGATGTACCATTTTATGGACCAGGATAGCTTTGATACGGTTACGTTTCATACAAAACAGATTGAAGATGTCCAGTCTCTTTTAAAGGAGCAAGAACAATATACCATTCTCTATTTTGACAATAAGCCAATAGAAATTACGCCGCCTCTTTTTATGGAGTTAGTAGTGACTGACACGGTGCCAGGAGTTCGCGGTGATACGGCACAAGGGTCTGTAACAAAGCCAGCGACCCTTGAAACCGGACTTAAGTTACAGGTTCCCCTTTTTGTCAATGAGGGAGATACGGTAAAAATTGATACACGAGACCGCTCTTATATAGAGCGGATTTTGAAAAAATAGTTTATACGTATCTTCTGGGTGGTCCATGTCAAAATCCGATGACGCACAAAAAGAAAAAAAAGTAGAAGAATGCACGCAAGAAGCGGAGCACATGCTGACACCGCGAAATATGCGAGCGCTTATTTTTCACTTTCTTTATGCCATGGAATCATTTGTATATGAAACCAGTCTTGAGTCTATTATCGATAACGTTTCACGTGGTTTTGATCTATCAGTAGATCCATCCAATGAACTGGTTAAAAAAACACAGGCAATTATCGATGAACGTGAATGGTTAGATAATGAGCTAGAACCACTCCTTGCCAATTGGCGTCTTGAGCGGCTCAGTGTAATAACACGGCTTATATTACGCATAGCTTTATGGGAATTAAAATATACCGATCTTGCTCCTTCCATTATTATTAACGAAGCAGTAGAGCTTGCTAAATGTTTTGGCGAGTCTGATTCGTATAGGTTAGTTAATGGGGTTCTTGATGAGTGGATATCTATTCATGAGGAACCTTCGGATCAAGAGACTGAAGATAAAGAGAGTGTTGAAGATAACCTTGAACAGGACTGATGCCAAAACACCTTTTAAAAAGAGATCGCGTTTTGATCGCGTTGCTTTTTAGTGTTATTGTCAGGCCTTAAAACATAGATGTGAGTAGGTGTAATGAGATTATTTATTGCACTCGAATTTCCTTCGGCCATTATTGATTATCTCGGATCAATACAATGCGATTTGCGTACGCATCATTTCTTTGATGGACGGTACGTAAAGCCAGAGCAGCTTCACAGTACGCTCGCGTTTTTTTCTGGTTGCAGTCAAAACGATGTTGAAAAGTTTATTCAGCAGTTAGAGGCATTAACGGTATTACCTTTTGAAGTTACCTTAGGATCTTTAGATGTTGATGATGTTTCAAAACCAAGGGTTGTCTGGGTTAATCTGGTAAGTGATCATTTAACTAAAACTGCGCACGTGTTTAGAAAAGGCAATGAAAAACCATTCCGGCCTCATGGCACCTTAGCGCGGATTAAGAAGGTATATAATAAACAAGGTCTTCTCGATTACGTAGAGCAGTATACGGTACAACCTCACTCCTTTATGGTTGATGCACTGGTGCTAAAGCGTTCACAATTGACCAGAACTGGTCCTACGTATGAAACGCTTTTTACGCGTACCTTATCATCTTTATAGAATCAGATGTAAATAGTAGGCTCTTGAATTGTTTGTACGCTTTTATGGCGATGATGTCTTTTGTGTTTTTTCCGTTTATGTTTATGGCGGTGACGCTTTTTGCCAGATAGTATACCTCTGTTTTTGAGCTCTTCTCTGACGCGACGATACTCTTTATCTTGAACCCAGATACCATCTATCCCGAGTTGTTTGGCGGTTTCTATATTTTCTTTTTGGTCGTCGATAAAAATACTGTTTTTAGGATCAATGTTAGCCCCATCAATCAGCTTGCGATAAAATGCAGGATCCGGTTTCATAGTGCCGTACATGCCTGATATAAAAATATTTTCTGGTGCAAACTTATTAAAGATTTTGCCATTTTTGTGTCGATTGTAGATCAATTTGTACGTTTCAGGGTCAAAATTGGATAAGATAAAGAGCTTGTGTTTAGGATTGCCCTCTTCATCCCGCTCACGGGCAACGTATTCTAATGTTTTGACCATAGAGCTTATAGGCTTAAAGCTACGAGAAAACTCTTCAGGATCGAACATCCATTTAAAAGTACTCTCTACCATGAGACGTACATGTTCATCAGGGTAGTTGGGATAGGAAGCAGAGCGCTCAAGTGCAAGATTCAGTAGGTCCTGGCTCGATAGCTTACCTTTGAACCATTGTTGCATGGGAACAGGCATTGGAATACCGGTTGGATCTTTTGGTGTATAGCGTGTGACTGGGGTGGGATCACCATAGCTGAGCACCTTAAACATATTTTTACGAAGGACGTTTGATGCATCTGAACCGTGATCAAAGAAGAACATAACTGAGTTGACCAAGCCGATGGATTGGGCAGTTCGCATGGTGCTTGGCCGAATCAGAGTACCGCCAAGATCCCAAATGATATTGGCAGCAAAACAGCACGTTGATATAAATAGCAGAATGATAAAGGCTACTATAGGGTATAATTTGTTTTGTGGGCGATACATAAAGCTTGCTCCTTATTGAGTAATAACGCCTGGTTGTATTGAGCGTGGTGTTGGCGGTTCTGTAATTGGTTGCTGTGTATAAATGGTTCCTGTTGTTGGGTTCCAGGCGCGGATGTAACAGGCATTAGGCTCAAAAGCAACTGGTGGTACATTGACTGGGTTGCGTTGGCGTGTTCTGCCAGTATAGCCAATAATGGCACATGTAGGATTTCGTCGCTGAATACGGATACGTAGCCGGTCAAAGACACTCGTATTCATGCCGATATTATAAAAATGTGAGCTCGCACCATTTGGAGTGTATACTTTAAGATTAAGTGGTTGTTCACTAACAAGATATTGTTCTTGAGGTCTCAAATTATGCCTAAATTCATTATTTGCGGTTGTAATATGTACGCGCACTACCCGATTTGTTTCATTAATAATAAAAAGTCCAGCATGATTTTGTCCCTTTATAGAGTAAAAGCTCATGGCGATAAAAATCATGACTATTATACGGATTTGCTTACTCATAGGGTTCCTTTTTGTGTGATATAATATGACTGTGCCTTTTATCCACTACTACTATATTAGTAAAAAATAGCAATATTTTTCAATAAAATTATTTCATAATGTATAGGTTAAGTATGAGAAAAACTCAAAAAGATAGTCTATTTCAAGAGATTCCGGGTGTAGGTCCCTCAATAGCGCGTGATTTAGAGGATTTAGGACTATCAAGCCTTGGCCAGTTGGCCGAAGCGGATTCAGAGGAGCTCTATAGGCGCTTGTGTGCCTTACGTGGATGTCATATTGATAGGTGTGTTTTATACGTATTTCGCTGTGCAGTGTATTATGCCTCGCATACTGAGCATGACCCAGAACTGCTTAAATGGTGGCGTTGGAAGGATTAGAGGGGATTTTTTGGTGGCGGGGGCTGGATTCGAACCAGCGACCTTTGGGTTATGAGCCCAACGAGCTACCAGGCTGCTCTACCCCGCGATAACGTCTGTATATTTTCTGAATGGATACCTATGTACCTACTATTGTAGGATCAATTTTTTTATTTGTCAATGAGAGTCTATAGTGTCAAGGGCTTGAAAATCGTTATTTAATGCCTAAATTCAATAATTAATCCCTGATTAAGCTATTAAAATGTTATATTTTTTTTCTCACTTAGTGCTCAAATGGTATTTTCTGCGGTTAATAAGACGCAAGCAATGGCGATAGTATCAGTATGCGTTATAGAGAGTGAGACATGAGAAGGCTCTATTTTTAGGTCGTTCCAATTGACTTGCATAAAGGGACCGCGGCTATTATCGCGTATAATGCATATGTATTTAGCAATCGTGAGTAAAGGGAGCATTTTTTGTTGCAGTTCGCGTTGAGTAAGTGCTTTGTAAAATGCTTCACGTGCCGCAAACCGCGCGGCAAAGCGCTCAGCAGATTTTGCTGGAATAGAAAGACAATAGTCAATTTCAGCTTGCGAGAAGAATCGTTTAAGGGTCTTTTGCGAATACGTTTTCCAATGTATAAATCGTTTTGTATCAGTTGCATCGATACCAATAGTGTGGGTACGTTGATTCATGACATCATCTTTTCTTTAAATTGGTCAATAGAACGATATGAGAGGGCTTCTTGAATATGTGCTTGATCGATGAGGTCACAATTCTCAAGATCAGCAATCGTACGTGCCACTTTGAGTGTTTTGTGATACCCTCGAACGCTGAGGCTAAGACGATTAAACGCTTTTTTTATTGTTGTCTCTGCTGCTGATGTTAACGTGCAGTAACGCTCAATCTGGTCAGGGGTGAGTTTACTATTTATTGCCTTGCGTTGTTGTTGGCGTTCAGTTGCTATGGTAATTTTTTGAGCGAGCTTTTTTGATGATATTGGCTTTGTTGGAGTAGTAATAGTATCGTAATCCATGGAAAGGATAGTGGTTTGAATGTCCATCCGGTCTAAAAGTGGACCGGAAAGCTTGTTAAAATATTGTGCTACAGTCCGTGGAGAGCAGATGCAGGTTTTGTTATTGTCCCCAAAATAACCGCATGGACATGGGTTAAGGGCGCCGACAAGAATAAATGATGCGGGAAAAGTAACTGTTTGGTTAACCCGTGCTATAGAGACGGATTTTGCTTCCATTGGTTGTCGGAGTGCTTCGAGAATACTTCGCTTAAATTCAGTCAACTCATCAAGAAAAAGAATTCCGTTATGAGCTAAACTTATTTCACCCGGCTGCGGGTGCGAGCCGCCACCAACAAGGCCTGCTTGGCTTATGGTGTGGTGAGGGTTTCTAAAGGGACGGTTATACGTGACATCCTGGCCATTCAGCTTGCCAGCAACTGAATAGAGTTTAGTGGTTTCTATTACTTCATCAATAGACATGGTTGGCATAATGGTGGGGAGCCGTTCAGCAAGCATGCTTTTACCGGTACCCGGTGACCCAACAAAAATAACATTGTGCCTGCCAGCTGCGGCAATTTGTAACGCACGCTTTGCGTGCTTTTGTCCTTTGACTTGACTGAAATCAAGGCTTGCTGGGGTAATTGGCTTTGAGGTGTGTGGTATTAAAGGTTTATGTGGTGTAAGCGTTATTTCCTTTTGTAGGTAGCGCACGAGTTGGGTAAGATGACTGACCCCAATAATCTCTACGTCTTGTCCGAGGCTTGCTTCTTGTGCATTCTCTTGTGGAATAATAAGGCGTTTAACGCCTTTTTTTGCTGCATCACATGCAATAGAGAGGATACCACGCACCGGCTTAATGCGACCATCAAGGGAGAGTTCTCCAACAAAGGCAGTCTCCTTGATAAATTCTGGTGAGAGGGTGACGGTACGACTTGCGTAGAGAATGCCGAGTGCTATAGGAAGGTCAAAGAGTGTTCCTTCTTTTTTTAAAGCAGCCGGAGCTAAATTAACGGTAATTTTACGATTTGGTAGTTTCGCGCCACAATTTTTAAGTGCACTTATTATGCGTTGTTTACTTTCTTTAATTGCCGTGTCAGGAAGTCCAACAATAAGAAACTGAAGCATTCCAAGTGAAAGATCAACTTCAACATCAACCAGATAGGCATCGATACCAATAGTAGTAGCAGAGATTATCGTTGTTGTCATAGGTTGCTTGCGTATAGTAAGAGAGTGTACCTGACCTTGTAACTCTAGCACACTTGAGAAAAATTGAAAGCTGCAGTTGAAGATAGAAGCCGAACATACTAAGAGTACATTTAAGAGAAGATTTACTTTTGAAAAAAATGCGTATAAGGTTTAGCTGTTAGTAATTCCTAATAAAAGATGGAGGTAAATAGTGGATGTTATTTGTTTTGGTAATGCATCATCGTTGACGCAAGGTTATGCAGGAAATTACGTTGAAGGTGGAGCGATTAAGACCGCTGCTATTCCGAATAATTAATCGAAAGGATTTTGATGAAGAAGGTGGCATTTTTAATATCTATCTGCAGTGGACTGATAGGTATGAGCTGTTCTGGTATAGAGATTGAAGTATTACATGATTTTGCCGGCACTTCTGATGGTGCAAATCCAGTTGCAAGCTTGGTACGTGGAAGTGATGGTGCATGGTATGGTACTACTGCTGGGGGCGGGAACTCTGGTAATGGAACATTCTTTAAGCTTGTTGACGAACAATTTATTCACTTAGGGAATTTTTCTATAGCGTCAAATCCATACAGTGAGTTGCTTGCGGTTGGGACTGATTTTTATGGGACAACGCTAAATGGAGGTGCTAATGATCAGGGTACCGTTTATAAGGTTAATGAAAAATCCGGACTAGTAACTATTATTCATGATTTTAGCCTAGAAGAAGGGAAAAATCCAAGTGCACTTACGAAAGCAAGTGATGGAAATTTTTATGGGACGGCAACGTTTGGAGGTAAGCATGGGACAGGAACTATTTTTAAGTTGACCCCTACAGGTAATTTTTCAAAAATATATGATTTTCCACCAGTTTCCACCCAAAAGAAGACAAATGGGACTAATCCTGTCAGTATTGTTGCCGTTGATGATTTTTTGTATGGCGTAACGGAATATGGCGGAAAAAAAACCTTGCCCAGCTTTGATGGGTGTGGAACGATATTTCAATCTACGTCTGATGGCGTAGTTAATAATATACATATTTTTGCTGAGCAATTCAGCGATCAGGGATGTGTTCCTACTAAGTTAATTTCTGGAGAGTTTGGTCAATTGGATGGGGTGACCGCTACATGTAAACACACGCCAGGACTGAGTTGTGAGGGAGTTGTATTTACCATAGATAAGGAAGGCACAACGTATAAAATATTACAAAGTTTTATTCAAAATCAGGGCGGTGGTGCCGTGAGTGCTTTTGGCCTGAAAGAGGTTGCTGGAGGAGGTTTTTTTGTTGCTTTGAGAAATCAAGGTGCACGATATGGGTGCGGAGGCTTATATGCAAGCTTTTTTTCTTCCCTGAAATTTATTGTTTTTAACGGGACGAATGGCTGTCATCCTGAGTCAGCTCCGGTTGAGGAACATGGGGTTTATTATGGTGTTACTTATCAAGGAGGCTTGCATGACATGGGAGTCATTTATAAACTCACTCAGTTTCCTATACAAGGTCAAAGGGAAAGAAAGGAAGTGGAAAACGTTAACGAGTATTGATAATTGCTTATGGTGTCTTTCATTACATTTTATACAATACCAATTACCATAATGGTATTATTTTCTCTCTTTTAGTATAGCAACAGCCCTTTTTATGCTATTCTATACCATGTATTCATTAAAATATCCCGCTATCATCTATTGTACCAAAGGTGTAGGTATGTCTTTCAAAAAAATAGTTTTTTTTATTGTAGCACTGACAGGTGTTCATAATGCTTTCCCGGCCCTTTTAATCAAGGGTGACATTGACAGCACTACCGAAAGTTTTTCGTTTAAATTAGGTCCCCACATTTTAGCGCAAACTAATGGGGTTTTCTTTGCAACTGCTGCAGAGGAAAAGGCTGATAATGAATTTGCTGTTTCATTAGCAGGCCCTGATAACGATCATTTTTTTGCTCTTGCGGTTCCTATTGTTACGCTAAATAATATTCCAAATCAACCAAATCCCCTAACGGGTGCAGCAATAGATCATTTGGACCTTATGGGTATTCTCCCTCTTGTGGTTAAAAAGAATGATGCTGATAAGGTTTTTTACTTTAGTCGTCTTCGACCTGCATCCCAAGAGGAGATTCCTCAAGAGGAAAGTGATGTATCCAAAGAGGCTTCGAAGAAGAAAAAGGATACCTCTAAAAAAATCGAAGAAGCTGAGGATAACGGAACACGCATAATCGAAAGTCCCATTGCTAACGATGCAAATGGTGATCCCACTCAAGGGATCCTTGGGATAGTAGGTGGAGCGATTCTCGGCAAGAAACGAAAGTTTTATGCCGTAGTACAACCAAAAGGAGGTGTATTTGGTGATGATGGATCTGGTGTTGCGGTAGGCCAATTTTTTCATACCGGAGAAAATGCAGAAGAGGAAAGTACAGACAAAAAGACAGAGGCTAAAGATAAAAAAGGCACAAAAGAAAAGGAAGAGAAGAAAAAACTGAAAGAAGAGTTAGACGAGGAGATTACCTTTTTTGATGCGGTAACGGGTACATTTAATGGTAATAAAGCGGCGCCGCTTGATCGTACCAGTGATGCACTTGGCCTTTCAAATCCGCTTACTAGTATTAAAGACGACCCAATTAAGCCTTTGTTTATAGAAACATTAAAAACCCTTTACGTTCCACTTCAAGTCACTGCTGGTGTTGGCGGGGCGCGGGGGATTGCTCTTGGGCGAACTCATGCCCGAAAGGTTACCTTTAAAGCTATTGCACCCGATAGTGCATTTGGCGCTGATAATATTGTGGGGTCAAACGTCTCGGGAACCGATGTTTCACTCTTTGCTGTTCGTGCTACTATGACGAGTACTGCTCTTCCGTATATTATTGTTGTTGGTGGAGTGGGAAGCCCAGTAGCGGTATCAAAGAGCGTCTTTGCATTACCTATAGTAAATAAAAAAGAAGAAAACCAACTGGGGGTGATTGCAAAAAAAGATCAAACCCCTATTTATACTCCGGGGGGGAATCCAAATTTATTTGGCGAACCGGCGGTAACCGAAGCTGACATGCCAAGCCCAACAGATGCTGCGGCGTTAGTTGGTGGTGGTGATGCACCGGGAGTTGTTACGGATATTGTCGTTGCTACTGATGCAGTATTTATTTCTGTTAAAGATGCAATGGGGGTTGATGGAGGACTCTTTTATTCCCAAGCACTCTTTGATGATCTTGGTCGTATTCGAGCATGGACCGCATGGCAGCGTGTCGGGGGACCCGATGCTGCACAAGACACTCAGGGGTTTGCGTATGATCGTTTTCGGGTTAATTTTTGGTTCATGCCCTTAGACGGCACCGATCCTTCTAAAACGGTTTTTCGCACCTGTTGGGATACCGTAGATGATGAAAACAATACTGTTCTATCAATGACCCTTACGAATCTTTTTAGTGATGTAGCTTCGGGTATCCAGGATCTTAAGTCGTATCCGGAAGATAATCAAGGATTTTCGCAACAGGCGACAAAAAAATTGTCGCTTAGTGTTGCAACGGGTAATAACCAGGTAGTGTTAGTTGAGACGGGTAATGATCGCGATGGTGACTTTGGTCCTACGACTGATTTTTCCTCAACCTATACTTCCACTGATGGAACACTTACGAGCTTTGCGGCAGGAGTGCAAGTTTTATCGATATCGGGGGGTGTATTAGAAGATATTGGACCGATTGTGGCATCGACTGTGGTAACTGACGGTACATACGGTTGGCTTGTTGTTGCTGGAAGTGGCGGTATGGCAGTACTTGCTGATGATGATGGTAACGGCTGGCCCGTAGCAGGACCTGTTGGACTAGAAAATGGATTTAGCGGCCTTAGCGATTCGATGAGCTTTAAACCTCTCGGGACACGGACTACCATTTTTAAGCTGGTTAGTGAGGAGGATAAGCTCTTTGTTATTACGCCATCCAGCTTGGATCGAATTACCCTAAGTGCATCGGTTATTAAAAATACTCCAAGTGATAACGGTACTGAACTTGCAGCGAGTGGCGTGGAGAGTGCATTAAACACATTTTTAACTGATGTAATGATTTCTAAAGATTTTGCATTACTGGCAGCGAGCGGTCAATTATTACGTATTGGTTCGGGAAAGGATATTAGGACGGTAACAAGTCAAGAGGATGCCGAGTGGCAAGAAGTTGAGTTACCATACTCTGTAGGTGGAACCAGCCGCATTATTTCAATAGGGACCTTCCCGGGTGAGACGAGCTTAGTGGATGAAGGAAACATTTATATCATTAATGTATCACCATCAAATAACCAAGCCCGTATTTACCGGTTTGTTATTAATGGTACCGATGCGTCTAATCGAACCTTGGTATTATTTCCTGACTTCTTTACCAATCTTACGTTGCGGGTATATCTAGCAAGCTTGGGGCAATATCGTGCCTATCTCCTTTTTGATGGGGCAGCGCTGTTTTTGACCGGTACGCCATTTGGAAATCCTGTTTTAGCGGTTGCTGCTGCAACCAGAGGTATTCAACCGGGTAATCGTGGGCTTGTTAACGGTATAAAGGAACTAATTGTATTTCCTGAAGCAGGTATTATTGGGTCGGTGGTTCGGGACTTTGGCTCCGGCTCTTTGATGGCGTGGGGTGACTTTGGTGCGCGTCTTTTGGGGTAGGTTGATGAGCAGTATTATTAAATGCTACTCCCTCCGTAAGTCGTTTTGTTAGATCCGCTTTATCTTGAATGTTAAGTATACGTTTTGCTTCAACACCATTATTAAAAATAATGATTGAAGGAATAGCATCAATGCCGTACTTTTCAATAAGTTCCGGTTGGTTTCCAGCATCAATCTTGTAAAAGCGTGCTTTTGTTTTTAATGTATGAGCGAGACTTTCTGTTGTAGGCATCAAGTGAACGCAGTAAGGACATTGTGGAGAGAAAAATACTATTACGACCGGTACCTCTGCGGTCAGAATAACTTGCTCTAGTTGACTATTGGTGGTAATGGTTGGGAGTGAACCATAGGCATTGTCTGTTGGAGTATAAAACTGAGAAGAAAGTTTTGCCAACTGTTGTGACGTAAAGCCAAGAGACTCAAGAAACGAAATAGCGTCCATACCCGCACAAACTCCCTGCCCAATTGCCACAGCCGTTTTACGATAGAGTGGATCGACAACATTACCGGCTGCAAACACTCCCGGAATAGACGTTTTTTGCGTACGTCCTTCAACAATAATATAGCCTTTTTTGTTGGTATCTATATAAGAAGCAAACAAGTCAGAAACCGGTTTATAGCCTGCAGAGAAGTAGACTGCCTTTACCGGGAGATTAGTCGTTTGATTTGTTTTGAGATCTTTAATCGTAGCGCCTGTTACCGTTTTGTTATTGCCATCTATTTTTTCTATAGCTGTCGAAGGCTTAATTGAAATATTAGGCGCTTTACTAAGATATTCTTGATAGGTAGGACAGGCAGTGAGTTTGTCATTTTTTACGATCATAGTAACATTTTTGGCATATGCAGCAATTTGTAATGCTCGCTGGGCAGCTGTGTCGCCTCCACCTACAACGATAACATTTTGTCCTTTATTAAATGGTGCATCGCAAATAGTACATGAGCCAACTCCTTTACCCCAGTATTTATCAGCACCTGGGATAGGGAGTTTTTTTGTTGCGCCGCCGGTGGCAATAATAACGGCAAGAGCATTAAATGTTGTACCATCGTTTGCTTCAAGCTCAAAAGGCCACTTTTTAAAGTTAACTTTTTTTATAGTTTTATAAAGCATATGCGTCTGAAATTTGCGAATTTGCGCTTCGAGCTCTTCCATGGCAGTACTTCCACTCATTTTTCTCTTTCCTGGCCAATTTTCGATTGATTGAACCTGGTTTAATGTTCCTCGGGGGGCTGGGCCCGTAAAGACATAGGTAGGAATTTTGGCACGTGCAGTGTATAAGGCAGCTGAAAGTCCAGCTGGCCCTGAACCGATAATGGCCACCGGAAGTACATTGTTTAGATCTTTAGGTAAATGAAGTTGATTATTACTCTGTAGTGAGCAATGAATCAAAAGGGCGATGAGCGTCCCTATACGCGCAACAATAGGTATACGTACCTGTTTCATATAAAAAACCCCCTTAATGCAGTTAGTATGCCATACAGGAGGACTTATTTTCAATAAATAAAATTAGAAATACAATATACTGAATATTTATGCAAATAAAAACTATATTATAGGTATATTAACGCGAATGAAGTGCAAGGTTTTCTAAGGCAGCTATACGAGATGATCCAGAAGGATGAGATGAAATATAATCAGCTATAGTATGTGAAAGGAGCATAATGCGGATATGCCAGTAGTCCATCCATTGGGAAAATGTTAGGGTTATGCCACTTGTGTTAACCACTTCTAATAACTCTTCCAGTAACTGACGATAGGCTGATTGTGTTTTTATTCCATCTTTAAAGACTTCTACAGCTCCCTTAATGCTTCCAAGGGCTTTTACTGCGCGTGCGTCAGCTTGATACTCATTAGCTTGTTCCTTGAATTGATCAATCGTAAGAGCTAGTAATGTATATGCTAGAAGGATTATGAATCGTCCAACGCCAAAATCGTGCTTATATCCCTTCATGTAGTACAGGTAATTTTCGCCTAATTCAAATATAAAACCATATAAGAATGAGCGTAAAAAGATCCTATCAATATCATATCCATTTTCTTCATGTTGGATATAATGGCCAAGTTCGTGTGCAATAGTAAATCGTTGAGCGTCAATACTACTCCGAATAAACATCTTGTAATTGATGAGTAATAAAATAGATTGGCGTTCAATGTTTATGCGCGACATTGCCATGTCCGTCTTTTTGCTAAACGTAATTGAAATGGTAGGCTTGCCTAAAGGCCAGGTATACAACTCAAGAACTTCATTAACCATTTTCACTATACGGGTAGTGTTTTTTTGATAGTCCTCTTTACCAGCAATAGCACAATTTTCTTCACGGTTTTCATCGATAAAGAGTCTCTGATCTGGTTTAGGAGTACAATTAACGGTGAAGCAACCAACTCCTAGCAAAAAAGTAAGTATCACCCATTTCATATTTGATCTATTCTTTAATGCTCAAGATTTTCTAAGGCAGTTATGCGATGCATCGGAAGAGGATGATCCAAAAAGTAATCAAATTTTATGTATATAAAGGGGATAATGCGAGCGCTCCAATAGGCTTTAAAAAAATCTACTAGACCTGCAGGGGTTAAAAGATTATCACTCATCTTGCTAAGTGTTAGTGATAGTTCTGTTATTTCAAGATAGAGTGAGTGATTCTCGTTTGCACTTCTCAAAAATTCGATGCCACCTTTTGCGGTTCCAAGTGCTTTTGCAGCGCGCGCATCGGCATCATATTCGTCAATACGTGTTTTAAACCGAGCAAAAAGGAAAACAAGAAAGGTATAACCAAGCAAGCTCACTAATCGTTTCACCGCACCAGTTTGACTGCTTCCTCGTATACGATGTAGTATTACATCATTAAATTCCAATGCAAGGCCAGGTACAAATGAGTTGAAGAAAATCGAGTCAATGCGTGTGTGTGCGTTTTCTTCGTATTGAAGGTAATGACCAATCTCATGTGCAATGAGAAAGCGTTGGACAGAGATACTGCGCTGGAGAAAATCTTTATAGTTTATGGTGAGTGAGGCAGATTGGTTGTCTACATGTTGTGATAACGCTGCAGGTCCCGCATCTTTGTCGAATATAATCGAAATGGTAGGCTTACCTAGAGGCCAGGTATATAAATTAAGAATTTCATTAACCATCTTAATGATAAGGTTAGTATTGTTTTCATAATCTTGTTTGTCCTTAATGGCCCTATTTTCTTCGAGATTCCTGTCGAAGATGGTAATCTGGGGTTTATCAATGCCCAGAATGATTGCACTTCCGCTTAGCCAAAATAAAGAAATGACTAACAATTTTTTTATCATAGTTTTTCCAGGATTTATCAGCAATTTTAATAATAATATTTATTATTCTAGTAGAATTAATCATAACTGTCAAAACTTACCTGAATCACTCAATATGAAAGGATATTGTTATAAAGGTTGCTTATGAGATAAGACGATTGTGTGTTTAAGATTCAATTTTAAAAATGTCCTCCGTTCCATGTTCTCTGGTATTATAAGCTCCGATTTGTACTAGTGCTTGATATAAAAGAGTTTTTTAAATTAAGGCAATTGGATTGGCTTCAAAGGAATAGGGGTATTCAAAAAGTGGTAACAATTTAGAAAGGTGTAGCTGGATCGATTTTGAGAGAAGTTTTTTAAGCGCGTCTTGGCAACTAACTAAGTGGGACCAGGCTTTCCAAGTTGTTTGGGTTGTGTATCCTAATAATATTGAGCCAAGGATAGAGAAAAGAGAAACTTTTCTCAGGATATCGTGAGCTCTTCCGTGATGATAAAAATATGACTGTACGTATTGAAGCGCACTGCAGAAGATAAACATAATTAACATACTTTCAGAAAGTACGTGGCACAAAAATGCTGAGGATAAATCATCCTTAGGAGATTTTTCCGTTAAAATAAGGGAATTTTCTCCTATATAAAATAGTGCCTTTAATGAATTATACTCAAGTGAATTCTCCCAAAAAATTCCCTTTGTTTTTGTTTGACTTATACATGCAAGCGCCAACAGATTTAGAAGCTCGTAAAAATATTCTCCATTTTCAGTTTCCATAAGTTCAACAAACATGAATGGTTTAGGCGTAAAAGTAATATTTTGGTCAACAGTATCGGTGTAAATATATTTGTCGATGGATGTATATTTAATGATGGAGTGTGCCTGGTATATGTACGTATTGAGAATTTCCTGCGGAGCAACAGTGGCACTTTGTTTATTTAATTTGTGGTATTCGTGCTTAAGGCTATCAACTGTTTTTTTAAAATCCAGTGAGTAGCTCATGGTTGAAAGGGTGACTATTCCCAATAAAAAGCTTGGAAGTAGTAGGAGTTTAACTTTCAATTATCATCCCTCCCTGCATTAGTGAAAAAATGGTTCAAGGGTTTGTTGTATCAAATGTTGACGGATTGTTTGTATTTCCTTTTCATACCGAGTTGTACGCAGTGATTCCGTCCATAATTCTTTTGTTGATATGGTAGTAAGGAAAGCGATCGGAAATAGTAATATAGCTGTAGTACTGGCATAAAGGATCTCAAATATGCCAATGCCAGCCCTATCAATGTTACCATTAATCATTAGAACCACTAGGCTAGCCCAAAGTGCTGAAGAAAGTCCAACTACAATGAGAGACAATAAAGAAGGATAAAAATAGGGAGTTTCCGTTGATACCAGAGATGCCGGGACCAGCTCAAATAGGGAAGCGAGGTTGTTCATTTGTTTTTCATAATTCCTAGTGATGGCTTGATTTTTACTGTTATTTATCAAGACCAGGCATAGTAAGCGAAGCAGGTCATTAAAATGGGGAATATCATTGGTAGTTACCAGTTGATGGTATAGTAAGTATTTAGGCTGAAGGTGTATTTTTTTGTTTATTATTTTGACTGATACGAGTTCTTTCACTGTGTTGTAATTAAGTGTGGAAGATTGCATTTTATCGAGGTAAAATGTAATCAAATCCTTAGGAACGTGATTTTTTACCGCAAATTCTTTATGTATCATGGTAAGTTCTGAAATTTCTTTCCAGGCGGTTACAGCGCAAATGATTGTCGGGGTTGATGAGAGTAATAGAAGTGAAATGCTGTACGATATAAGGACTTTTCTTTTTATTGAAACTTTCGTATACATTAACTCAATATTCCACGCTTGTAAGCAACAGCTTTTGTTTTTCCCGTCTTGAGTGCGCGCATTAAGATTTCAAGTTTAGGAGTAACTTGTTCTTCTTGCTCAAGGATCTGGAGAAAATGAATAGTAGGCGCATCAGCGATCATTTTGTCATAGGCATTGTCTGGTATTGCTGATCCCCACAGCTCAATGAAATAACAAAATCGATATACTAATGACCACAGAAGGCTGTTTAACGTATCAAGGTCCTGTATGATAGCTTTTCCCAAGAACACTTCAAGTTGATTTCCTATAGTTTTAAAGCTTTTCCATACATCATACTTATCTTCAGGACTCCAAACGATCTTATCAAGAGTACTTTCTAAAAAGCGCGTTATAATGGCACTAGTAAGATGGCGTGAACGGTCAGTTTTTACTAGGGCAAAAAGGTCGGTAGTGAGGGTATTTGTAAAGTCGGATAAGCTTACATTGAGTTGCGTTATGTTTTGCTCTACGTGAAAACGAATGAGGTTGTATAGGTCTTGACCTTCGAGTGTACGTTCATCCGGATTAAACAAAAATGAGATGCGTTCAGGAATGAGTGTTAGAAGTTGAGCAAGTGCGTACGGGTTATCACTAGGACACCCTTTAAAGCGTTCATGAAAAAGTGAGAATACTTTTTGTACATATACATGTGGGTCTTCCATCTTTTTTGCGTATGAAAGTAAGTCATCAATATGTAAAAAGCAATTAGGCAAGAAGCGCTGGATATACAACTGATTGTTATAACAGGTATAAAAATGTTCAAGACCCTTTTCGGTTAACGTTACCTTTTGAAGAAAGTGAGATGCATTAAGAGGTCTTGCCGTCTGTATGCATGTCGGGCCTAGAGCATGAAGCGTATAGGTATTGAGTGTAAGGAGAATAATGACAGCGCACTTATTCATACGAACTTTCTATAACATAAACCAAAAAAATGCTATCATAAAGTACGGATGAAGACAAGTTGGATTGAACCGTTGAGGCATAATGCCATTATATATGTATCAAGCATTATCGAAAGAAGGTAAAAAAATGAGCGGGCAGCTTGATGCCTCCTCAGCTACTTCTGCTCGAGATATGCTTATGAAAAAAGGCTTGTATCCGATTAAGATTGCTGAAGCCAGTGCTGCGCTTGCTGGTTGGAATTGGCGTGCTCTTTTTAGGCGCGGCATCAGTGTTAAAGACAAGATCTTTTTTACTAAACAACTTGCGATGCTTTTAAAGTCAGGCGTACCGTTACTGCAGTCACTGGAGCTTCTTGTTGAGCAAACTGACGGACGTCTAAAAAATATTGTAGTGTCTTTAAAGGATGATATTAAAGAGGGTCGGTCACTTGCAGATGCCCTTAATGCCTTTCCACGTGTCTTTGACAATACGTATGTTCAACTCGTTAAAGCCGGTGAAGCCTCAGGAAAGCTTGATATTATTCTTTTGCGTTTAACCACCTATCTTGAGCGTACACAAGAGTTACGCCGTCGTATACGCAGTGCACTCAGTTACCCTATCTTCCAGTTGGTATTTATTGGGGCTATTGTGATGCTTCTACTAACATTTGTTGTTCCTACGATTGCTGATACGTTGGCTACAGAAAACGTGGAGCTTCCTACCTCAACCGTTATTATGATGACGTTATCAGGCTTGATTCGATCGTATTGGTGGCTGGTAATAGGGATTGTCGTTCTTATATATTTTCTGTATCGGTGGTGGCGTTCAACACCGCGAGGCCGCTATATGATTGATTCGTTAAAACTCAGGATTCCGTTGGTACGTTATTTTTCTCGCATGGGGACTGTCGTTCGTTTTAGTCGTACGCTGGGAATGCTTATTGAAGGGGGCGTTAACTTGGCCGAAGCGCTGACAATTGTAAGTGACATTGTTGATAATCAGGTGCTTGCAAAAGCAATCGATGAAGCAAAGGACAGTATTATTAAACATGGTCGCATAGCGGAGTATTTAAAGAAAACGAACATCTTCCCTTCAACGGCCATTTATTTAATTAATACGGGTGAGCAGAGTGGTGAGCTTGGCACCATGCTCCTAACGGTTGCTGAATATTATGAAGTTGAGCTTTCTGACCTTGCTGATACACTCTCAAGTAGACTTGGGCCAATCATGACTATTGTCATGGCAGTAGTGGTTGGGTTTATAATTATGGCAATTGTGACACCAATTATGCAGATTGGTCTCATTGCTGAAGGAATATAATATAGGAAAGGAAATTAAAATGAGTAATGTACTCGGTTCTTGTTTAAATAAAACATCTTTTCGTACAGATGGGTTGAATACCAGACGTACGGCGACCGCTGGCTTTACGCTTATTGAAATTGTTCTTGCTATTACCGTTATGGGTATTGTTGCTGGCGTGGTATTTCAACAGGTTTCTAAGTATTTAAGACGCAGTCGCATCAAAACGACCCGGCTAACGCTACGAACTGTGCAGGGAGATATCCAGTCATTTCATACCGATACGGGAAGTTATCCAACAGTACTCGCTGAGCTTATCGAGCGGCCAACTGATGAAAAAATTTCTCGACGTTGGGATGGTCCTTACTTGGACAAGGAGCCAATGGATGCGTGGAATAATGAGTTGGTTTATGAATTAAACCCTAAGGGCACAAAGCCGCCATACGAGCTCTACTCTTGGGGGCCAAACGGGGATGGAAGTCCTGAAGAAGAATGGTTGTACGCGACGCAGTAGGACGCATACCGTTGACGCAACAGAATAATACGGCGCGTAAGGGGTTTACTTTTATTGAAATAATGGCGGTCATGGCAATTATAGCCTTGGTAGCTGCGGTTATTATTCCACGTTTGCGTCGTCGACCGTTAGCAGTTCGTAAAGAATTGTTACGTAATCTCAATGCTTTAACGCGTACGGGACAGCTTAATGCTATAATGACAGGACGACCACATCGGATACTTTTTGATTTTGAAAAGCGCGTTATTGTTCTTGAGAGCACCGACGGTAAGCGTGATAGTCAAGGGTCACTACGCTTTGAGCCCGTAAGTGTTCCCTATACCAAAACAACAGTAGAGTTTCCCTTGTTTGCAGAGATGCAACGTTTTTTTGTTGGGGATATTGATATGTTAGCTCGGCCAGATATTGCATTTACGAGTGCCTGGTTTTATGTGGCACCAAGTGGACTGGCACAGCAGGTAAAATTGGACGTGCTTGACACAGAGAAGGATAACCCATTTTCATTGGTTATCAATCCGTTTACTGCACGCTTTCGGTTAGGATAGTTATGAAAAAAGCAAATGGATTTACCTTGATAGAGGTTATGATGGCTTTGGCTATTGTAGGGTTTGTTTTTAGTGCCGTTCTTGCGCTTCAATTATCGTTGACCCGTACTACCCTCAAATCATCGCAGAGGTTTGATCGCTTGTGGAATATGTCTCTATTTCTGCGGCAGGCTTCATTACGGCCACCACCTCTCGGGCATCGACGCACAAAATCGCTGATGAATCCTCCTCTTAGACTTTCCTACGAGCGCTTTAAACCTAAAGAAGCATCAGCACTACACGAGATTGACAATCTGGTTATAGAAAAGGTTGAAGGACGTTGGCAGGGAGCAGTGCATGGGCAATTTGATAGCCTTGCAACCATTACATGGTATAATCAAGATGCAGATAATGACAAAGTTCAGAAGAAGAAATCATGAGATCAGGGATTAGTTTAATCGATGTAATTGCAGCAATAGCGGTTGGCGGGATTATGACCGTTATCTTATACCGTTCGGTTGCACAAACAAATCGCGTTGTCTTTACCATCGATGCGATTGTTGATATGTACAGTGAAGTAGCGCTATTTAAAGATCGCATGGAACGTGATGTTCTTGGGGCATTTGTACCACAAGGTGTTTCTATGGAATTTTATAAAGAGGTAATGCAACGCAAAAATGACTCTAAGCCTAAGCCGGCCGATAAAAAAAAGCCAAAACAGGATAAGGATACCGATGCCATAGACGAGATTTTTGTGCTAAAAAAAGGAACACAAAATAATCTGTCTATGATGACATTTACCACGACAAACCCATTAATTGTTTTTAATGAAGTAACTCCTCGTGCCGTGCGTGTATTGTATGAATTGGTTCCACAGGAAGGACAAAATCGCTGGTCACTTGTGCGTTATGAGGGTACTGAACTTGGATTAAAAACGTACAACAAAAAACGAAAAGAGGGAGCGATTCGGGGATATACCATTTTGGATAATATTAAAAAATTAGCCGTACGTTGCGTTGTTGAGTCTCGCAATGACCAAAAGAAAGAACAGGCTGCCGAAGGTGAAAACAAAGAGCGAACGTTTGAATATCTTTTTGAATGGGATGATACTATCGCCGAGGAGCGAGGGAGCTTTCTACCGTTGTACGTTGAAGTAAAAGGAGAAGTGGTTGATGGAAAGAAAAAGAGAAGTGTCCCATTTACCTTTATGGTACCAATTAAGGCCACCTACTTTAAAAAGCGCTTTAAAAAGGCTCCGGGGATAGTAAAACAGTCGCCAGGAAAAAGGCAAGCGAGGACTGGACGTGGTCCAACCCTTGGTAGTATGGCAAAGAGAATGAACCGGCAGGGGATATCGCCACAGGGATCAAAGCTTTTTGAAGGAGCTGTTTCTGCTATGCGACCGAGAGGAAGACGATGACGCAAGCGCGTAACGGTTTTGTACTTGTTTTTACTACGTTAATTATTTCTATGTCTGTACTACTTATTTCATTGGTTATTAACGAAGTTAACGCATATCGATATATGAGTACGCTATGGACTACGCAGGAAAAGGCACGCTTAGTTGCCATGGGTGGGATTGAAATTGCCATAGCAAAACTTAATGCAGCTGATAAAAAAACCAGCGAAGCGAAGCAGGAAAAAACACCCGGCTTGCAAACCCAAAAAGCTAAAGAGTCACCGCTTATAGAGCTTTTGAAGCTTCTTAATCGGTGGCATTCATTTACGTTGGTTGAGAATGTCGATGGTATTGATGCTGAATGTAATATTTATATAACCAGTGAGCATGGAAAGTTTAATATTGTTCAATGGTATGACCCTAAAGAAAAAAAGTTTATACATGTTCGAAACATAGACGGAAAAAAAGCCGCTGAAGTACTCACGGAACGTACGCGTCGTTTTTTTGAACGAAGGAAAATGGAGCCGGTTGAATTTGCAAAGCTCATTTTGGATTACTATAAAAAGACTAAACATGATATTGATGATGTTACCCAGCTGTTTACTTCTAAAGAATTTGCATCTCATAGGGATCTCCTTTTTCCTCATCCAGAAAAAAAAGGTATTACACTTACTGATTTGTTTACGGTCTTTACGGAAGATCCTTTTATAACACCTTTATTGTTTTCTACAAGCACTCAGCAACTGTTGGGACTCAGTAATCCAACACAAGAGCGCTGGGAGGAAGCAGGACAAAAGATTGAGGCAATCGCAAAGCAAAAAAATATAAACTGGCCTGAGGCCTGGAAATCAGTAGTTGGAGAGTTATATGGCAAAGATTATAGTGCGCTTGACCAAGCAGTGCGCTCGCTCCTTTCGCCGCAATTTGAGGCAAATGTCTTTTCTGTGGTATCCTATGCAAAGGTTGGAGCATTTGAGCAAGGAGTTGTGGCTCATATAATAAAGCGGTCGAAAAAGACGGCGAATGACACTGGCTCAGATGACAACCCGTACAGTATTGCAACATTTTATGTATTGTAAGTGAATATGTTTAAACTTCGAGTAGAAGTCATTATTGGTTTCTTTGTGACTTTAGCAATAGTTCTGTTTTTGTTTCTTACGATTTACCTCGGTATCTTCCGTTTTGATGGTGCTGACTATAAAACCTTTAATGTGGTTTTTAGTGATGTAACAGGCCTTAATAAAAAAGATGAAGTAAAAATTTCAGGTGTTCATGTTGGGTGGGTGGAAGATATCGTTCTTGATCCATCCGATTGGCGTGTTCATGTTGCCATTAAGATAGGGCGGAATTATGAACTTCATGAAAATGCCAAAGCTATTATTCGTCAAGATGGAATGCTGGGTGCTCGGTTTCTAGATATTGAGCCAGGAGAGCATCATAGGCCAATCTTAGCAGCAGGGGAACAACTCGAGTCGCTTGGATCGCATGCGCCATCCTTTGAAGATGTTCTTAAGGAGATTCATAGCATTGCTAAAGATGTTTCGAATATTGCCCATACTGTTACTGACCTTCTTGGATCTGAGCAAGGTATTGATGCATTAGATAAGATTCTCAAAGGACTGAACCAGGTTGTACTCAACCTTGCAGATCTTATAGATGTAACTGGTGATACGGCACAAGAAAATAAGCGGTCGCTCGGAAAATTGATAAAGGACCTTGGTGTATTGATCGACGGCCTTAATAAACATAATATTCCTTCACGCCTTCAATCAACACTTGAAACATTTGAAAAGACTGGTGAACAGATCAATCAAGCTACTGAAGCACTTAATAAAGGAGAAGGGGTTCTCGGTACCCTTTTATGCGAGGACGGGTGCACGAATATTCAACAAACGATTACCTGTGTCCAGGATACCGTGTCCTTTTTTCAAAATATCCATATAGGCGTTGATGTTCATGGCGAGTTTATGCTCAAAAAGAATGAGCTAATTGATGAGCGAAACATAAAAGGTTATTTTAATGCGTTCTTATGTCCGTTTGATGATTACTTTTTATTGGGTGGCCTTGTGACAACTAACCTGGGAAGAGTGCGTCGTAAGGATATCTTTGAAAAAGATGCATGTAAGGGTGTTGATAATGATGAGTGCATAAAACATAGAGAAAAGTTTCGCAAGTTCGATGACTTTTTATGGAACTTTCAAGTAGGACGGACCTATAAATATGTAGGTTTTCGGGCTGGTCTCTTTGAAAGCGCCGTTGGTGCAGCAATAGATATACGTATTCCCTTCTTTAATGATCGAATGACCTTATGGAGTACCTTTGAAGCATTTGATTTTCGTGGTAGGCAACGTTTTGATGATGACCGCCCCCATTTACGTTGGCTCAATAGGCTGTTCTTTAATGATTATGTATATTTTGCCGTTGGGGCCGAAGATTTTATAAGCCGCCATAACTCAAGCGCGTTTGTGGGTGCAGGCCTTTGTGTAACCATGTAAGCAGTTGCTTGTTTAAGGTGCTTAACTGGTAAAGCTGGGTGGAAGTGTTCGCTGGCCGGATTCTGGTATAGGGTGCTCCGGGAGTTCAGGTGACACAGGAGAAGGTACCTGAGGTTGTGTTTCTCCCCTGCGAAGTATGGAAATTATTTCTCGTCGTCTTTGTAGATCTTCTTGCCACGCTTGCTGACTTTCCGCTTCACTTCGTAAAGGAATCTCACTTTCTAAGAGGGTAATAAGGGGAATTTGGTATTCTCCTATCATGATCGTTTGCGGATCTGCACCAGCTTCCATCAGTTTAGTAATGATGTTTTTGAGCGCTTCACTTGTTTCTTCTGTTATCTCTTGTAAGGCAGCAGTTTTAAGTAGTTCTTGTAATCGATGCGCCATGTTATCGCCAAAAAGAGCAAAAAGCATAGAAAAGACAGGAGCGTTATCGGCTTCTATTGCTTGTCTTATCATCTCTACTTGCTCATTAATGAGTGGCTGACGAATGTAGAAAATTTCCTCAATCATAGAAGTTGGTAGTTGCAAGAGTTGCTGACTTTGTTGTATTGAGAAGGGTTGGTTTGCAAAGTTTCTTATTATTCTATCTCTAAGACTGAGACGAGAATATAATAGGGAATATAATTTTTGCAGCTCATCTTGCCACAAGCTGAGCTTCCTGGTGGTTCGTTGGCTTTGAAGAAGGCCAATAGCCAGCGCTGGGCTTATATAGCGTGTCATTTCTTCAATTAATGCACGTAAAATATGCGAGACTTCGACCTCTCTATCACTTAAATGAGACATTCCACCGTACAAATAACGGAGATAAGCATTTTCTCGTATTCTTAAGTAATGTCTTAGAGTCGACAAAGTGAGAACTTGGAGCACGTGGGGGTCAATTTCTTCGATCCGTTTTTGTAAAATTTCTTGCACTTTTTCTAGATTGCCTCGAATAACAAATTGGGCTAATACACTAGTTATAATTGTGGGATCTATCTGATCAACTGGCTTTTGTAATGATTCTCTGACTTTTTGTAAAAACGGTGAGGTTTTCTGAGCCAAAGTAATATCAGCCCCATAATTAAGAAGTGTTTTATCTACCTCAACTGCCAGTGCAGATACTAGTGCATAATGATGAAGTGGAAGTGGTGTTCTTATCGGTTTCTGTTTTGTCGCATTAGCATCGGCGCCTAGTTCGATAAGTTTCTTAATTGCGGAGATGCGTCCTCTATTTGCTGCATGATGAAGTGGAGAAAAATCAAGCTTATCCAATCGGTTAATAGGAGCTCCGTGTAAAATAAGAAGTTCTATGGCATTGGTATGGCCTGCATTTGCTGCCCAATGTAACGGCGTACGCAAAAGGTTGTCTAAACTATGAACGGTTGCACCATGGTCAATAAGAAATTGAATGGCTTGAGTATGGTTATTGAAAGCAGCTAAATGAAGTGGCGTAGCCATATCTTTTCTACGTGAGTCGGGGCTAGTTCCCGCTTTTATGAATTTTTTTAAAGCCTCAACGTTGCCTTGCTTGGCTGCTTGGAAAATTGTTGAAGGCCCATTGTTTTTAGATGGTTTATCTTTCTCTTGTGTGGGTGCATCCATAGCATATCCTGCAAAACTGCAAAAAAAACTGCAAAATAGGATACCTGAGAAAAAAATCCTGATTAACTTGTTTATTGCCTGGACGTTTGTTGTTTTTGGCGCAGGAACAATTTCTGTCGAATGGAAATTGGTCATGGTAAGGTCTGGTTTAAAGGGTAAAGCATTAGATTATTTCCTTTTTTGAGTCTTTAGCATATAAGTCTCACTATATTTAAAGTAGCTTAATTCAAGCTATAAATCAATAATTATTTCTATTTGAAACAAGCTTAAAGGGTTATTCCTTTAAAAATGATAATCTTTTCCCATAATACGGCATAATGTTGAAAATAAGAACTTAGGAGAGTTTATTATTTTTTACTTGGCCTTAATTTACTTAAAGTGTCCGGCAAAGGTAATCTCGGCAAGTGGCTTGCGGCAGATGGTTTTTCCCACTCTTTTACTTGGTCAGGCAAATCTTTGATATCTGCTTTTCTATTTTTCTTTCTCATCGCCCATCTCTTCCCAAGGGCCGATGCGTAACCAATAAGCAAAATAATCCATGAATAGGCGAAAAGCCATTAAGATACTTGTGACATTTAAATAGAAAATGACGAAAATGAGTGAATCAGACTGTGCACGGTCCCAATAGCTTGCGTCTTTAGGGCCAACTGCATCAAGCTTGTGTATCAATTTTGCAAATTCAAAGAGCCCAGCAATTACACCACCAAGAAAAAGAGCCCCAATGACAAGGCGTCCAAAACTTGGCTTTGGAAACGTTATGCCAATTCCTAGTTTTGCTAAATGGTCCAAAGCAAAGAAGGTTAAAGCTGGGGCTTCTGACATTGGGACAAGCGGATTTTGAAGGGACTCAGTTCCTCCTGGAAGAGGGCCGGCAACGAATACGAGTAAAAACTGAATAACTCCCGCAATGAGTACCTTTGTTAAAAACGCCCAATTTTTTATGGTACATAGCCGTCGCACATGATGGATGCATTGAAGCTGGGCACGACTTGCCCACCCCCGGGGATTCGGAGAGCCATCCTCAACGTCTCTTACTCCACCCAGTAAGCTATCTACTTCGGTTTGATTTGCACTTGCACCATCAGAACTTCCTTCTTCTTCACTACCGGGGGCGTCCCAATCACTAGCACCCTCAGTCGCATCAGGGTACAATGAGCTATGAAGTAATTGCTGGTGCCTTTGGAGTTGTTTTTGTACGTTTCGCAGCGAGGTTTCTAACGTTGAATGTTGCTCGGCTGAGCTCCGTTGAGATTCTATGATCTCAGATATTTGCCTATTTATTTGGTCACAGAATTCGCTTGTTGTACCAACAGATGAGCGCCATGCTTCCAAGGCAGTTATCTGATCTTGCATATCTTCTAATGCTTGTCGCATTTGTTCCCAGCTTCTTTCTTCTTGTTCTGTTGCTAGATGGCTATGAGGAGGATGTGTTGATAAAGATCTACGCCTACTGTGTGGCGGCCCAGAAAGAGTGAGAAGTTCTCTTGCACTGCCTCCATCTCGTCCGAGTTGATGCATAATATCTTCTGTAAATGATGAGCCGGAAGAAAAGTCGCCATCTTCACCATGTAAACGGCTTACTTGATCTCGTCTTCCTTTTCCTTTTTTGTCTGTTTCATTTTTTTCCATAGCCATGGAAATATACGTTCCCCCCACAAACAGTAAGAGCAAAAAATAATGTCTCATGTAGAAAAATCTCCAAAGTTTTTAAACAGACGGTTTACCTGATTTTCTTATTATGACTGGTTGGTAATATCAAAAGATGATTTTTATGCAGAAATATACGAAAAATTATATCATTCACCCTATAAAAATCAACTTGATTTTGTTCGAGCTGCTAAGATTAACGCATAAAGGCATTAGGCTGTATTTTGGAAGTACATTTTTGTAAAAGCCATAGTATTTTTGAAGATGCTTAAACGAAGATTTATTGTTTTTTGGCAGAATAAGGAAAACTTCCATTTACATCTCTATAGCTTTCGATTATGATTAATATATACCCAATTAATCGATTTAAAAGGCACCCCCAATTGAATACAGGAAAAAACGTCATGACAGCTAGTAAAAAAGAAATCATAGAATCTTTATCTCAATGTATTTCGGATACCCGTTTTGCAAAGATGAAGGATGTTGTGGCTCAGCGCACACGGCATATTGTGCCGGTGCTTGAGCATATATATCGTCCCGAGAATCTGAGTGCAGCGCTTCGCTCTATTGAAGGGCTTGGTATACAGGATGTGCACATTGTTGATCGGTATGCCTCAAAAAACAAACTTATCAATCGCCACGTTTCTAAAGGGGGTTCTAAGTGGATTGATATGCACTATTACGTCGATCATGAAGGTGAAGGTGTCATACAATGCTTGCAAGGGCTAAAAAAACAGGGCTATCGGCTTTTAGCTACTACGCCTCATTGTGAAATGAGGCTAAATGAGGTACCCATTGATACCAAGACGGCCGTTATTTTTGGTAATGAAGTGAAGGGTATTAGTCAAGTTACCAAGGAATATGTTGATGGGTTTGTAGGGATTCCTATGTATGGGTTTACCGAAAGTTTCAATATTTCGGTAAGTGTTGCTATTACCTTATATGATCTGATGACACGTCTGCGGAATTCTTCTGTATCATGGCATTTGACGCCGGAAGAGCAAGACGAAATATGCTATCAATGGTTAAAAGAAAATGTCCCGGCTGCCGAGACGATTGAACGTAGGCTCATTAACAAAGATACCGTTGCTCCTAGCTAACTTTTACGAAGGTCATTCATAGAAAGGTTGTTCTTACGCAAAAGTTTTTGTGCTTGTGCTTTATGAAATGGATTAAGAGCCTTTGCATAAATTGTTAGCAATTTCTCTTTTGCAGTACCAGAAAGCTTTGCATCCTTATTACGTTCTTTTTTGTCTTGATGTTTCGATAATAAAGACGCAAATTCGTCAATGGAGGTGCCTGAATGGATTTCCTTTTCAAGAGTTTGCTTTGTAAGACCATGATTCCTCAATTGACGTTTTGCGCGACTCTTGAATGCTTCTGTTTTAAGTTTGTTGATTAGTTTCATCATTTGTGTTGCTGCTTGTGTTTTGCTTGCTTGGTTGACCTTTGGGTGGGTAAAGATGTTGATGTTATGAACGAATTGGTCAAAGATACGTTTATCATGCAGCTTTTCCCGGATGTTAACTTTCGGGCCAAGAGTAAGGGGATCTGCTGTTTTTACTGGTGCTGGTGTTCGTCGTAAAAAAGACGGAAGCAGAGAGGCTGGTCGTGCCCGTGTTGTTTTGGTGCGACCTTCAAGAAAATATGAGGTTAATAATACACACGAAATTGCAAAGCTTAAGGAATGAATAATAAAGGGCTTAATTGGCATAATATCCTCACTGCGTATCAAGGAAATAATATATAGCATATCGATATCGATGAGTTATATGCAAGTTTTTTTGTGATATGCTCCCAGGGCTTTACGTGAGGAGATTGTCTTAGTATCTTTAAGGTCGTGCGGCTCATAATGTTTTAAAACGTCTTCGGTGGCTCCTCCCCAAGCATCACTCTTCAAGAGTCATCATAAATTTCTCAAGTATAGCAATGGTGTTTTATTACTGGAAACATTAATAATAAATTGTGTGTCGGGTTGTGTTTTATTCCTTTTCATTATTAGAGTGATCTCTATATAAGATTTGCTCCGCATATCATGCCTCTTAAAATAGCCCAACGAAGCACGGTACTGACGGCTAGGTTTAGATGAAGAAAATATAATTGCAGGTTTTTGTACAAAAATAATAGTATATATTCTAGGGTCATGCTAAAGTTCATTAAATTGAATACTTACAAAACACTATGCCTGTTAGGGTTAATAATTGCGAAGGGAAAGCCTATGGGTTTATGGTTCGAAGAACGGAAATAATAAATTGTGCCAAGGATGGAAATATATTCGGTGCTAGAACAATGAGGAGTATACAATGAAAAAGAGATTGAGTGTTATGTTGATGGTGGTGTGTGGTAGCTACGGGGTGGAGAGTGCACCAAACCTGCCCGAGTGTCCCAACCCTCCATGTAATGGATATACGTATGCAGGATGTTCAAATGGGACTAGGGTTGTAAAAGGTAAGTCAGGGTATGGACTTCTGACGATCAATGGAAAGGACCAATCTTGTGGGCAGTGGAACAATACACATGGGCAATGTGGTTGGGATTATACGGGGGAGTTTGAGGAATGCGACATACCAAAGTGCATCCAGGGAGTGGGGTATTGGTGTGATTTTTGGAAGAGGAAGGAAGTATGCGTAGACTCAGTGGGGCATGAGCCTATCCCAAATTACGGGTCCAGGTACAATAATATATACTATTATAGGCAATATCAGTGTTATTGGGACGACACGCAAAGCAAGTGTGTGAATAATACACGCTATTCTTTGTGTGAGCAAATTTATCACGATGAGGACCCGGGAGTGTACGGCCTGGGAATCAATGAGTGACAACCCGGTTGTGGTGTCATATGCGCACGTATTCATCGATATATGGATACAGCAAACCAAACTTTGTTTGTCGCAAGGTGATTACGTGGTACACGTCGTGAAGAGGTGAAAAAAAATACTTGGATAACAGGGGAACCAATGATCAAAGATACTGTTTTTCTTTCTATGCCAGTCCCTTCTCACATGTATTTGGACTAGCATAGCAAACGTTAGAGAGACGATAGAATTAAGAAAGAAAGGGGTTATGACTAAATAGCACCAAGAAAGATGATGAAAAAAATGGTAATGGGAATGAGGTCGATAGTTAAGAAGAGATAAGTAGAGGAGAATACAATGAGTAAGAGATTGAGAGCAATAATAATGAGAATGGGTGTAGTAATGATGGTGTTGGTAAGCGGTAGGTTGTTGGGTACATCATGCAAATACGGAGAGAATGCACTGTGCCCGAATCCGCCATGTTATGCGTATTACACGGACGCGTGCACGAATGAGACTATGGTCACGCATTTAGGGCATGGTATATGGGCGTGTAGCAACAAAACATGTACGGTCGATGGTATAGTCGACTCTTGTGCGGGTGAGCTGGATAACCAAGCAATAAAATGCACATATTTGCGCTGTTGGGAGGAGGTGACGAATTCGTGTTCAGATGTGCAGGATGCGTCGGATTGTGATGAAGTGGTGGAGTCAGTACTACCTAGCTATATTAAGGATAGTAAGTATCTTTTACAAACGTTTTGTAAATGGGATCATGCTGCGAAGGTTTGTAGAGCAAACGGGACTGTGTGGTGTTTAAATTAAACATTGGTGAGTAGGTCTACGATATACGAAGCTGCCGCTCGTCAACCCGGTTGTGGTGCAGTATTTGTCTATAAATGGATACGGCAAACCAAGCTAGGTACCTCGGAGGTTGAATATGTGGTGAACATCGTGAAGAGGTGAAAGCAAATACTTAGATAACAAGGTGAGCTAGCGTGAGAGAGTCGATAAAAATAAGAAATGAGTGGGTTATGGATATATAGGACGAAGCAAGAAAATAAAAAACCGTTGATGGGAAAAAGTCGATAGTTAATAAGAAATAAGTAGAGGAGAATACAATGAATAAGAGATTGAGAGTTATAATGCAAATGGGGTGTATTATGTTGTCGGTGGCATGCGGCGAATTGATGGGTGCCTATTGGTGTACGGGCAACATATGCCCGAACCCCCCATGCGATGTAATAGCCAGTAATGGAGATGTTGATGAGTGTTTGGAAACCAACATGGTAATTAAAACCGGTCATGAAACCTGGGCGTGTAGCAATAGTACCTGTAAGTTTGAACAGGGCAATAAAGCGTGTAGCACGGGTGGCGGGAAAGCAACAAAGCCATGCTCGTTTTACCCGTGTAGTATATCGGCGCCGACGGGTTCGTGTAACGATGTGGACAACGAGGCGGATTGTGAAGAGGCGTACTTTCAACATAATGAGACGAAATACATATTAGATCATAACTATGCGTATAAGTTATTCTGTGCATGGGATAAGGAGCATAATGCGTGTCTAACAGCTTATATGGGATACTGTCATTATTTGCATTTAAAGTGAGGAGATCTACAGAGCGAGGGAGATGCGGGTCAACCCGGTTATGGTTCCGTATGCGCAAGTGCGGATTTATTCAACACCGTGCTCATAAAGGAGCGCATACGTTCAAACGATTCTTAAATCGTTTTGTTAGCCAGGGCAGAAATGCCCTGGCTTTTGATTTGCAATCCCAAAAAATCAAAGCCTGTGCAGAGCGCCCAATATACGTTTTGTGGATTGCAAGTTTCATCTGTAAGTCTTTGAGTACTCTGTGGATTTTCTTATCAATTCGACGGACCTGTCTACGTGTCTTCACCAGAATTACCCAATCGTCCATGTAGCGTGCGTAGAAACAATTATTAGGAATACAGTCATTAAGTGACTTAAGCATGAGTGCATCCAATAATGGAGACAGAGGACAGCCCTTTGGTATTCCCTTGTGAATTAGGGAATGATGACCGTTTTGTACTTCTACACGTGTTAGGTATTGAGTAATTATTCGTAACACCTTTTTGTCATATACCACCGCCTGCACATGTTTTAAAACAATATGATGCTGCATACTGACATAGTAATTAGCAATATCAGATTTAATAACAAAGTGATAGCCCATAGTATTTTGCGCAACTGCACAAATGGCACCAGGAACACCACCTCTACCCTTAAGGTGATGGCGCCGGGGGTCAACCACTGTCTAGCATAATTTCCGTAAGTTTCATACTGATAGCTTTAAGTACTACGGCATCTACACTACTCCAGCGAGTAAGGCGACCATTTGGTGTCCAAAAAGTTTCTATGGGTTGTAGTTGGTATGTTCCTAGAAGAAGTTCTTTTTGTATTCTTCTGCGTTCGGAGACCCAGTTGAAGCTCAATGACCAAATGTCATTGTAAGCTGAGCTCTTTTTGCGCTTTTGGTACACA
>Ga0180438_10001054_pt1 | contig 50474 bp, 92 predicted proteins | sample SS_ome_12_FD_132455 | JGI IMG/M metagenome (GOLD analysis project Ga0180438, IMG submission 132455) | Hypersaline lake sediment archaeal communities from the Salton Sea, California, USA - SS_3_D_2 metaG | ecosystem: Environmental > Aquatic > Non-marine Saline and Alkaline > Hypersaline >...
AGTATGGACAGTTGGTGGAGTTTGGGAAGTATTTGTTGGACCAAGAGGACATTCTTTAACTGTTTCTGGAACTGAGGCAGGGCATGTCAAAGCCTCTAATCCTACTCCAGCCAATGGAGCTACAGAGGTAGACTTTTCTGGCTACACTCTGTCTTGGGATGGGAATGGAGATACGTATGATGTTCGTGGAGGAGCTGCGGGTAATTTTGTCCTTCTAGCCTCTGGTATTTCTGACAAAACCTATACTTTGGATTCTAGTGAAGTCCCTTTGTTCAAGGAGGGTGTTGTCACTTGGCGTGTTGATTCAACTAAAGATACAGAGACTTTAACTGGAGATGAGTGGACATTTGACCCTCGTCCGGGAAAAGCGTCCTCTCCTACCCCTTCAGATGAAGGAACGGATATCTCTATCGAACAAGACTTCTCTTGGACGATTGGTACAAATGGCACAACGAACGATCTTGTTCTAGCAGGTTCTACCATTCTCAGTGGAAGTACTGACACTTCATACAGTCTGGCTGCTGATCTGTTTGATTGGGAAGACAGTGTTGAATGGAGGGTAGACAGTATTAATGAGTTTGGTACTACAACTGGTGATACCTGGGGTTTTACGGCTAAAGATTTGGACCATCTCCGAATTACTTATAACTTGATTGATGGAGGAAGTGGTAATGGTCCTTATGACGATCCGGCCGGAGTAGAAGGTGTAGACTACTTTTGGACTGGATTAAATAACGTTATAACAGTTAAACGGTTAGTCATGTTTGGTAAGGACCGTTGTTACTTTGAGAATTTTACGGGAGGTTAAGGTGAGTTTTTCTAACTACCTTGAGAACGAAGTACTAGACCATGTAATGGGAGTTGGGGCTTATTCTGCTCCTACTGTGTATGCAGCCTTGTGTACTGCTGATCCCACTGAGGCTGGTACTGGAGCTAGTATGAATGAGGTCGCTGATGCAGGAGCATATGCTAGAGTTGCTGTTGCTGGCTCGTTTGGCACCGCTGCTGCTGATGGCTCTATTTCTAATGATGCAGCAATTACATTTACTGAGGCAACAGGTTCCTGGGGAACAGTGACTCATTTTGCGATTGTTGATAGTGGAACACACGGAGCGGGGAACATGCTTGCTTCTGGCGCGTTGTCGGCTTCCAAAACCATCTCCAGTGGAGATATTCCCAGGTTTGCAATTGGGGAATTGCAAATTAATTTAGATTAGTAAATATTTGATCGACCAATATGGCCTTTACTAAACAAGATTATTACGAGACCGGAGATAATTCCGAAGTTGGTACATATTTTTATTACCAACGTGGTCAAGTATTTACTGCTTCTTCAAGTTATACCATCACTAGAGTATCACTAAAAGTTCGTAGACTGTCTGGTTATGACCCTGGCAATGCTAAAGTAGAGCTATTTGCTGTTGATGAGAGTGACCATCCAACTGGGTCTGCCCTAGCTGATGCAACAATTGATGGTGGCACTTTTGGAACTACGGCTGACTGGGAAGATTGGGATTTTAGTGTTGGATATGCTCTATCGTCTGGTACTAAATATGCAATTGTACTATCATGCCCCGATTTAAATAATAGTTCACTTCTATCGGTCCAGTGGCGAACTGATACTACATCACCAACATATACAGGAGGAGCGGATCTATATTCAGCCAACGGAGGATCAACATGGTCTTCACTTGGCTATGATCTTATGTTCCGCACCTATAGTGGAAGCGACCACGTTACTCGCGAGCTTTCTGGAACTATTGACGGAACCAGCAGTATAACAGGTATTTTATCTGGAGTTTCACTTGACTTAGCAGGCACTATCACAGGTCAATCCTCTCTGACTGGAACTATTACGCCTACAATTCCATTATCTGGAACAATCACGTCTCTTAGTACTGTGGTGGGGACGGTAACATTTGGACCATTAAGTGGAGATAAAGCAGAGAAGGTGAGAAAATACTTGGTTGCTTTTGGAAATGATTCTGTTTCTTACGAGAGTGTTTAAACAATGTCTACTCTAACGACAGTTACCGCTTCAATTGGTGATTTGGATACGTCAGATTCCCTTCAAGCATTTGAAGCTTTCCAGAAAGTTTTTGTAGCAAACGGTACCAATCTCAAAGTGGTTGACTTTGTGAATTGTGAGCTAACCCACACTGCCCTAACAACAGCCCACGCCAAAGGAGACACTCTTACTCAGGCTACCTCTAATGCTACAATGGTTGTTGACTTCACTAACACAGCTAAGACGAAGACCTATGGGTATGTTACCTCTGGCACATTTGATACGTCAAACTCGGTGACGGGCAGTGGAAGTGGAACAGCATTTACTCCAACTGCTACCGATACAGGAGCACCAGGAGGGAATCAACCTCATTGGTACGATTGGACGGTATACCCTGGAGGCTCTAGTGGAGCTATGCCAGAGAAGGCATATCTGGGATGTTTGTATCGTGGTCGATGTGTTTTGAGTGGTAATCCTAATTATCCATACCAATGGTATATGAGTAGAGTTGCCAATCCATTTGATTGGGCTTATACAGCTAATGATTCTTTGTCTCCTATTGCTGGAGGTAATTCTCAAGTTGGTCAGTTAGGTGATGTGATTAGGGCATTGATTCCTTATCAAGATGAGTACCTGATTTTTGGCTGCTCAAACTCAATCTGGGCTTTGAGGGGGGATGCTGCTGATGGAGGTTCTTTAACTCCATTAAATGATACGATAGGAATTTTTGGTTATCGGTCTTGGTGTTTTGACAGCAGACTCAATCTATATTTTTGTTCCAAGACAGGTATTTATAAGATTCCATATGGCTTTGGGCCTGCTCAACCTTTGTCTCAGTTTGTTCTCCCTGATCTGATTGCTGATACAGAACTTGACCCAACAGTCCATAGAGTTAGTATGGAATATGACAGGGCACGAGAAGGTATTTTAATTACTATTACTACAATAACAGATGGAAGTAATGTTTGTTATTGGTATGATCTGAGTACCGAAGGTTTCTATCCTGAGTCTTATCCCAATGTATGTGGGGTCTATTCGTTGCATTTTTATGACTCTAATGATGACGCTGATCGACATTTGTTGCTTGGCAGCACGGATGGATATATTAGACAATTTGATGCCAGTACAAAAAATGATGCAACTACTAATGCAACTTCTGCAATTGAGTCTTATCTTACTCTTCCTATCATTGTGCCAGAGGATGATGACAATAATGTTCGGATGAATAAGATGTTAATCACTACTGCTGGCGGGGCTTCTGGTGGAAGTGGTTCTGACACTGATTCGGTTGATGTTGAAGTATATAAAGGAGACGATCCAGAAGAAGTGCTAGAGTCCATAGATGATGGTGATGCTCCATTTAACAGTAAAACTCTTTCTGGTCCTGGTAGAGCAAACTATATTCGTCAACGGGCAAAGGGGCATGCAGTTGGAATCAGGCTCTCTAATGACTCTGCTTCTAGCACATGGGCAGTTGAAAAGATTTCTGCTAATCTAACGGAGATATAATATGGCGTTTGGCAGACAAAATGTTGGAACGAAAGAGAATCCAATTTGGGTTCAAAGAGGGGCTTCGGCATATGATATAGCAAATGCTAAAGCAGCGGCTAGAGAACAGGAAGTTCGAGGATTGTTGGACCAGGTTGTCGAGACCTATGCTCCTGGAGGGGCTTACCTAAAAGGTGCTGAGGCGATGTTGGGAAGGGAGAAGCAGAAGTACCTTGGCTCTGCAACCCAACAGTTAATCTCTTCTGGTCTGTATGGGACTACTATGGCTGCTGGTCTTCCAAAGAAATGGGAGGAGGAAGTTGGAATGCCTTCTCGTTTGAAGCTGGAGGATATCAGGACTCAGGCTTACACTGGAGCTTTGGGCCAAAAGGCAAGCTTCATTGAAAGTATTTCTGAACAAGTGCCGAGTTATGAAACTATCGCTGGCTTGACTTCCCAAGCCGCTGCTGCTCCACAACAAACACTAAATAGTTGGCTGGCCGAAACTTTTGGTCGGGTTCCTAATGCTGCTACTCCCAAAGCTGATGTCTCTAAACAACAAGCTAGAGCTAGCTTGGCTGAAGATGACAGAAGAAGGGCTGCATATCTGGCTCAGCTTCGTGCACAGTATGGAACTGCTGGAGTTGCTTCCTAATGGCTGAATCTTCCAGGGTACCACAGATTCCAGAAATCATTCCCGGCAACTGGGATACGGTTCGTCGATTTAGTAGAGACGTAGGAAAGTATATGCGTTCTCTTGCTAAATCCAATCAAACTATTTATCTCGCTGATCTCTACCTTACTTCTAGTACTGCATCACGACTGTTGGCAACAGATGCTTCACAGAAGATTGTTAGCACAGAGTTATCGTCATGGGTAACTGGCACTGCTAACGAGATTAATATCACTGATGATGGTGACGGCACTATAACTATTGGTATCGCTGATCCTCTGATCGTAGCTAAGGGTGGAACCGGGACTGCAACGCTAACAGACCACAGTATACTACTAGGATCGGGGACGGACGCGATTACATCCCTCGGGGCTGCTACGGACGGCCAGTTGGCCATCGGGTCAACCGGGGCCGATCCAGTTCTTGCAACCATAACCGGCACGGCGGATGAGATTGCTGTGACCAATGGGGCAGGTTCTATTACTTTATCCTTGGATGGGGATATAGGAGACATAGCCGGGCTAACGCCAGACGATGGCAACTTCATTGTTGGAGATGGAGCTAACTGGGTAACTGAATCTGGAAATACGGCCCGCACATCTTTAGGGCTAGGCACCGGAGATAGCCCCACATTTACCAATGGTACCTATACGGGCGGGCTTAGAATTGGGAGCTCAAATCCTATCACGGCTGGAGGGGTTAATCTCGCTAGAGGGGGGACCAGTGAACCTTATTATAAATTTGAGAATGATGGGGGCAATAATGAGTTAGCCCAAATACGTGGTCTTAACGGAGGTGGTTTACGTTTTACGACTGGGGATGCCGTTACGGAATGGGCACGCTTTGATGCGTCTGGTAATTTTGGTATAGGAGCTACTAGTTTATCTCATAAATTTACTGTTACCGGAACAGTAGATTTTAGCAGCACCTTAGATGTTGGAGGGGCAACAAGTATTGATGGGCTAACTTCCATCCTAGCCCAAAATGGTGCTGGCAGCACAGAACAAATAAGGATAGGCCGGAATGATAATGGCATACGTTATCACTCTATCTTTGGAGGACATGCCAGCGGAACCTCAAGCTTTTTAAGATTTGACATACATGATGGGGGGCTAACCCCCTTCACAGGTCAAAATACTGTATTAACCCTCTATGGGGAGACGCCGGAGGCTGAGGTGGCTGGACTGATAACCAGCACTTCAACTACGCCGTACCTATTTTTACACAACACAACGGAAGAGGATACAGATGGAGGCCGGGAGTCTCGAATAAACTTCAAGGGGGAACAGAGTGGTGGGGAAGAATCTACTCTTGCAAGAATTGAAGTAAGTCACGATGGCTCCTCAGATGATGAAAAAGGTAAGATCGTTTTTAGCACAAATGATGGCAGTGATTCTGATACCCCAACAGACCATTTAACCATCGACGCTGCTGGTAATACTTATATTGGAGATAGAGGTAGTAATTATGCAGAGTTCAAATCTGATGGGGAACTAAATCTTCATGGCACAGCCCGAGTCTATAAGGATATTCAAATTGGCTGTAGCCAAATGAAGAAAGGCGTTGGCAGTCCTCCCGGAGAGGGTTTAATAGACGGCTTTCCTACCTTGGATTATGATGATAGCAGTGAGGAAGAGTCTTTTTGTGCTATGTTTGGTCCTCTAGATTGGGCAGGCAGTACTGACGCAACAATACATTTGGAATTCTTTGTTGATACTGCCCCTGCTGCTGCTGCAAATGTTGTTTGGGGTGTAGAATATAAATCAATTCCTGCTGGTGGTACTATTGATTTTTCTAGTGGCACAACTACTGATACTGATACTGTGGCTATTACTACTGGTACCCCTGCAAATGACAAAAAGTTGCATGAGAGTACGGGTTTAACATTTTCTAATCTGGTTCAAGACGGTGTGTTGTTATTTCGTTTGTTCCGTGATGCAACTAATGCTAGTGATACATATACTGGTGATGCTAGGTTTTTGAAAGCTCATGTACACTATACGAGTGATAAATTGGGGACTGCTTTGTAAAGGAATTTGACGTGGCTGTAACTTATAGATTTGGAGAACAAGAGGTTAAAGCCCTTGCTGCTCAGGCTGGAAAGGCTCAAGCTGCCAGAGAACAAGTTAATCGCCGGTTCCAGAAGGATATGGCAATGCTTGGCTACCAGATGGAGCTACAGAAACAACAACGGGCGATGGCTTGGGAAATTGAGAAGATGGAGACGGCTTCTCGTCTAGACTTTCAAGCTAAGGAGAGTGAACGGATTCAGAAGCAACAGCAATTTCGATCTGCTCTGAATGAGATTGATAAGAGACGAGTGTCTAGGGGTGGCACTCTTCCGGATAATGTTGCTGATAGAGCTGCAATGAATCTGGCTTTGCAGTATCAAGGATTCTCTCCTCTAGCAGATGAGCTTCTTGGTCTTACTCCTTATCAAGAACAGATGATGGGGTTGCGTACAAGAGAACAGGAGATGAGGGAACGTCAACTAGCACTGCAAGAGGAGAAGTTTAGAACTACTGATGAATACCTGTTGGCTCAAAGAATGCAACAACAACAGGCCGGGATAACTCCACAACAGCCTGTAACGGAAGCTGTTCAACCTTCTGCTGCTCAAATAACAATGCCAGGAGTAAGCACTAAACCAATTCCATTGCGAGATATTCCTCCGAGCCAGGTCCCTCAGGATAACGGAGAGTATATTGTTCTTGATCCTGAGTCTGGACAAATGTTAGCAATTACCCCACAAGAGTATCCTGAATATGTCGAACGTGGTTTCCTAGCAAATCCTATTTTGCCTTCTGGTCCTTCGTTTTGGGATAAGCTAAGACCCTTCAAGGATCATAAAGAAGAGATTGGTTTAGCTGCTTGGGGACGTAAATGGAAACCTGGATATATTAATCCGTAAGGGAAATGATGGCTAGAATTTATCATCCTAATGCTGTTCCATATTTTCCTGAACATAACGATGGAGTATTGGAGACTTTAGGGAAAAGTTTTGTTCGGGGGTTTCTGAATATTGGAGCCGGGGCTGTAGGTACAGCCGAATGGTTGGCAGAACAAACACCTTGGACGGAAGAGGGTGGTTTTCTTGAACAAATGCGGGTGAATATTCGTGAGGAAGAGAAGGAATGGGAAACTGATCCTGATTCCAAATTGGAATGGGTTGCAGGTGTAGTAGGTATGGCCCTTCCATACATGGGTGCTGCTATGACTGGTCAAGCTGCAATTGGCCTTCCTGGAGCAGCAGCAGTAGGGTTTGCCGTAGAAGGACAGGAAGCTTATGAGTCAGCTAAAGCTAGGGGGGCTTCCGAAGGTCAAGCCAACTGGGAACGGGGGATCGTCGGTTCAGTCAATGCTGCAATTGAATCCTTGCAGATGGGAAGATTGTTTAAGTTTTCCAAATCCGGGACTAAATCTTTTAAAGCATTTCGTAAACTCGCTTCACAAAAAGCATGGGATAAAGTATATAAAGAAGGTTTTAAGTTTAGTCGAGAACTTCTACTAAATTCAATCGAGGAAGCAGGGGAGGAATTTCTTCAAGAAGGCGTGTCACTTACCGTTCCATATTTTATGGAAGACTTAGGACCACAAGACCCTGCTGGTTTGTTTAATTATTTGATGGAGAATAAAGAACAGCTTGGGGCTGCTGTTTTGGGGGGTGCTGTCGTTGCTCCTTTATTGGGTGTGACAAGAGCAGCGATTCCTTCTCTAGCTGGTCCTAGTGTTGAATCTTTTAATAAACTCAAACAGAGGGTTAATGAAAGTACTTTGCTGAAAGCAACTAAGGAAGCTCGTATCAGAGATATTAATAAGAAGATGGAACAAATCTTTGGTGAGGTTCCAGAAATAGTTGATGAAGCAGCTACGGTTGAGGAGGGGAAACGGTCTCCTGATACTCAGAATAAACATGCCTCTTTGATTGATCGAATGGAGGAGAATCTTACTGTCTGGGAAGAAACTAGAGGAGAGCATGAAGAAATTATCAAGAGGAAACTTGGAGAGAAGTTTGGAGAAGTAGAGAATTTTAATAAGGAAGTATTGAATGATGATACTCTTCCTATAGAAGCTAAAGTAGCTAGTATTATGAGCTTTATGAAGGGGAGAATGGCTCCAGGCTATACTAGGTTTTTAGATTCTGGTTTTACTAAAGAAGAGTTTAATGAACTTCGTCATGTGGCAATGCAGGTTCATCAACATGATGTTCCTTCCCTTCTTAAATCTTTGACCGCGTTAGAGAAAATGTTTGCGGGTGAAGAGGGTGTAGGCAGATTGCCAGAAGTTAACGAGGTTAAAACTCTGGAACCTATCCTTGGTAAAACTTTTGTTCGTAAAGCTATTGATACAATCAAAAAAATTAAAGAGAAACCTAAGACTAGGGGACAGAAACTTCTAGGCCAGTTAAAGGAAGTAATGAACTTTCCCCGTTCTGTGTTGGCTTCTATTGACTTTAGTGCTGTTGGGCGGCAGGGTGCCTTGATGGCTTTCCTGAAACCTAAGGCTTGGCTTAGTGGTGTGGGTGCTGGCTATCGTGCGTTCTTTAGTGAAGACTATGCAGACTTTGTTGATCTGTCTTTGAAGACCCATCCGTTGTATAACACTTTACAGAAGAGTGGGGTTTTTCTTTCAGAAAGAGGAAAACTTAGTGAGTCAGAAGAATACTTTGCATCTCGCTTGGCTCATTCATTGCCAGGAATTAAAGCTTCAGAACGGGCTTATGTTACTTCCTTGAATGTGATGAGAGCCCATGCTTTTTACTCTATTGCCACTGATTGGGCTGGTACTGGTAAGATGTCAGACCTTCCGGAATTGGCAAAGATTCTGAATCATTTGACTGGCAGGGGAAGTTTGGGTTCCTTAAAGAAACTGTCCCCCGCACTAAATATTATGTTTTTTGCTCCTAAGCTCCAGATCGCTAGAGTTCAGACAATGACTGATTTGGTTCCTATTAGAGATGGTAAATTTTATTGGAGTCCTGCACAGAAGATTCTTGCTGCCGATCTTGCTAGTGCTTTTGGGACTGGAATGTTGGTTCTATGGCTGCTTAGCCATTTGAAGGGAGTTAAAGTCGAAGATGATCCTCGTAGTTCTGATTTTGGGAAGGTAAGGATTGGTGATACCAGAATTGACTTCTGGGGTGGATATACTCAGATGATGAGATTGGTGGCCAATATAGCTACGGGTAAGGTTAAATCATCCACTTCTGGAGAAGTATATGATATTCCAATATCACAAACTATTGGCCGATACCTTCAAACTAAGCTCTCTCCTGTAGCGGGTGCAGCTTTGGATGTTTATCGGGGAGAAGACTTCAAAGGTGATCTTCTGGAACCAACTCCGGAGTCTGTAACAAAGCAAATCTATCAGAGATTTACCCCGCTGTTTATTCAGGACATGGCTGATTCTATTTATTACCAGGGGTTGAATACAGGTACAGCCCTAACATCAGGTCTAGCACTGCATGGCATTGGAGCTATGACCTATCCTGTATCCGGCTCGACACAAGCAATGGCCTCTAAGAATCATTATGCGATGCAGACCTATGGAGAACGGTGGAATGATCTTGGCCCTATTTCGCAAAAATATCTGAGAGTGGCTAATCCTATTATTGATGAGATGGATAGACGTGCTAGAAAGGAGCGGGTATCTAAAGCCGCCAAAGCCCGGTCCCTAAAGGAGCTTCGGAAATCTGAGAGGAAGCTGTTCCGAGCTTTGAAGCCAGAGATACGAAAGGAATTGGATAGATTGTTGATTCCAGTAGGTGGGTTGAGTAGGAGATTGTCCGAGGATTGGTATCTAAATGATTCCCGTTACCAACAGTACCAAGCTGAAGTGGCTGTTGAATTAAATAAGCTTCTTCCGTCTTTTATTGATGTGGATTTGGTTCCAGAAGTTAAGAGAGCAATTCTGGAAAAGGCTATCTCCCAGGTCAAAGAAGGGGTTCGGAAGGAAATAGTTATGAATGCTAAGTTTGAAGACTTGCGGAGGTTGTAATAATGGACCAAGAACAGCGAGACGAGCTTCTCATTAGACTTGATATGAGAACGGCTGCTAGTGAGAGATGGGAGGCAAAACACGAACAGTTGCACAAGGAAGAAAAAATAACTCGAACTAAATGGACTATCTTTCTAGCAGGGTGTGTTGTTTCTCTAGTCTCTGCCCTCAAGTTCTGGAAATAAGAAAAGGGGAGGGTTTCCCCTCCCCTTGTTTGTATTATTAATCTTCGTAAGGTGGATTAAACTCTGGATCACAATCAACAATTTCCAAACATAACGCTGGAGTAATCCAGACTCCCGGTTTTTGGCATGTATAACGTTCAAAGTTATACAGCTTTCTGCCTGTGTCTTCTGCAAAAAATTCCTCCAACACTTTCTTCTCTTTCTTTGTGGTAGTAACGATTGTTTCCTCATGGTTATGATAAACCACAAACATTGTTTTTTACCTTTCCTTATTTTTCTTATCTCCGTTCAATAAACTTTCCATCAGAAATTTCCTTCCACTCCTTAGCAGAAATCTCTCTTGTACTTTTTACTTGTATTGGCTCACGCCACCTGTTTCCTGAGCTAAGGCCGATCAAACAAACCTTTCCAGTACTAACTTGGGCAAGAATGTATTCTCCATCGCCAAGACTAGCAAATCTTTGACCAACGGCATAAGTTTTTATAAAACCGGTGTCCTCCTTTATATCCTCATCCTCCTCTTCCAAATCATTAATATGATCTATCAATATGTTTATATCAGCACGCAAATCATCAGCCAGGTATGCTGAATACTTCTCCTCGTCTACAAGCCGATCATTCAAACTATATATCTTTCCCTCTATAATGCCTATCTCATCCCGAATCTCATCAAACATTCCTTCCACATACTTTTTTAGTTCTGCCACAGTCATAATATAGTCTCCTAATAGACGTCCCCATTTTGTTTGATCTTCAAAGCCTCATAGCTTGCAGCTATACGACGATACATTTCCAACTTCATACACTCCAGTACTCCAATTACCTCATTGATGTGTTGGTAGTTAACCCCCTTTCTGTCCAGATAATCCAGACACTCTCTTGTTAGACAATAGTTTAACTCTCCAGCATTTCTTGGATCAGTCCCTTTAGCGATTTCGTCTCTTGCAGCTTGGGTAATATAGGGCATGTTATAGTTCCTTTAAGGGTAAAAAGTTGGTAGTTAAGTTAAACTACTTCTCTGGTGGTCTGGCCCCTCCATAAACCCAAGCATGCCAATCTGTTGAAGTTGGTTTTTGACATTTGATGATAATTGGGTCTTCACCAATCTCAATCTTGTTGTGACAGTCTAAGCACAAAGTTTCCAAATTTGCCATGGTGTTTTTTCCTCACTTAGAACGAGGAAGAATATGGTGTGTGGTTAAATTCTTTTTTGAGCCACAGCTTCGGCATTTACCTCCATCTCTTTTATTTACACGCTCACAGAGCCTTTTCCATTTAACCATATTAAACTGGTCTTTTCGGCTACATCCATACACTTTTGCTTGCCAAGGGTCCGCCAACATACACCTCCTTCTTTTAATTGATTCTAGCCCCCAGAACCCCCACTTAATCGGGGTCTGGAGAGAAACTAACCCGTCTCACGCTACTTGTACAGAGGACATTCTGTGTCGGTACACAATTTTACCTCATTTGGATCATATCCACAGCACTCCAAGCACTGAAGTCGGATGGCCGATTTCCTACTACTCTTCCTTTTATTATATAATCCTCTGTATTTATTTGGTATTTCTCTAGACATCACAAATCCTCTGGATTGGTATTCAGACCAGCGTTGAACCCCTTTTCGTACCCCATCTTTTCGTACCCTGCAATACAGTCTTCACAAAGGTAAACGTCCAGTTCTCCCTGTTCTACACCTTGAACAGTCCAGACAAATTCTAGTTCTTTCCCACATTCTGCACAGTAGGTTTTCATCAATTTTTCCTCCAACAAAATTGCTTTACTTCAACTCATTCCTTTGCATTCATGCAACCATTCGTTTTGTCATCCTCACTCTCCAATCAGCCCGAGGGCCAGTAAACAGACGATGATGCGTTGGACGGGGCTGGCAAACATCGCGAACCATGTGTATGATTCAAACCGTGGACCACCTACACTATTCCCATTCGCTTTCCAGAAATCCTCTAATGTCATCTTGAATGGCAGCGGATATTCGCCAACAGCTTCATCCCGTAGCCTCTCCGCCACCACCTCGGGCGGATCGGTGATCGGGGGAGGGACGGGGCAGGGACGCAACCAATCAAAAGTGAATGTCTTTCCATCTTCTGTCACTTTAGCCCCACAACGGGCACAGCATCCTCCACAGTTTTGTGGGCCATGCTCCCACTGTCCATCCCCCACCAAACCTTCCAATATAACTGTACGGAACTCAACCAACATCAGAAGGTCTTCCCAAGTCTTGTCTATCAGGTCTTTGGCAGATAGTTTCTCACTCATTTCTTATCCTTTTATTTCTCGAACCTCAAGCACTTCCCAATCCCATTCGTCTATCTCTTCTTCCGACAGTACATTACAATTATAGGGATCGGTTTCAGTTTTTTCTAAAGATTCAGCTTCAACAACCAACTTTTTCGTTACTTTACATTGCATTACTACAATATACTTTTTCATATTATTCTCCAATCAGTCCTAGAGCTAGTAAGCATATGAGGACGCGTTGGACAGGGGTGGAGTCATAGATATACCACCAAAATCCATCTTCTCTGGTCTCAATAATTTTGTCCGCTATGGCCCCCATAGCTTCCCACCATACACATGGTCTTCGTGGGTGTTTTACTTGTACTGCCTTTATTAACCTCTCCACCACTACCTCCGGCGGGTCCAAGATCTGGGGAGGAACGGGGCAGGCATCGGAATATCCCTTCGGTCGCGTCCACGGTATTTTCAGGTAGCCCTCGTGATTGTGCATCCACAACGTCTCGCCGCACTTGAGACATATTGCGCCTTCGCCCTCGTGTTTCCACGGCCCCTCGTCCCCCAGCCCGTGTCGCACGGCGACGAGAAATGCCGTCATGATTTTCAGCTCTTCCCAGGACAGGGGCAGCAACTCTTTGGCGGATAGTTTCTCGTTCATTTCTTATCCTTTTATTTCTCTAGCTTTCAAGTCTTTCCAAACTTTATTGGGTTTTCGTTTGTCTTCAGGAATAAAGTATAGACAGTTTTTTCCACACTTTGTTTTAACATAAGGACACAGTTTAAGTTTACAATGTCCATCATCTGGAAGAGACATATTATTTCTTCTCAATCATTTGTTTACGTGCTGCATTGGATATCAGATACCATCGTCCACAGTCGGAGCAGCGGCATCTGTACCTAACAGTTCCCATGGCTGTTACCGACGGGCCTCTTGATTGTACGTTTGTTGACCCACACTTGGGGCATGACCAGTTAGGGTTACCCTCCAAGACTCCAACATGGGTATACTGTGGAGCATAATCCTCGATCAGAAGGAATAGTTCTTCTAGCAACAGAACATCCTGTTTACAGTAATTTACCATTTTCTTCAAAGCCTTCTTATCCCCATCCATCACATCATGCCAGAGCTGAATCCCACCGGTTTCTTCCTTCTGCTTCCCAAACAGCACTTGACATAGATAGTTCAACCTATTGCTTGGGGCACGAAATTTGCTTCTCATCAATGACAGAGTATCTACTATTTTGTAAGAAGGGAATGCGGGGATACGGTGTTTCAACATTTCCCACATAAGCCACTTTAGATCAAAGGCTTTACCATTATGTCCAACAATTTCATCAGCTTGATTCAATACTTCTACAAATTGTCTCAACATCTCTGTTTCATCCTGGTTCTTGTCCCAAGTCAGGGCATGAACTTGTTTCTCATTCTGCCACTTATAACAAATACAAATGATCTTGGCTTCCTTGGTAATGTTTTCTGGTCCAAGATTAACCTTACGTCCGATGTGCCAGAACCTTCCTTCGATCATAGACGTTTCGATATCAAAGAAGCACCTCTTGATCTTAGACATTATTGTTCTCCATATTGTTTAACAAAAATAAACCATGGTGTGATATTACAAATCTTCTACCAATAAACCACCGAATGGGATTCCTCCTGGGGGATGAAAATTAAACCAAGCTGAATCCAATCCAGTTTGTTTACACAACTTCAACTTCTTCTCCTCTGTTAAATCATATAAAGGAATAGTTTCTCCATCAATAACTATGCTTGGACCTTCATCGCCATGATCCATATAATAATTAATCCAAACCATGATCTATCTCCTAAATGTTATTCTTCTCTATATTGCTCAACAATAAAATCTTCTTCATGTAGGCCAGCATTGTAGGCCCGTTCCATCATAGACATAATCCAATGACCACAGCGTTCATTTGGTATCCAATGAGCAGCATTTATTTCTGAACCATGTTCATGCAAATGACAGGATTTCTCTGTCTTTGTTATGTATAGATTCATTTTCTAAACCTCTTGATGGCTTGCTCTACGATTGGAGTAAAGACACGTCTGATTTCGGAGAAGTTAGCTTTTAGCAAATCAGTATAGATTATATTCTCCGACTTGCTAGAATCAACCCAACCTAGATTCTCAGCTTCCATCTCTTCAATATGACATCCATCAGAAAGTCCTGTGAACCACCAACACCAGTTGTGGCAGTTTCTTAGGATTCTCAAATCAGTTAGTAAAATATCGTAAATGCTTAATGCTTTCTTCTCCACTAGAAGTTGCATTGCAAGATCATGTTCGCCAGGAATAAACAATTCAATATCAGGGAAACACTTTCTAACCTTGTTCCCGGCTTTGACTGCTCTTTCACAATTCTCTTCAGCAGGGATAGAGCCATTACCACGAATACTGTGACTAAAATAGATTCTTGGTTTTGTTGGAATAAGTTTCATCTTTTTCTCCCTTTGTAAGCATTGGCTGTCAATTCTCCAAGGCTTGCTTCCTTCTCTCCTTCTGGTGAAGCTGCTAGAACTAATACATCATCTGATAGGTGTGAACAGAGGCTATGGTTCTGGGATATGTTTCCACCTGAGCCCCTTACATATTTTACTGATTGCATTTTCTCCCACATTGAACATCTCCGCTAATTTTTTTAGAGAATAGTTTTTGTACTTTCTATATGCTTTGATGAATACAACGTCAAGCGGCTTAAGCTTGCTGTGAGGGTGGTTCTCTCCTTTGCCAAACTGGAAAGGGGACAAGTCTGTATTTCGTCCATGTCGAACTGTGTCCAAAGAGTTTTCTTTGGATGTACCCCAAGCCAGATTTTCCAAGCTGTTGTCAAATGAGTTGCCATTCAAGTGTCTAGTTATCATACCTTCTGGCCTGGGCCCAACAAAGGTTTCTAATATCAACGCATGGACAAACTTCCTCTCTCCATGAACTAACCAAACAGCAAGATATTTACCATCATGTTTCGTTCCAGATAGAAATCTCTTCTTTTTCTTGGACCATATCCTACCATCTGGTGTTGCTAAATGGTTTGGATAATTAGGAATCTCTTTCGCGTCGGTAAGCATGTGGTAACAACTCCCCTAAAGTATATTCTTCAGTTCCATTTTCACCACCAAACAACATGAGAAGGTCGTTTGGGAACCATGTTGATAGGGCCTGTAGACAGCACCCACAACTTTTATGTGGACCAGTTGGACACCAAACGGCCAGGGCGGTGACATCATGGGCTCTAAATCCTCCAGCAAATAATCTACATAAAGCAGCTACCTCTGCATGCACCGCTGGATGTCCATTAAACTCCACATTTCCACCAACAACAATGTGGGAGGGTATACCTCGTTCTCTTGCTTCTGTCCTAATTGCACAGCCTACAGTGAAGTTGCTCTTGAATGCCTTAGAATTGCAGGCAGCCAAACGTGCTGCTGTGATAAGAGACTCTTTTTCCATCGTTGTCATTCTCTACCTCCTTAAAAAAGATAAACCGGGGACAGTGAATAAACAATTATACTCCACGTCCACCACGATATAGAGTCCTGTCTTTCGCACTAGTCCCCGGCATCTATAGTCCCCGGTATCTATCAAAATTTCTGAACGATCCACTCTTCCTCAAAGTTCTCACACGTATTGCTTAATGGGTACTTCAATCCAATCCGATGTCTGGAAGCTGCACGACAAATTGATTTGTAGTTCTCATATGCTTCTGGTCTCCATTTCCTTACCGCTCTCAATCTTTGAAAAATGGACTGCCTAGTTACTCCAAGCAGCATTGCTGTTTCAGAAATAGTTAACCCCATGCCAATAGGGGCAGGTGTGCAGCAAATCAAAGTTTCCATCTGCTTGCGAGTTACAGGTCTGATGTAGCTTCCTTTAGGCATTGTCAAATACCCCTCGTTCCCACAGTAGCCCTTCCAAAAGGATTGTATAGCATCTGATATCCCCGGTCTTCTCTAACCACTGCTTTTTCGATATAGGTTTGTCAGGAAACTCTCTAATAAAATCTCCGAGAGCAACAATATGTTTGGTCACAAATCCCCACAAAGCTTGTTCAGGAGTGCAACCAAGGAATTCTGCTGCCTGTTTGAAATTACTAAGTCTATCTCCATAAGCATATTCCTCCCCTTTTTTGCTCAGTGTTTGTCTAATGTCTTCTATAGCATCTTCTACTAGATAGTTAAACTCTTCATTGGTCATTATTGATCTCCCAACAGGTGGAACATAATCAGACAGCCAATACCAACCAAGATTGTGTCTAGTTGTTCCTCTAGAGAGCAATTAAATAAGTGATGAGCCAACACCAATATGGCTCCGTAACCTAAACCAATCCACATTTTAGTTGTCTGCTTCATCTTCCATCTCCTTCAATTAGTCCATACTTATCTGTCCAATCTCTCCAGTCTTGATATAGTTGTTGTTTTGTAGCTGCTACCTCAATTGTTATAACTTCTGGTTCCTTGTTTGGGGAAAACCCGCAACGGAAATATTCAAACCCTCCATCAACGAAGACTTTTTTACATGAACAAAAATGAAAATCATGTGTGGCACGAGAATAAATCAAATCGCCACAGTTAGGACATTTCACTGCTTGAACTTTCATTCTCTGCCCCTCCTAAAAGGTTATCAAACTCTTCATCCCAAGGCGATTGTTGACTGCCTTGACAAAACATACAGACGGTTTTTATTGGGTCTCCGTCTGCAACCTCATCAAAATAATATCCTAGTCCATCACAATACTTACATTTTGCCATCAGTTTCCCTCCTGTCTCCTAACTATATCCTGTCCTGGCCAACCAGTTCCTTTTAGGATGAAACCTCCAATTTTAGAGATCAATCTATGGGTCGTTTCTTTTTTACACATCGGACAAGTAGCTAGGTTTTTTGAATGGATTGATTGTTGAACTTCAAACTCGTTTCCGCATTTGCATCTGTATTGATAGGTTGGCATTTCAATGTATCCTCATAAATTGGCTTTCCCCAGACCAAGTAACTTGCTCTAGTCTCTCTCCATGATTTCTCCTTTTTTGGATGGCATGGATATAAACCCACTCTCCTATGTCAAACTTTAGATCAATCGGTTTCATCGTACGCCTCACAGAGTTGCCTTAGTAGCTGCAACCACTTTTTGAGTCTCTGCATCCTGGGCCTTACTGAGTTCAGTCTTCAATGCTGCTAGAATCAAGTCCATAGTCTCCAAGGGATCACTGCCTTCCTGTTGGATGGTCGTGGATAGGCTCTCTTTTAGCTCCTTAAACTTCTGCACTCCCACAACTACTTGCTTGAACTGGTCTTCTTTAAGGCCAATTTCATCATTCAGCGCAGCCATTGCCTCTTCAACTTCTTGTGGAGACCAATCCCCAGGCTTACGTCGCATCAATCCAAGCAGGCCAGTGAATCCTCCCATACCGGCCAACCCCAAGCCCATGGAGAACAAACCTTTTTCTGAAAACAGCAGCTCTTCTCTAGCATTGGCTTGGGCCAAGTTCTTAGTCACAATATCATTGATTTGGCTATAATCAATTTCCAAATCTTCAATACTATGCTTAAGAACATTTAGCTGAATTTCATAAGCCATGTCTACATAGCTATCAAGCTTCTCTGCTTTCTGAAGACTGGGCCAACCAGAGAATTCATTAGGCTCTGCAATTCCAGCCTCAGTCACAAACTCTACTGCCCTTTGGTCAATATCAGCAGGAGTCACAATGTGTGACAGGCTGGCACATCCCACACCTAGGCCAATTAATACAACGGACATTGCCACCACAAGATACTTACCCATTTTCGTTCTCCTGTGTTTTGGTTACTTGACAATCTTAACATTTTTGCCCAAAGCCTTACAAACTTCGGCTACTGTCATTTCCACCGGTCCTTCTTCTACTTTCTCCAAAACAAACCAAGGATAACTGTATCCGTTCCCAAGAAAAAGACCACTACTATAAGACCCAAAATCCATCACTTTTTGTCTTGATCCAACAGAATCATCCATAAATTTAGTCCAAGAATTGTTCCAGCCACATTCCATACTTTTTGCCTTCCTCAAAACTCGAACTCTATCACCGATTTGGATATTGTGTTTTTGTTTCCACCCCTGTTCCAGCGTTTCATAAGCGTTCTTTTTTGTGCCTGTCTTCTTAACAATACCAGACTTTACCTTCTCCAAAACAAACCAAGGGTACCAGAAATTGTCTTCCAACAAAAAACCAGAATTGGGGTTAATGAACTTAACCACAAGCTCCTTGCCAATGGCTTCATCCATAAGGTAATCCCAACAAGTTCCCCATCCACTTTCTTTATCCTTCGCTTTTCGCAACACCTTAATGGTGTCACCAATCTTGATACCACAACACTCTTGCAGTTTTGTGTAAGCTTCTTTTTCAGTCATCAATCAACCCTTTCATTAATCAGCAATTGAGTTAAACAAAGCAATCAGTTCCAGAACGAATAGTATATACACCACTATTTGTAGATATCTAATTGCTCTCATTTGTTTATCCTCACCAAACTTTAGTTGGATGAACTGTTGTTTGTTTTCCACAAGCTGGACAGACGTGTATATACGTCTTGTTTACTACTAGATATCTGGGGGGATTGTGTCCAGGATGGTGGCAGGTTTCTTGTTCTTTTGATTTCCATAATTCTTTTGTTTTATTTTCTTGAATCATATTTTTCTCCTAGTGATATGTTGAGTATCCAGCAAAACAGATCAGGAATACAATTGATAGTGCAACGAAGTGTAGTTCTGTCATTCAACTTTCTCCTCAGTATAAAAAGCATCCAAAGGTCTCAAGCTCTGCACAAACTCCGCAGCTTTTACTTCGGTATCGAATATAGCTGCCAATACATCATGTCCTGGCTCATATTCTGATGGTTTAAAGACAACATACACCTTCATTTACTCTCGCCTCCAATAAAAGGTTCAACCAATCATTCATTTCCATAACTGCATACGTTTTACTTCTATTGCGAGAGAACAATAACACCGGAGTCTTACGACCAGACTCTCGTTCAGCCTGCTCCAACCATTGCCAAATCTTTGTTTTCTCTTGGCACTTCACCTCCAAACATAGATCGTTCAACTCTTCTGGCAACTGACAGATATCGCCCTTCCAATCAGGCAAAGCACCAGACATGGGAGTGCGTCTGCACTTACAGTTGAAGGCTTTGTTGATAGCATCAGCTACTTCTCTTTCCTTTCGACTGCCCTTCTGCTTGGCACTCCTACCCTTGATTGACATCTTCCTCCTCCAATCTAGCAATGGCTTCTTTCAGTTTTTGCATAAGCACACCCCATTGAGCAAATTCCACCTAACAGAGTAGAGTTTTCTTGGTTGAATGTGATGTGACTCAAGTTCTTTTTCTTCTCCACAGATTTCACACCGATGGTCTGCAATCTCCTTTACTTTTTTTGCCCACAATATGTCTAAGTGCCTGTTGCCAAACCCTCTTGGTCTAGCAGCTTTACGTTTCTTCTGTTTCTTCTTCTTCTTCATCAGCGTTCTCTTTCTCTAGTTTTTCAATAGCTTCTTTCAGTTCTTTCAGCTCAACATTGACCCAGAGAAACTGAGAGCTTCCTCTATTCTCTTGGTTAAGTTGTATGGTTATTTCATTCAGACCACAACCGGTCCAATCCACATAACATCTTGTTTCATTGTCTCTGTTTTCCAGTTCCATTTATTCTCCTTTCAAGAATTCTATTGTAGCTTTCTTTCCTTTTGATTCATACAAAGCCCTCAAATCATTCGTTGGAGGGCAGTAACATCCGGTATAAAACACTGGTCCCCCTTCATCTGTTTTAACTTTTCCTAACTTATCACACAAATCTCTTGCCCCTTTTATTCCAGGCTTGTCGTTGTCACATACAACTATTACCGTTCTTGGCTTGGGTGAATGCAAACACAACCAATGTGTAAGCATCTCTGAACAAGCATCACAGCTTGGCCTTCCTATAACTTGTACTCCACACTCCAAGGCTATACAGGAATCACTCCACCCTTCACACACATACAGTGGTTTGCTGTGGTCAAATTCGATCTGAGGAACCATCAATCCCAACTTACTTCCTTCAACACAACACTTCCTCCTGTCCCGAAACACTCTCTGTATTCCACAGATTTTATTATCTGCCTCTCTGAGTGGCAAAATCCAAGCTTTCCCATCCCATCCTGCAAGCCAAGGTTGAGTTATCATTAGTGTTTCGATCTGAGACAAACCGTCTGGCATCTCATTCTCATAATATTCTTGTGCTAGTTTGGCCCAGTCAAACTCTCTTAGTTGTTTAGGTTTGTTCTTTCTTAGGCTCCTTAGCCACTCCAACTGTTTGGATGTAATCTTTCCTGACATATTACAACTCCAACAGTGGAAAGTGCCAGAATATTCTCCCTCCAAGTCTATACTAAGATCAGGAGTTCCCATCAAGCTTTCGTGGAAAGGACAAAATACATATGCCCTCCGGGGATAAATCTTGTGTATCTTAGCGGTCTTATTTTTGAGCTGTATGTTCATTATACTTCTTCCAAGATCAATTCAATATCTGTTCCTTCTAACCACTCCACACTTTGTAGATAAAGAATCTCATCATATGCTCCACTCGTGTATTCACTAAGTTGGTACTCCTGCCTAAGGGTGGTAAAGATTTTGGCTTCTGGATCACACTTTTCCAATTCGCTAATAAGTTCTTTAACAGTCATTAGAAAAGCCCTTTCCATCATCTGATATTTTATAGCTTCTTAACTTTGGGTGTGTTTTAATCAAAAGAGATTCCCCTCAATGTCACAAAAGCTACAGCAATATGGTTTGAAAATAACTGGAACTTCTACTCCTCCTGTGCCGCCCCTGTTTTTAGCCACAATAATCAACGCATCTTCCGTTTCCTTATCATATAGACTTGGGCTTTCATTTTTTTCATAATATGCTTCTCGATATAGTAGCATGACTACATCTGCATTAGCCCTGATGTATACACTGCCCCACAAATCCCTCATCGTTGGTTTCGGGTCTTCCCCCCTATTTCTTCTCTCGTCAGGGGCACCACTTAGTTGTGCTAGAGCTACTATAGCAACCTTGTGCTTCTTTGCAAGCTTTTTCAGCTTATCCATTTGTCTCTTGACTTTGATGTCCTCTCTATCCGTTTTCTCACAGAGTTCTGCCATCTGTAGATAGTCAATGAAGAATACTTTACATCCTTCCGACGACCACTCTTCGACCAGCTTTTCTATCGAATCGTCTGGGGCTCCTTTTTCTAATCTCCACTCTGGATAAAAACAATTCACCGATTCAGTAATGGCTATAGTGTTTAGTTTTTCTATTTGTTTGATTGCTTTTCTGATCTCGTTCTTCTCTTCCAGTGAGAGCTTTCCGGCCTTCAATTTTTGTGAATTAACGTCTGCTACCCTACAGACCAGCCGTTCCTGTAATTCTTCTAGAGTCATTTCTAATGACATGAAACCTACAGGTACTTTCTTCGCTGATGCGAGAATGAAGTCTAGTACTAAAGCGGTATTGTGTGTAACAATAAAATCATTGGTTAAATATAAACCATCCTGATTTTTTACTTTAATACACACCTGCTCAGTAACTCTACTTTTGTTAATGGCAACTATCTTTTTAGAAAAGGCCCTAGGCTTAGTCCATTCACCTGCTTTCCTTTTACATAAGAATGGACATTCTAACATTTTAACAACAACAACATATTCAGTTGACTTGTTGTCTTTTTTCCTGTCATAAATTCTTATGTGTGCTAGCCCTCCCAATGACCTTACTAAGTATTGTACGTCCTTAGCCAGTTGTTCAGACGTTGTGTAGAAATTAACTCTATTGTTTCTTGAACCCCCATCAGTATCCATAAGACCCCTGAGTAAGTCCATTCGCTGCTCAACATTTCCAAAAAGATAGTGTGGAGGAATTGCCTTATGTTTAGAGGTAACACAAAGTCCCAGCTTTTCTAAGGTTCTCTTTAATGGCATTCTCCCTGTCCCAACCAATCTATAGTATGGACATTGACCAGATGTTATTTTTCTAAGTTTGACATCTTTGGGCAGCCGAGTAAAAACCTGATCCACAATATCTTTATCTGTCTCTGAGCAGGAAAATCTTAGATTCCTGCCTGACAGGCTGCCATCTCCAATCAGTACCCCCAGTAAGTATGGATTAACTTCAAAGGATTTATATGGAAAATTCACGGCATTATTTACAGGAATTTTCCATCGATATCCTTGTCCCTTCGTTAAACCAAGGTCCATGATTTTCTTTAATGTTACTGTTCTTTCATTGTTTCGATTAGAAATGACAGTCCATAGATGATCTAGACCACACTCTGTAGAAGTATTATCATTGAACTCAATTTTATATGACTGTTTAATTCCCTGTGGGAACACTCCAATTACTTCCGTCAATTTTCCATCTCGACCATACACCTTTTCCCCCACCCCAATTGCTCCGATTGGTTTCCAGCCCGCTTCTGTCAAAACAGGCATGTCAACAGGCTGCTCTTTTCCCATGCCAGAACTTCCACCTAAGACATACACACACCCTTTGTTGAATCCAAAGAAAAGTTTGTCTAAAGAGGCCAGCCCTGTTGAGTACCCCATCTTCGGTTTCTTGTATGAATCTAAGAAGCCGTCAAACGACATCTGTTCAAACTTTGGCATAGCCACTTCTCCAATAAAGGGGACACTCCATTGTCCCCATTAAATCGACTCTGCTTCAACTAAGTCTACAGAATCTTTGTCATTCGTTCAAACTTTCTACAAGAATCCACATAGTCCCAGCTCAGGCCAAAAGGACCATCCCAACCTTCTTGTTCCAAATAAACTATGTTTCCTACATTACGACTAACACACTCAGCAATCTCTTTAGTTACCAAAAAACCAACACTGTTCTCGTCATAACCAATCCGGTTTTCAGGCTTCTCAAGTTTCTTTAGCTCTTCCTGCAACTTCTTAATATCAGCTTTGCACTGTTCAATTTTTGCTTGATTGCTGGTCATTGTCTTTTCCTTAAAAATCTGGAACGTCTTGCTTAGGCTTAATCAATCCGGAGTTGCTCAACAATGTGCTTACGCCAAGCCACAGATTGAGAAGATCCGTCTTATTGAAGAAAGGATTGTCCTTCCACTCCTTCGCTTCCTTATCAAACTTCTGATGCTGAACAGTGTAATACGTTGTTGGCTGGTCCTGATAAGACCCTTCCCATTGCACGATCTCAATCTGCCCACTCTTGAACTTCTGAACCATCTTTGCCTTTGCCATCAATTTTCTCCTTTAATAAGATTAAAAATGTTTTGTCCTGTCAGTTTCCAGCGGCACCAGTCAAAGTTTTCTTGAACTTGTTTGTCTGAATATTTTGTTGCTTCATAACAAGCAACACCACAAACAACAGTCCAATCACTGCCTGACTTCAGCAAAATATAAGCTGTGTTGGTATAAATTCCCTTAAAAACGTCCCCGTGTTTATACTCTGGTCCCTTCTCTTCCTTAATCTGGTCCTCCAATTCTCTGATATTCTGATTAATTGCCTCACGATCTTTCTTTGCTTGCTCTAGTCTATCTTCAAGACTCATTTTTGATTCTCTCCACACACTGATTGACGTTTGCGGTTACTGGGAACTTAGAAAACTTAGCCCATACTCTAGCTGCATTCCAACCCGTTTCTTCCTCCACAATCTCCAGTGCCTTTTTTTGATCCAACGTTGGTGTCGGATATGATATATCTGTTTCTACGTTAGAACCAGGGGACTTAACTTCCTCATTGTAAACCCATGCTACAAACTTGTCTGCTACATCTAGTACATCATCAGCCCCAATCACGTCATTTGAATTGGAAAAAAAGTCAACTGCTGCCTTCAAAGCACATTGTTTAACGATCCGTCTGTCCTTTTCTTCCCATTCCTCTTTTGTCATCTCACTTGCCATTGTTTATTCCCCCTCCAATACCAACCTACCCTCTACTTTTTGCCAATCCAGGGTTGTAAGAAAAGACAACTCATCTGCCGTTATCTTGCGTATGTTTTCTACCTTAATGCTTTTGTTATTCCAGCATGTTCCTACTTCAGCAGAATAAGTGTCTTTAACTACAACCAAAGCAATTTCACCACTTGGCAAACAAGTAACAACTGTTCTAGTATCATTTGTATACACTAGAATGTCACCAACTGAATAAGTCTCCTCCTCACTAAGCTGCTTCTTCATATTCGCCGCTGTTTCATCCGAGATAGAGATTTTCTTACCATCAATCATCAAGTAATTGTTCATCATTTTCTCCTTAATTTATTGGCCAATTCTTACATACAATGCTTTATTGTCTGCCGGAGCATAGGAACCGTGAACAGGACAAAGCTTGTTTTTTGCAAACCCAACATCAAACTTTTCACACAAATTTCTAACATAATCAAAAGACTCAAAAGTCCATTTTGCATTACAAGAAGGCAATGGGACCTTAATCAGTTTTTTACCATGGTAATCAATAATAGTCACCTTTTCATCATGTCCGAATGGGTGAGTGTCCAAGTATCCTTGTACCCTCTCCATAAAACTTGGATTGAACTGCTTCTTAAATTCCTCAGCAGTTTCATCACTAATTTTGATACGCTTTCCGTCAATACAAATGTAGTTCTTTATCATCTGATTGTTCTCCCATTCTTTAAGGAATTCTTCTGCTTCTTGACTGTAATATTTAACAATTTTCCACTCATGGTTCATTTTTCTGTCCTCCATTTAGAAATACAGCAGGGAGAAAACTTGCAACAACTTCTCACAGGACAATAGGATTCACACCTAATGCAACCCCCCTTTCGTGTCTCTATATGGTCCCCTCTATTGTTTTCTCTCATCCACTTCTCTGCTTCTTCCATCGTGTCTAGCACTCGCTCTGCTCTCTGCTTTCCTGTCTTCTTTACAGCGTATGTCGTAGGCTTTTCCCATCTGTCCTCCGAACTACACGAATATGGACTGCTAGAATGATACTCCAACTGGTCAAGAATAAACTGGTTTTGCTTCTCAAAGGACCAGAGTTTCAAAGGCATAGCTTTATAACTGATGATTGGATAATCCTTTTTAATAGTGTTTCTAAGCTTCCAATCTCTGTATAGCACGTCAGCAACCAAATCAACTACTTCTTTTCCCTCCATTCTCTGAAACCATGCGTAGATGTTAAGTTGTTCTTCCTCCTTATCTACTCCAAACTTTTCAAATCCCACTGCTTTGGTTTTGGTATCAATGATGTGTCCATCGAAGAAGTTGTCGGCCTTCCCGACAAGTGTAATACCAAAAGGGTTTCCGTTTAAATCCACTGTCTGAGTTAGTTTATGCTCCGCCTCTTCTTCTGTGGTTGCCTTGGATTCACTATATTCGTGTACCGAAATGCCAATGAGAGTAGATAGCATATCACTTACATCATATTCGATATCATCAAATCTCTCAATCAATAGGGTCCTAATCCTTGGAGCATTAATTAAGTGGGTTGTAGACATCCGGCTAGGGTCTGGCCTCTTTAATACAGGCAACATTCTAGTTATTCTAGCAGGCAGCTTATATTTGTTGGTCACAGTTGCCATGTTTTCTCCTTATTCTTCAATCCTCTCTACTTGTCCACCCAACCACCCTTCCAACACACTCCTGGGAATCTTGCAAATGTTCTTAACTTCAACCCATTTGCCATTGTTCACCATCGCATTGGTGTCTATATCCAAGAAACCAAACTTGGATACACCATCATCATATACACCCTTCTTAATAATTCTTAGCCGCCAACCACGTACAGCAATCAAATCTCCAGGCTTGAAAGTTTCCTCTCTTTCGACCGTATTTACAAACTTTTTAGCTTGAGTTCCAGTCAACTCTATGTCCCTGCCGTTTGTGTGAATGTAATGATCCATTTTCTTTTCTCCTATCTACAATGGTCAAAACTGTCAATTTCAATTCTAGAAGCAACAACAACCTTTCTGTTTGATTGGAGTCCCTTGGTATGAATATCTTCTTCTTTGATTTTCACCTTAATAATTTTTCGTTTGTTAAAAAACACACATAAATCTCTCCAAAACCTGGCACTCGCTCTAGAAGTAAAGCAATGGAATCCTGATTTGTATAGAATATTATTATCATCCGTAAGTTTAGACCAAGAAGTTTTTGCTTTGTTTTGTCCTAGTTTCAACTGGAAGAATCTATTGCTTGTCCTATTGTATTTAGTCACAACCTTCCAAGCAGTAACATATCCGTCTTTCACTCTCAATGGAAAATCTGATTTATGGTGAAGGCACATTGTTTGTCCTTTCTTCAGTATATGTGTTTCCAGCATCTTCTCTTCACAATATCACATACCGCCGAAGGAGTTATCCCATATTCTTTTGCTAATTCAATACCTTTCTCTCCATTTGCTCTTCTTTTTCTAATATCCCTAACATCAGAACCCAAAAGTTTGCTTCTAACACTTTGCTCCCCGGACCTAAACTTCGTTCCACATTCAGGAGAGCAAGTCTTTTGTGCCCTTTCCTTTGGCTTGAATAATTTTTCACAAATTGGGCAATGTTTTTCCGGTATTCTGTCTTTTCGATTCCAGATGTTTGCTTTTTGTGAAACCCATTCTAAATTGCTTACATCATTGTTTGTCTTGTCTCCATCGATGTGATGACAAACACATCCTTCTGGACAAGGACCAACCCAAGTCTCCAAGACTAATCGATGAACTAGCTTATGCCAAGAGTGGCCCCCCTTTCCCAATACAATCTGCCAATATCCTCTTGGATGTTTGCACAGTTTCAATTGTTTGTTTCCTGCCTTCACTATTCCCGTTTGACTTATTTGATATGCAGGAAAACCATAAATTTCTCTGAATTCCATGTACAGACTCCCAATTAAAGGAATGATCTTGGTGATCTGCTAGAAGAGATTCTATAAGTCTAACCGGCGATCAACTTAGACGTCTCGGTGTTCTCTCATCCATTCGCCGGTCATCTGGTTCGTTTCAGGAAGTTTTGAGATTCTTAATGCATCACTATGTTCTTATACGCTCTTGCAGGTCCAGGGGTTCTACGTATTTCGAGGGAAAATCCTGATTTTGTGAAAATTTCTCACTTTCTTCAATACCCTACCTCTCCGTAGTGAATTCAGGGAGGCTGACGAAGAGCTTTTTCACCTCTTTGATCTTTGAATTATCAATATTAGCTAGGCACATTGCACACACTCCTAGTAACTTTAATATGTAAAGCCCAAGGATTCAACTGCTGCCTTAAATTCCTTCATAAGCCTAGGCAGTCTAGCTTCTAGTCTTTCCTCTAGGCCAGGAGCAGTCAAATCCTCATCCGTTGCGTCAGGCCATATGGCCGTGGTCCTAGCAGCATCTAAATTCCTTTCTTTCCCTTCGGTATGTGGGAGCTGTGGTAAATTGTAAACAGGGTGTTCATTGCCATCTTTGTCAATTATGACGTATTCCCAACATGGTTGTCCTGGGTCGCCGCCAAATAGAATCTGTCTTTTTTCGCCTTTTCTCAACCCCCAACAATCCTTATCACCCGCATGGTAGACCGTGTTAGGAACATAATGAATTGGCCCGTCAGTGCTACACAAGTGCCACTTGATTAGTGGGGCCAATTGTGGAAAGCGCTTTGCTATTTCATTATGCAGGCACCCACCTCCATTACACCATAGTGTTTCACCACTCTTGTGTATAACCGTCGGTTCACTCCATCGGCGGTCTTTAGTAAAGAGTTTGGCAGTAAGAGACAAACCCTTGTGTCCACGATGATCCTTGTCATCATAACAGACGGAGGCAATCAATGTTTCTGGCCGACCATCGTCACCAATATAGTCGGAACGAAATTTTTTAATTTGTTCTTCAAACATCTTTTTCTCCTGTCTACAATGATTTAAGCTTTTTCTTTGTAAAACATTTGTAGTCTCCTTTATTGTATCTGTTCTAGCATCCACTCTCTTGTTTTACAAACTGTTTACATCGTTCCCACAATCTGCCCTGCATAATCCTTCTTGCGGCTTTGGTGTGTTCTTCTGCATGCCGATGAAAAGCATTGCTTTCTATCAAATTCTGAGTGCTTTTTATCTCTTCCACGTTTCGTCGCTTTAATGCGAAGTGTAGTTCATATATACCAGCAATTATTTCATGTTTTACTCTGTCGGAAAACTCTGACGCTACTAATCCTTTATCAATCCATCGGGCGTGTGCTGCTTCATGCGCCAAAGCAATCTGAGGATACTTCACATCTTTTTTTCCCTTATATATTTTTCTTTCTTCCCAATTACAAGCAGCGGTATGATATAACTCATGTGGACCGTCAACTATTTCCCAACCATCCGGTATTCTCACACCGTCAATAATTCTCATCTTCATATTCCCGATTCCATTTGTCAAATAATACCGCTACAGCGGGATCAAATGGCGGTATCTCTTTGTTTAGTATGTCGTCAGGCGTTTTGATGCTTCGATAAAGGTTACCTCTCTCAGTAATGTACAACCCTGCTTTCGATGGTGGTTGTGAATTATATACTCCAAGCATCATTACCGCCTGCCACTGTTTGGGTGGGATCATTGTACTTTCCTTTCTCAAAAGTCAAAACCCTTGAGCGAAACCCATTTGACTTGGTATCCCAGATTTTTTAACTCCTGTTCGTACTTCCTATCACTGGGCAAATCTTTGTTGGGTGTAATGTAATTACGTTTCCATTGGTGTTCGTCTGGTGCTTTTGTCCATAGCTGGTGCATGTTAACTCCTTGTGAATCTATCAATGAAGGTCTGTTTTTCCAGGTCTCGAAGCGCTTGTTTCCACATTTTATCATAGTGTCTTGCGTTCGGCACTACTCTCAATCTTCCCATGATTGATTTGCGTTTAAGAGGACAACGTTCGACCCATTCCTCAATCTCTCGCTCTACAGTCTCGCTTGCCATTGCTTTCTCCTAGAATACAAATCCCACAAGAAAGAATCAGGGACTCCTTTCCCTTGCAACATCCCTATACAGCAGGAGGAAGGGGCTAGGCCGGAATTGAACCGGCCTCACAAACGACCACAAGCCCCATAGATGCTACCCCATGTCGATACAGCCTACCATGCGGACTGACGACCTCTTACCGGCTCTCAGTTCGTTGACCAGCATCTCGACCGCACAGGCCAACTCATCTTCGATGTTCTGGATCCCAGCTTCACCACAAGGCAAATCGGCATCGTTGGAAAGAAACGGTGAAGCGATAGAGTGGATGGCTTTCTTTGCTATAGCCACGCGCTCAAACGCCAGCTTGCCAGCGAATTTCTTGGCATCGAAGTTTGGACCGTCCTTCTCAGCATTGTATCGCGTCAACCACGTAGCACGCTTGACCTCACTACAGTTGGCGCACTTCGGAGCGGTTGACTGAAATACTCCATGTTCATCGCACTCATAATACTTTTGCTCTGCCATGTTAAGTCTCCCTAAAAATGTTTATTTGGTTGTCAATGATCCACTATCTACAGTATAACATGTCTGTAAGGAAATGCAAGAAAAATCTTGCAATTTTACCAATTCCGAATCCAGATGTACATTGCTAGAACAACTATACTCAGTTCCATAATTCATCCTCCTACCCATTTGAGATAACAGATCATAAGGGTAAGCTCCGTAGAGCCTACCGTTGCAATCTGTTATCGTTCGGCAACTGACTTGTACTTCACTTCATCGATGCCCGTACTGGCCACATGTTCCTGCATCCGTTGTATGGCGGATACCGTGTTCGGGGCCTTGCCCAACCACCCGCCATCCATGCGCCTGCCATGCTTGCGACCTGACCACCTTACCAGATAAGTTACCATGACTCATCCTCCTGTATTCGGTTGTCAATGAAATGTGTTGCCTCACTACACATAGTATACCACAACCCTTACCCGATTGCAAGAAAAATCTTGCAAAAGGGTGAAAATTGTGATATTAGCCTCCTCAAAACTCCTCAAGCAGTGTGCGGCGGAACCCGTGGAACCCATCGGCTGCGGCAATGGCTTCGACGTCGTCACATTGTTCCTTGGTGCCCTCACTAAGTAATACTACTTCATGTAGCCGATTAGATTCGTCCTCAGGCAACCCCCATAGAACATAATGCCTCATTGCCATTTCCATGACTCGTCCTCCTGCGTATTTGGTTGTTTCTGCCTGTCAAGTACTTTTCCACCTTTTCTCGAGGTTCGTCGTTATTTTCCAAATTCCTGCCCTTCATGGCATTTTGTGTTACCGGACTAAAACAGATACATATACCCAGGGCCATTCACCATCTTCGGGAATGTTAAACTCTTCGACTTGCTCCAATACCATGTCTACCTCACTGGCCCTGTCAATATCGTTCAGAAGATCAGGGTTGCCATCTACGTCCCAATCACCTTGAACCAATTGTTCTACGGCGTCTGACAATGCGTTATACTCACTATTACCAATGCCCGTAGCTACATTCTCAAATTCAGTACCACACGTGCCACATCCCTGGAAATAGTCCGAATACATGACGCCATGAGTGATAATCTCATACTCTTTGATCGGTTTCATGGTCTTTCCTCACAATCTCACAATCTTCATCTATCATGGATTCGATGCTTACAAGTATAGTATAACAGGTTTTGTTCGGGAATGCAAGGAAAATCTGAGAAAATTGGAGAAAATTTGTGGTCCGATAAGGATGTGATAGGGGCAGAAGAGGGAATAAATTCATTCCTACCCCACATATTGGGGAAATAAGGGGGGATTTGTGAGGGTTGTACACTACCCCTAGTATGTCACCTTGCATGCGCACATGAGGCAGTTGGTCCGAAGTGCATGGCTGCACTAACGTCGGGGAGGAAGTCTCCTCGTCAACTCTGCTGGCCATCTGCCTAAGTCCGATAATACTGTGGCGGCCCTAGGTTAACATTATAGGACCTTACTTGTCATAAGAGTTATAGGACCTTGACCCAGGCTGCCCACAACGTCCTATAACCTTGAGGGGGAGGTGGGGAGAAGAAAAGGAAGGTGGGAGAGGTACTATAACAACCTTATAAATTTATACACCATATTGGGATCGAAGTTGCCCTCTAATGCACCAATGTGGAAGGAACTAGTTGTCTACAAAGAAGTTACATCAATTCAGTGCAGAGCTACACGAACACGGCCCATTGAGTAAGGGTACAGTATATTGTGCTGATCCTGGGCCGTTGCAGTTATATTATCAACTCTAGCAGTGTCCACAAGACACAAAGTGCAGAACAAAAAGTTGTAAGAAATTTTTACTAGTTTTTCTTACAAGGCGTATACTGGAGGAGCCCGTTAGGGCGTGTCTTGTTTTGGGAGATTGTATCGTATCCATTCTACCTTTACCTCTTCGCCCAGACCAAATAATTATCCTCCTTTCGCTGCACAAATTACTATCCCAATCAATGCTCCTCCTCCCAAGAAAATAATGTTGGTAAGGACAGCAAACAGTACATCTCTAAAAGTAGTTTCTTCCATCATTCATCTCCTTCTACTTTATAAATACATTCAATTGTATAGGTGTTTGGTTTGAGGTTTATCCAAGGACTAGCAACAACTCGTTTTGCTAAAGACTCAGACTTGTAGACCATCAGCTTTGGTGGTGTGTATGAGCCTCCCCTAGTCCAGCATACAGACTTATCTAGATTCAATACAGCCCAAAGCTCTGTCGCTTTTTTAGAAGTATCTCTATATCCCATTATTTAATCTCCGAATATGTTTTACCTGATTTACAATCTACCTTAAAAGGAATAGATAGACTGACTGCATTTTCCATGCAATTTGTAATACACTTCTTTACTTCATTCAGATATTTCTCCTTACATTCACAGACATATTCATCATGCACAATCATCAGCATTCTTGCTCCCCAATTGGGGTGTTTCTTAAATTCATCATAAATCTTTCGACCAGCAATCTTGGCCTGATCTGCTGCAAAGCCCTGAATCCAGAAATTAAAGCCCTGTCGAACACACCTGTCCTTACAGGGGTACTTACCTCCCGCATGTTGGGGAAGAACATCATAGTCTGGGAAACGTCTCCTCCGGCCCATCAGAGTACTCAAATAGCCCTTATTCTTGAGTTCTCTAGGTATCCGGTCCATCGAGACCTTTACACCAGGATAAGCCTTAAAAAAGCCATCTACCCACCTTTGAGCCTCTTCCTTACTTACCCCCTGTCTCCAGGCAATTCCGGCTGCTGTTGATCCGTAGACGATTGGGAAGTTTGCTCCATTCTTTGCTCGATAGCGTTCAGATTTGAATTTTGAAGCTGCCTTAGAATGTGCCTCTGAACCATCCATAAGTGTATCTTCGTCCAATCCAAGTTGGAAGATATGATTTGCCGTAAGCAAATGTAAGTCGAGATTTCGCTTGAAGGCATTGATTATCCTTTCATCTTGACTTACTTCTCCTAAGATTCTTAATTCCTGCCCACTATAGTCTGCTCCAACAAGAATGTTGTCTGTGGTAAAGATTTCTCTATAGTTAATTTCTGGGTCCTTGACGTTTGGAAGCTGTTGAAGGTTCGGGTCATAACAGTTGGTTCTTCCAGTTTTTACAATTCCAAAACTAGGTCTGATCCTTCCATCTTCATCAATCTGATCCCATGCTGGACTAACATAAGCTGATTGTAGTTTTTGTAATCTCTTATACTCAGCCAAGGAATCAATAAATGGGTGGCCCTTCAGCCTTTGAAGAGTAAGAGCATTGACCGTCAATTCTTTCTTTTTTGCAGTCTTCTCCTCCAGTTTAAGTCCTAGTTTTTTGCAACAGTTGACTAATTGTTGACCTGAGTTAAAATTGACTGGAAGTCTCCGGAACCCTTGACCAAATATCCCTGTCTGGATATCAGCCTTCTTATCAATCAACTCTAGCATAGAATCCTCCAAGGATTCCATCTTGTTAGCAATCTTAATCTCCAGAGCTTTTAGCTTGGTTTGATCTACTAGGATTCCATTCATTTCCATTTCTGCTGCTACGGGAATAAAATTTAGTTCGATCTGAAAGATATGCTCCAAGCCTTCTTCTTTAATCTGAGGTTGAAATATCTCCCATAGTTGATATGCCCAGATAGAGTCATTCATCGCATATTCGTAGAACTCTTCACTGTGCCTACCATAGCTCTCAGCTTCTTCCCATTGTGATATTCTCGACTGAGGCACTGCTAGAACTGTATTAGCTAGGGCCTTCAGGCTATGAGAATCACGATTCTCATCAAGCAAAAAACTAGCAATAAATGTGCAGAAGAGACTACAAGGCTCCACTGACAGGAACTTCTTACAGCATTTGAAATCATATTTTGCATGGTGTGCAATGAAACTACCTGAAGAAAAGATATTAGACAGACAATTAAATATGGAGTTAGCATCTTCATTCTCCCAACAATCACAATAACAAGCTCTCTCTCCATCACAGAAGCTAATGCCAACCGGCTCCATCTCAAGATAGTTTAGTCCAGTCGTCTCCCAGTCGAAACTATATACATCGGAATTTGATTCTTCAAACCAAGCCTTAACTTCATCTGGAGTCATTAGAACTTGCTTTTTCATTTTCATCTCCATAGAATTGGAAGTAGAAATTCTCCAGTTGTTCCAACTCTTCCTGATGAAGTTCAATATTATTACGAAACATTTCGATAGCTTCCCACAGCAGCTTACCCTCACTCATAAGGGTCTCAGGGGTAATCTGTCTGCCCCAGTATATGGTAGATGCAATGTATGGGGTATTCTGGTCCTTAAAATAAATCTCAAATAAGGCTGGATCAAGATTAGCCGTTTGCAGTAGTTTAGCTGTTGATACCATGTTAAGCTCCAATATCTTCTTCCAGTTGTTGAATAGTAGCTTCAAAAGCATCATCTACAGGATAGTATTTTTCCATTACATACAACGGTTTGCCGTAGGCACCATCAATATAATAATTGTATTCTTGTACTAGTTCACGATAACGTTCCAAGAATTCTAGCTTTTTGCTAAAGCTCATCGTCAGCCCTTTCACATTTAATTAATGCACAATCGAACGTCAATTCAAACCTGGTTCCACAACTATCACAAGTGCATATTTCCAAAAGAATGTGTTCAGTTCTTTCTGACAAAGACACATCAAATCTTTTGCATCGGCATCTAGGACAACACGCCTCCATTAGAATTTCTCTTTTATCAAGGCATCTCTAGTATCCGGTTCCAGAGTGTCATATGAAACAAACTTGCCATCCAACATGTCTTTAATTTTACAGTCCAGTTTACCCGTTAATCGCTTTATTCCATCCCTGTCTGATTTTACTTTTTCATAAGGTTTTGGAAAATTTTCCTTAAACCATTGAATCCTCCTTGTTACAGTGCTTGGCTTAATTCTTTGATATTCAGCAATTTCTTCTATTTTAAGATAGCACTCGTACCCGCTCCACAGTAAAATGGTATCCAGATATTTTATTAGCTTCTTAACTCTTGGATCATTTTTGTCCATCACATCTTGTAAATCTCCCCAATTCATTCTTCCATCTCCTTCAGCTCCTTCTCAGTTTTACCACTCAATCGCAGATAACACTTCTTACACTTCAATCTTTTGCCAAGTAAATCAAACCAATAGTAACAGCCTTTGCCAGTAATCTTTTTACCACACTCACTACAAATTCTTTGCATCACAATTCTCCTTAAAAAGTTGACCTTCTATAATATATACGAATCTGTTGTCAACCTGTTCGCGGAAAAATGGAAATTTTGAAAAAATTTCTGCTAGACCTGAATTATAGGACGTGCCGGGAGCCTATTTTGGCTGGGGAAGGTCCGAAAATATCTCAGCTTTGCGGGTAGGAATTGACTGTGCTTGTTAGGCAGACAGTTTAACAATAGGAGTGTTGGGGGTAGGAATGAAGGAATTCTCAGATTTTTTTAAAAAAATTTTATTCCTTTGTGTCATAAGGACTTACGTGTTGAGAGAGTGTCATTCAGAGACCTTACACGCACATTTTCACTATATAGTAATAGAAAAGAGTTAATTAAGTTAACAAACTTGGAGCATTAAGGCCGAAGGCCCAACGGTAAACATGATTGAGCGAACAAAACAGTTGACAAGGAATGGTGAAACTTAGTTCGCTACAAATATCCTATAGTAGTTCTAGCAGTCAGCACCAGGATATCAAACGGCTGACAATAGAGAAAAGGAAAACTGGATTCTAATCTTATGAAAAAGCAATGCAGGAAGTGCAAACGATTTTTTCCACGATCAAAATTTTTTGATAGACGGGATCGGATTGGAGAAGTCTACGCTTTCTGCAAAACTTGTATGAGAAAGACTCCGTTGTATGTTTCGGTTCTGGTCAACGGAGAGTATGTGCCGGTTCTGGAAAAGACCTCCAGAGAACTAGACTATCCGGCTGAAGAAGACAGGGGTTATGGTAAGGTGAATGGTTAATGGCACGTTGGGACCAACAGGGTTATGAGGAAGCCGGAAGCCCTAGGGTTAATCCAAAGGAAAAGAAACCATTCTCCACAGAATATTCTGCAATGGCTGAGAAGCTTGTTGCTTCTGGAGCCAATCAGAAAGACTTAGCTTTTGTTTTTGGTACTTCTCAGGATGTGATTCGGGAATGGAAGCGAGATCATCCGGAATTCAAAAACGCGGTCAAACGTGGAAAGGAGATCACATTATCCCGTTTGATTGGGGCTGGAATAAAAGCTGCCGAGGGAGCCACAGTAACCACCACGACTTACACCGGAACGGGGATAGTGGGGGAAAATGGTATGGTAGAGGAATTAATCCCCGGTACAGAGGTAGACGTAAAGAAGGAAGTCAAGGAAATTCCCCCGAACGATAAGTTGATTCAATTTCTTGCTAATACTCTTTCTCGCCAACTTGGCAAGGAAGATTGGGTTTCCAAACAATTTAGTGAAACGAAGGTTAGTGGTGAGGTTCAGCATAAGATTGATGCAAGTTCCGTTCAGAAACAGATTGAGGAACAGAGTGCTAGGTTAATTAAGCATGTTGATTCCAATGTTATTGATGCTGAGGTAATAGACAATCAGAGCTAGTGAATATAAAAAGATCAGTAAAACTCCTGAAATGTTGTTTCAGGCTGTTCCAAAGACTGTAGTCGAAAATCTACGGTTCCGGGCTGATCTGCATTCCTATCTCGTTACAGATGAAAAGGCAAAGATTGATTTCCTTGCTAAAGCGTTTATTGATCCCAGAATCTTCTTTAACACCTGTTTCTGGGTTCCTTCCCCAAAGCAGGGCAGTAAAAGCCCTAAAGTCCCCTTTATCTTATATCCCCATCAAGAGCGGGCTGTAACGAAATTTAAGCACGGTATAGAAGTAGGTTATGATATACTTGCTGACAAGAGTCGTGATGAGGGGGCTACCTTCCTAGTCCTTGGAATGGGCATGGTTTATTGGCTGATTGAGCCCATGTTCCAAATGCTGTTGGGTTCGCGTGTGGAAGATTTGGTAGATCGGGCTACAGGCATCAAGAATGGGTTTGTGGTAGGTTTTGAGCGGTGTCTATTCTACAAGCTCCTGTTTATGCTGCAAGAGCTTCCGCTGTATCTGAAGCCAGAGTTTGAGAAATCTCACATGATCCTCCAGAACTTGGAGAATGGTTCCTGTTTTGAGGGGGAAACGACAAATGCTGGTTTTGGCAAGGGTGCCCGTGGTCGTGTGATTATGGTAGATGAGGCTGCCCAGATCGAACCCAAGTTGGCACAGAAGATATTTGAGAACATTGCGGATACGTCCAGTTGTTGCATTCTTAATTCGACTCAGGGGGACTGGGGAGAGGCCCATCCGTATGCTAAAGCCCTAAAGCATCCGGATACGCACAAAGTAATTCTTGACTGGACAGAGAATCCGAGAAAGAATCCGGGTTTGTATGAAAGCCCCAAGACAGGAATCGTCCGAATCCATGATGTCGAGTATTATAAGAGACTATTTCCGGGGCGATTCGACGGTATATCTAGGGGGCAGGACGTGTCTGTGGAACATTTGGAAGGAACCTACCCCTTTGTGGCCGATGGCGGTATATCAAACTTCCACTGCAAGAGATCACCTTGGTTTGACAACTATTGCAGACGACCAAACACCACGGCCAGATCGGTAGCTCAAAATGTTCTCCGGATTCCTGCTGGTTCTACGGATATGTTCTTCCGTTACGATCTGATGGAGACTTTGCGAAGCCAAATTAGGTCTCCGAGATATGAGGGCAGGATAGAGTTTACTCTAGCAGAGAGTAAAATTCAAGAGGCTTGGTTTTCTCCTGGCGGTTCAAACAGTAATTTCTCCTGGTGGGATAGTTTGCCTAATCGGCGTCCAGAACAGAGTCATAATTATGCTGTCGGGTGTGACATTTCAAGAGGTACTGGGGCTTCTAACTCTGTAGCGGCAGTGATTGACGTTAATACTAGTGAGTTAGTTGGCCTCTTGGTCACACCATATCATCGCCAGGAACAGTTTGCGGAATTGGTTGTTGCTTTGTGCGAATGGTTAGGGGGAGTAGAACGCCCATTACTGAATTGGGAGAAGAATGGTGCCAATGATTTTGAGGCCCGTCTTGATGAGTTAGGATATTATAATTTTTGGGATAGTAATAAGAATTTCTATGGCTGGCGTTCTTCGGGTGGACCAAATGGTACTAAGATTGAGTTGTTGAATTCCTACGAAGCTGCTTTATTTGAAGGGCAGAAAGAAAAGACAGAGTTTGATTTTCTACATATCTATGATGAGCAAACAATAAATGAGATGGCTCAATATGTTTTCTTTGAGGGCCGTGTAGATGTGGGACCTGCTACAATGCAGACCGAAAGCAGTGGAGCAAAAGCTGCTCATGGTGACAGACCAATTGCTGTAGCTATAGCTAATCTTTGTGCAAAGCAGCAAGTACCGGGAAGGCGAGACCAATATAGTTTGGTAGAGGACGGTTCCTTTCTTGATCGTGTGAGAAGACACGAGGAAGCCGAGGCCAAGAAAAAACGAGACTCGAAGGAGTGGTGGTAATTATATGGCTAAACACATTCTTGATGAAACTAATGTGAAAGATAGTTACCCCAAACGGCTACAAATGCTGTCTCGGATGTGGTCAAAAAAATGGGAGGGTGCATATGACAAATCTCAAAAGTGTATGCGGTTATGGCTCTCCGGATACTTCGATAAGGGATATGCCCGCTGGCATATGTTGAATTATATGGATCGTGGAGTTTCTACGGTCACATCTTATCTTGTGTCAGGTAATCCGAAGGTTATGGTTGAAGCTGTTGCTCCGAATCTTCGTCAGTTTGCTTACAATATGAAGTTGATTCTTAACTTTGCTATTGAGCAGAACAATTTTGCTGAAGAGGTCCTAATTCCCGGTGCTGTTGCTTCAATGTTTGGGGATTGTATTGCTAGAACTTTTTACGAGTATGATAGAGCAGTTTCACTTGATGATGAAACAATCAAGATTGGTACTCCACGTGTAGCACTGATTGAGCCTTGTGATTATATCGGAGACCCCTCGGCAAAAGTGCGGAGAGATTTTGCTATCGAAGGAGACCGATATCGTTTGCCTACCGAATATGCTAAGGATTTGTTTGGGAAGAAGTTTGCCGATCACATCAAACCGGATTGTAAATTGATTACAAAGTGTTCGGCTGAGGAATTGAGTAGCAAGGGATTTGATTTCAACAAACTGGCAGACCGGGAATATACTACATTCTTGGACATCTGCAACATTAAAGAAGGTACAATTGATACCATCATGCCGATGGGTCACAAAGCCGTGATTTTGAAGACGGTGGAGTGGGATGGGCCGGATCGAAGCCCCTATGACGTTCTTGGATACCGGTATGCTCCGAACATCCCGATCTCGATTCCTCCAGCCTGGAACTGGTACGACCTTGATGTATCGGCCAACATCGTCGCTAAGGCCGCCCGTGAGCAGGCTGAAAGCCAGAAGACGATTCTAGCAGGGGAACCCATTGCTAAAGACGCAATGAAGTCGGTACTCAGTGGCAAGAACATGGACATGCTGTTGGCCAAACATGCGGATAAGATTCAGAAGTTTGAATTTGGTGGTGTGACGGCTGATAATTATGGCTGGCTTCAGTGGGCTAGTAATGAGTTTGCTCAGGCCGGTGGAGGAGCCAATCCTAATTTGGCTGGAAGTGGTCCTGCCGCTGATACATTGGGCCAAGAACAAATGGTTATGGCGAATGCCTCTAGAGTGGCAGGAAACTTCTACAACAGATTCCACAGTTGGATGACGAATGTTCTCCGGAAATGGTCTTGGGCTTTGATGGAAGACCCTGGAGCTTATTTTGAGGTGCTAGAAACAGTAGATATCCCTGGCGTTGGCAACTATGAGTATCCTGTATATTATTCGTCTGCTGACAAGGCGGCTGAATTTAATGATTTGATCTTTAAGCTTATTCCATATAGTACTCAGCGTAAATCACCAGAACAGAAGTATGCAGAGTTGTTCCAATTCTGTACTCAATGGCTTCTGCCAACTATGCCGTATAGAATGCAGAGTGGGGCAACTATTGATATGGAAATGGTTGACAAGTTCTTGGCTGATTACCAAGGCATCGATTCATTCCCGCAATGGTATCATGGGACCCTGCCTGCCGATGGGCCAGATGTGAATTTTGTTATGTCAAGTAAAAGCCCTGGACAAGAGGATGACAGGTTTGGAGCTAGTCTTCCTTCTCGTACAGCAAACAATCAACAGCAACAGTCCAGGGCAGGATTTGGAGGAGAAACTAATCTTAATCTAGGAGGCGTACCAAATGAAGTTTAGAGTTATTTTGCTGTGCATCCTTCTCGGATTGGTTGGATGCGAGAACCGTGAACCTGAAGCTAAGCCTACGATGTTGGTAGGAATCGCAGATCAGGTTGAAGCAGTTCGGAGTACTGTTGTTCATGTAATGAAGGAAGGGGATTGTCAGGGATCAGGTTGCATTATTAGTGCTGACGGTTTCATCTTTACTGCCAAGCATGTCACTGATGGAGATGATGGAGATTATATTGTCACGTTGGATAACGGTGATAAGTATCCTGTCGTCAAAGCCCTGGAGGTAAAAGATCATGACGTGGCTATTTTGAAAATCGAGCCAAAAGGTCCCCTGCCTTTCTGTAAACTAGCGGATGTAAAAGCCTTGCGTCCTGGCGATTTCTTGTTTATTATGGGCTCTCCTCTTGGAGACATAAACTTCAATTCTGTCACACTTGGCATCCTTTCTTATATGGAACGGGACTTGGACCAGTACTTGACTAACTACTCTTACGGCTGGACTCCGACGTTTCAATCCGATGCTGCTGCTTATCCCGGCAATTCTGGTGGTCCGGTTTTTAATCTAAATGGTGAGGTAGTTGGCGTTCTGGTCGCTGGAATGGAAGCTTGTTTGAACTATAGTGTACCTGTTAATGTCTTCATGGATGATTTGGCTACTATTCGTCTGTGGTTTGAGCTTTCCCGGTTTGAAGTTCTGGAGCCAAAGAAAGAGTCTGACCCTGTTTGGTATATGTCTGAAGATGAATATTATGAGTCTAGAGTGAAACATGCCGAAGGAGCTTGAAGGGAAATTAAAACAGCAGGTTAGAAAGAAGGGATTTACTGGCAAGAGGGCTGATCGTTATATTTATGGAACAATAGCTAAACGTTATAAAAAAGTAAATGGAAAGTGGGTTAAAAGGTAATGAGGATTAGGACTTATCCAAAGTACACAGTTTTGAAGATTCTGTGGAAGGATATTACATCTGATCCTAGTTGGCATTCAAAGGAAGGGCTGGATAAGGCCGAAGCAACTTCAGTTGTCAGTGTAGGAATGTTTCTAGCAAATCATAAAGGTGAGTTAAAGATTTGCCATGATGTAGCTGAGGATGGTAGTAGTGATTATCAAGTAATCCCTTGGGGATGTATAGACAAGATTATCATACAAAAGGAGACGAAATGACTTTCAAAGTTTTGGAAAATGTGACGAGAGAACAGATTGAGCAAATGACGACTGAGCAAGTAATAGAGCTTGGAGCAAAGGTTAACAAAGAAGCCGAGGGTGAAAAGATTCGTCAAGCCTTGTTGAATGTTCTTAATAATGCTGAGAAAAAGATTGTTGAATCTAAGGTGATCTCCTAATGCCTTGTTATTGTTTTATTTGTTCAATGTGTGGAAAGAGTTTTGAGAAAAATATGCCCATGTCTCAAACCGGCAAAGAAATAAAATGTGAATGTGGAGGATTGGCAAGCAGAGATTTTCAAGCAGAGATATGTGGGGGAGTGCTGGATTCTCAACACCGTGAATATAACTTTGAAGGAGATCATGGTACAAGGTGTTATGCGGGAGCTTACCTTCCACAACAAAAAGAGGAGATGAGAAAGAATCATCCAGGAAGAGATTTTAAGTTTCGTAACAATTGTTATATTCCTGTGATTAAAGATCGACAGGACTATAAGAAGTTTCTCAAAGAACGTGGAAATTGGGTAGAGTATTAATAGGAGACGAAAATGTCAGAAATCGCGAGATGTATTATATGCCAAGCTGATTTTAGAGAAGAGGCTTTGAAAGACGGCAAGTGTTCTCTGTGTCAAAAAGAACACCCGGAGGAGAAGAGCAGAGAGGAAGTTCTAGCTAAGGTGAAAATTCCTAATAAGCTTGGTGATGAGTTGGATGAATTTCGAGTCAGAGAGATTGTTGGTGAGATGTTGGATGGTCGTTTGAAGCCGGTAGTGGAAAAGTTGGATGCTGCACTAGCCACTACTGAGGCTCCCAAGAAAGTCCCTGGCCGTCCTAAGAAGGAGACGAAGTAATGTCAAATGAAGAAACTAAAGAGGTTGTAGAGGAAGTCTCTGAAGAAATACAGACCGAGGAGACTGTAGAGCCTACAGATAAGAGGGAAGGAATTCTTGATTATATTAAGAAAGCATGGAAGGGAGCTACTGACGATACCGAAGAGAAAGAGGAGGAGGAACCTACTGAAGCTGGCGAAGTAGAAACTCGGACAGAAGAAATCCCTAGTGAGTTCATTGAGGCCGCTAAAGCCGATGGTTGGGCTACTAAGGATATAGAAGAATTTGCTGCCAATAAGACTGATGATGAGTTGCTAGAACTGCTCCCCCATCTTACTGAAGAGGATGAGGAAGAGGTTGAAGATATTGCTGAGGAACCAGCTAAGGACGAAAAGACTCCGGAGAAAACCGAAGACCTTGAAGCCTTGAAGAGTTCTATGAAAGAGGAGCTTCTAAAAGAAGTTCTCCAAGAGCTTGGACCTAAATTTGAAACACTAGATGAATTTAAGGACGAGCAATACAGCCGCCAAGTGACTTCAGACTTTGAGACGGCTAACAAAATTCTAGACGGTGCCAGTAAGGACTTGCCTGTTTTTGGTGAGTTTGAGAAAATGCCCAAGTTTACCACTGGCTCCAGAAAAGGGCAATTGGTTCCGACGAGTGCGGAGTTTAAGGCTCGTGCGGAAGTGTTCCAACTGGCTGTTGACTTGATTGAAGCGGGACGCTCCAGTGATATGCATAGTGCAATGGACGACGCCCTGGCTTGGTATCGAGGAAAGTATGGTCAGAAAGAGACGGAGCGTAAAGTGATACGCAATCTGAAAGCCCAGGAAAAGAAGTTGTCTGGTGCAAGGACGGGTAAGGAAACTAAACGTGAGTATGAATCTACCCGTGATGAGATTATAGACTACGTTAGACAAACTCAGAAAGCATTGGGCGTAGATGCGTAGTGATGGATCGAAATAAAGCAAACTAATAACTAAGGAGTAAGTCTAATGGCTTCTGCCCCAATTTTGGAACAGAATCTTGATATCATCCATGGGACCCTTGAGAAGTTCATGGTCAAGGAACCTATTCTTGTTCATGCTTATGAGACCTATGAGGACCTGAATATTTATATGAAGGGTCATATGCAGGTCACGGGCAAGGAATTGAAAGGGACTGTGGAAACTGGTACGGTCGGTAACGCTGCTTGGAACAATCCCTGGCAGCTAGATAGTCTTGTTGTTAAGAACCTGACGAAGAACTATCAGCTTACGCCCTTTAAACATCTTAAAGGTGGTATGGCATTCAATGAAATGGAAGTCAGTGCTAACTCTGGTCCGGAGCAGGTTTTTGATGTGGTTAAGCTCCAGTATCGTAAAGCCAAGGCTGAAGTGGTTGATGAGTTTCGCAAAGCAATGTGGTCTGGTCCGACTAGTGCTTCGGATGTTACGAGTCCTTATGGTATTCCCTGTTGGTTGACTGTTGGTACTCAGGCTAGTACTGGTGGTTGGACTGGTTATAGCGGTCGGTATAATGATGGTAGTACCCCTGGTACTGCTTTCGATGTTGCTGGCTTGGCTTCTAGTTCTTCGAGTGTTTCGGAGTATGCTTCTTATTATGCGGACCATCAAGGGAATCTTGATGAGTCTATGTTCCGTATTCTGAATGAAGCTCTGATGCGTCAGAACTTCAAAGCTCCTACTCTGATGGATGTTGGAGACCAGCCGAAGGTTAACTATGCTTGCTTCAGTACTAAGAATATTATTCTGACGCTGAATCAGCTTTACTTCCGGCTGAATTCGCAGGTTGGCCCTAATCCGATGGGTGCCGGATATTATCCTCTTAGTTCGACCCGCGTTCCTGGAGCGATTCCGCTGGTCTGGTCGGACATTCTGGATACCGCCAATACGTCGTTGTATGGGACCGATCCGATTTACGGTGTGAATATGAATGTTTTGTATCCTGTTTATCTGAAGGATTGGAACTTTGCTCTGTCTTCAGATAAGGCTAAGGGACGTCACTTGGTTGTAAATCGGTTTATTGATTATGGTGGTCATCCTGCATGGTGTGACAGTCGTCATCATGCTGGTTTTCTGATCTCTTCGCACCCCTCTAACTAAGTGAACCATCCTCTTTACTGAAATGATTAACAGGAATTATCATATGAAGGTGTGTGTTCATTGTGGTCAGAAAAAGAACCTAAGTGAGTTCCATGCCGACAGGTCACAATCTGACGGTGTAAGAACAACCTGCAAGGAGTGCTCTAAGGAGTATTCTAGACTAAGAAACTTGTCCAAAACAACAGGACAGGGTTTTGTTTGGAATACAAAGAAGATAGTTCCAAATGGATATAAACGCTGTGGTTCATGTGACCAAGTAAAAACTCTTGATGAGTTTGGTGCAAGAGAAAGAACACAAGATGGCAAGCGTTATAGTTGTAAAGAATGTGTGAATCTTCAAAACCAAGCCAGGATTGATTCTCTGGAAGGTATTGAAAGAGAAAAACACTTAGCTATTGCTAGGCAGAAATCCAGCAAAGCTCGTCAAACCGAGAAAGAGTTTTATGGTCCTTATTATACTGTGGTCCTAAATTGTAGAAGTATGGCTTCTAAGACCAACCACTCTTGGCAAGAGGTAGAATGCTGGTACGCCAAAACCTTCATGAGGCAGCAAGCACGTTGTGCAATCTGTGGTACAATTCCTGAAACCTTGTGTATAGACCACGACCACGAAACGCTGGAACTTCGTGGTCTATTGTGTAAAAACTGTAATACTGGAATAGGAATGCTGCAAGATTCAGCGGATATTTGCTCCTCAGCAGTTTCCTATCTACAAAATTTTAAAGGAGTATAGGCATGAGTATTACTTGGGCTTTGGATGAACAGGCTAGAGTTAAGACTGTTTATTACGAGGGGACCAGTACTATCCGTGAGGGTATGCCGGTTGCCTACAATCATGACACTACTACTAACTGGACCGGTGCTTCAGTAGCATCCGGAGCCGCTACCGAAACTGACACTACGGCTGAGGGCTATCAGAACGAAGGTAAGTTTGTTCGTGTCGAGAATGTTAGTGCTGATAATGCGTTTGCTTTCGCTGGCGTTGTACGTGAGGGGTCTTATTGTGGTACGGCTGGTCCAAAGGTTATTGATATTCTTGTTCCCAATGGAGCGATTGTTCCTGTCTGGACTGACAAGTCTGTCACGCTTAAGGACCCGATGTATCTGGAGCCAGGCCAGACTACGATGACCGATCTTGCTATTGGTCCGAAGGTTGGCTACTTTATGGAAACGGTTGATCGTTCTAGTACCTCCGGTATCTGTCTAGCAAAGCTGGAAGCTCCCGCCGTTCAGACCGGAGCCGAGGCGGTTCTTCGTGGCCGTACTGCTGCCCAGATGCCGACGGATGCTATTTGGAAGAACTTTGATCTTGCTTCGTTGAAGCAGACTCCGGGTGCTTCAGTTCTGGATGTTGATTTCACCCAGGGTGAGATTGCTGATGACATCTTCCAGACTGATACTACGGCTGCTGTTTTCAACCTTCCTGGCACTGGTGGTATTGGTGAGTGTACTCTGTTCACTTCTGCCGATAACGAGGAAGCTTCGATGCAGTGGAATGTTCCTATCACCGTTTCGGGCGGAGCCAAGTGGGCGTTTGAGGTTCGTCTGAAATGTGAGAACATTACTGATGCTAGAGCTACTTGTGTTGCTGGTTTGATGTTCCGCACGGCAGAGCAGGCCGGTGATGTGGTTGCTGACGACGGTGCAGCTTTGACTGATGGTGATTTTGTTGGCTTTGTCCGTTTCGCTGCCGATGGTGATATCATCGATTTCATCTATGACGAAGGTAGTCAGACTACGAATGTTCATGATGATGATTACCATACCGTTGTGGCTAATACCTATGTGACTCTCGGAATGTACTACAATGGTACTACTATCCAGGGCTACGTTAATGGGACTGCCACTGGTACGGCGATTAGTGCGGTTGACATTGCTGCTGCCGACTTCCCCACGGGTGCCGTTTGTGTTCCGACCTTTGCCGTTAAGGGTGACAATGCTGCCGATTTCGATTACACGATTGATTGGATTCGGGTGGCCCAAAACGACGCTTGATAGATTTGAATAAGGGTGGGTCTTAATGGGGCCCACCCAGCTTTTTCTAAGGAGACGTGATGAATAACGTACAAGCATTTGATTTGATTGTGAAAGTTACTGGTGAATTTAAAGGTAATCGTCAGGATCATGCAATGATTACTGAGGCTCTAGAAGTTATTAGGAAGATTGTGCTAGAACAGTCTACCGTTGTGGAGCCCGAAGATTAAGACGTCTCCAGTGGGTGGGGGAAAGGAAGCCCCTGCTCACGAATTTTTGAGGAGTAGTTATGAGTGCTGAATGTAATGTTAACGTAATAGCCAAGCTGACTGGGCTTGGAGACATCCAGGAGTTTGCTAAAAGGTTCTCTACTACAGCTACTCCTACACGGGCTATCTATCATTACGCTGTACAAGACACTGCTGATACAGCTCAGGCTCTCGAAGTTGGTGATGTTGGGACTATCGAGCTCATTATTTTGAAGTGTGTCAGTAATGATGTCGATATTGATACGTCTTATGTATCTAGCTTTAGTGCTGAGATTGAAGTACAAGAGGGTGAATTGACTATCTTCAAACCTACTGGCACGGTATATATTCAGAACGATGATGCCGGTGAGACATCAACTGTCGAATACCTCGTAATAGGAACCAGCTAATGGCTACACTTAAGGTTACGTATTCCGACTTGTTAGTACGGGTATCCGACTTCCTCGGTTTGGGAAGCAGTACGCCAACTGGTGATGATCTTACCTTGTGTGGTGATATTGTAGCTAGAGGATACCGTCAGTTTCTCTATCCCGTTGATATGAGAACGGGGGATACTTATGAGTGGAGTTTTCTGAAAAAGTTCTTTGTCCTGCCCATCAAGTCTGGTAAGTGGGTTTATCAGCTTCCAGAAGATTATTCTGAAATATTGACCGATCCTACTTATGATGACGACGATGGGTATAACTGTCTGGATAAGAGGACTCCTGAGGAAATTCTTAACCTACGTTCAGCAGTTGTGGAATCCTATCCTCCAAGCTACTATACTGTAGTTCCTCAAGGAACGAATTTGGAAACGGGCAGCTTCGATGAGCTTTGGATTTATCCGGAACCGGATGGTGCTTACAACCTTAAGTTCTTCTATAAAACTGATCCACTAAAGCCCAGCAACATTGCCGATTACTTAGTAGGAGGAGTTAAAGGTGCCGAAGCCCTGATAGAATCTTGTCTAGCAGTAGCAGAGCTACAAGAAGATGACACCATAGGAGTGCATACACAAAAAGCAGAAGAGTTGATACAGAAGTTGATTGTAGTAGATTCTAAACGTGATGAGGATGCTATTGTCGGCAACCTTTACTCAAATACTGATCTCCTAGTGACTCGCCGTCACCGGGGGATTCAAAACCTTTCTGACATTTATCCTGGAGAGTAAACATGGCAACTGATTATGAGGCTATTAGAACTCTGAAGCAGCGTAAGAAAACTGTCACCGGAACGTATACGGCTCGTACCGGCAGACCTACGGATAGTTTTGTACTGGATCATCCTATCGATATTGCTGATCCTGCTGCTGATTTTACTTTGACTATCCCTGATGGTGTAGCCATGGGGCAGGAACTTTTGATTGTTATGTCCAGCAACGACGATTCCAAGACTGCCACTATCAGCTTTACTCATCATGAAAGTGCTGATGCTGGTACTACGTCACTCGATGCTGCTGATGAGGCAATTAAGGTTATCTGGACGGGGACTGAGTGGGATACCATTCTCTATTCTTGTGCCGCTGACGTTTCGTAATAGGAGTATAAAAATGCCTAACAAATATTCCAATGCTTCTATTGCGAATGTTGGATCGGCTGGTGGGGTAGAAGTCCTCAGTATTACGACTAAAGATACTGATGCAGGGACATCCAGAGCTTGTAAGGAGGTTATTTTCTGGACCCCGGATTCGGACATCTATTTTACTGTAGGTACTACGGCTGCTGATGCTAATGATGTGCTTCTTCCTCCTACTGCTCCTATCACATTCCCGATTGATGATCCGAGTAAGCTTCAGTTCTATAATGACGGAAGCGGAACGGAAACTGTGTATATGATCTGGAGGGTATAGAGATGTTTAATATGGCCTCTTCAGGTGGAAGTTCTAAATTTGATAGTGGTATTGAATTAACAGGTGGTGGAACCCTTTCTACCACCTCCAACGGCAACATCACCCTCCTGCCCAACGGCACTGGAATCACGATAGTAGGTGACGCTGGAAGCACGAGCCATAGTCTTGCTACTAATGATGATCTGTTTGTTAGTGGCAAGTTGGAAGTTGATGGCACTGCTCATTTTGATGGTACCTTGAGATCAGAGACCACGTTCGTTACTGTAGGGACACACCAAATAGCGGGAACGGTTGACTGGAGAGGTACAGGAGTTAGTTCTGGGGCTCACGTTGATTCAAAACGAAGTGAAGAGGTTATTACTGTTTCAAACGGAACTTCAACTGCCAATGGTTCGGATGCTGATTTGTTCCCAGCTAATTCAGTAATCAGAGCAGTGGCGGCTTATGTGGTGACACCAGACGGCGGCACACTAGCCAGCACCTTTGACGTTGGGCGGACAAATGGCGGTAATCTTGACGAGTTTATAGACGCACAGTCGGTACTGGCTTCGGCTGGATTCAACCATGCAGCACACTCAGACGGGACATTGACGTATGCAAACATGCTTCAAGTGAGTAATGACACAGTAACAGTGACCCTAGATGCCAATGCTGATACTGATGTTCAGGTTCGTGTTGTTGTCTGGTACGATCAGATCACCGCACCGACTGCTTAATATTAGAGGGAGAGACAATGAACTTTAATATATCTAATGAAGACCTTGCTACTGTTGATCTTATTACTGAGACAGCAGATATGACAACGGTTGAGAAAGTAGAGTGGTCCTATCAGTATACCCACAGGGCTGCTAATCGTCAGGGCCAGTTGGTCAGGGCATGGCAGGCTGGGACTATATCACGTTTTGGACAGGAGATTGCAATACCACAAGCGATATTGGATGCATGGAAAGCAGAGATTAATGCTCTTGCTGACAGAATTGTAATTGCCCAAAATTATGTGGCTAGTGTAACTGAATAAGGAATACTTTAATGGCAAAAGGAATGACAAAAGCTCAAGCTAAAAAAGCCGCTAAAAAGCAGAAGAAAACCGACGCCTATCAAAGATATTTAGCTTTAATTAGAAAAGGTGGTAGATCGGCTCTTCAAAAAGCCATGACTCAATATGACTGGATGAAGGCTGGACCTAGAACTAAAAAGATTGCGATGCAGAAAGCTCGGAGCAATTAAATGCAGAAGCTTCCGCTGCCAATCAAAGGTTTAAACCGAGGGATAACCGTTGCCTTAACTCCAACGGAGTATACTACTAATATAAATAATGTCCGTCCTAAAGATGTGCTAGAGAACAGATTTAGAATGGGGCAGAGGCCAGGACTAAAGAAGTGGTCTACCGATAGAGTAGGTGGTGACAACCAACCTGTGATTGAAATTGTTTCTGTAAGTTCAATCAGTTAAAATTATGGCTACTCTTTATTCATATACTCCATATAATGAAGCCCTAGATGATCCAATAAATACAGCAAGTTCAAAGGGACAGGTTTTTACTTTATCTTCTGGGGGAACTGTTGAATCTGTTACTCTTCGGGTTCGTCGGGTAAATAATGCTACTAATTGCAGGGTATCGTTATATTCTACTTCTGGTGGATTGCCCCTTGCTGAATTAGCTTATGTGGATGTAGACCCTTCTGGATGGAGTACGGGATATAATGACCTTGTTTTTACTTTTGACACCCCTTATGAAGCTGAGGCAGAAACATATTGTATTGTACTCTCTTCAACAGATGCTCCTTTTGATAATCCAAGTTGGGCTGTTTCAACAGATAATAATGGAACAGAGGCAGTATGGACAGTTGGTGGAGTTTGGGAAGTATTTGTTGGACCAAGAGGACATTCTTTAACTGTTTCTGGAACTGAGGCAGGGCATGTCAAAGCCTCTAATCCTACTCCAGCCAATGGAGCTAC
>Ga0180438_10001055_pt1 | contig 50433 bp, 42 predicted proteins | sample SS_ome_12_FD_132455 | JGI IMG/M metagenome (GOLD analysis project Ga0180438, IMG submission 132455) | Hypersaline lake sediment archaeal communities from the Salton Sea, California, USA - SS_3_D_2 metaG | ecosystem: Environmental > Aquatic > Non-marine Saline and Alkaline > Hypersaline >...
AAAAAAGACAAACAAAATATCGTTGATGATGTTAAAAATGGATTCCCTCTCTTTAATAAATTACCTTTTGATAACTTGTTTCTCGAGGTGGTAGCATGAAAAAATGGGGGGTTAGCAATTTTTAATTCTCTTGACACTGTCTAAAAGATGAGGGGTGTATTCCAATACCTTCTTTCAATAAAAGTAACAAATCTTTATTTTTTTCACTCATATAGGGACTCCATTTTTTAATGCAAGGCGGACAAATGGTTTTCGGGTGTCCGCGGCAATGGCGATGTCTATCTTCTGTTCATCAAGTTTTTTGAACAGGTGAGCTTTTATTTTAATTTTATCGGAAGGAACGATTTTGGAAGAAAGGACCAACAGATCGATATCTCCTCCTTTTTTAGTATCATCTGCACGCGAACCAAATAGAAATATTTTGGCTTCTGGGTCCAATCGGTAAACGCTTTGCTTAATAGCATTGATTTCAAATTCCGATAATCTCATTGTTTTCTCCATAAAGAATATAATATTTTTTTTTAATTCTGTCAAATTCAAATATTATTTTGAAAAAAATTTGAATAATTTGAAAAAATATATATATTATATACTTAAGGAAAGTTTTCAAATCTTTAAAAAATTGGAGACACGCCAAGGTAAAAAATGGGAACGATAGGCAAATTAAACGATTGGGAGTTCATCGAATGAGAATTATTGCACGTCCTGATTTTGACGGTATTGTAAGTGCAGTTCTTCTTTATGAGGCATTAGATATTAATAAACCGGTGCAATGGGTGGAACCCTGTGTCATGCAAAGTGGCCAGGTAGAGATTCTTAAGGGAGATATTATTGCCAATTTATCCTATCAGAAAAATTGCACCCTGTGGTTTGATCACCATGAGTCAAACCACATTGATATCCCTTTTAACGGTGTCTTTAAGATCGCGCCCTCAGCAGCAGGGCTCATTTATGATTTCTTTAACCATTTTGACGATGAAAAAAATCCTGGTGGCATTGCCAAGCATGTCAAGAAATTTCAACGGGACTTTTCAGAGTTGGCAGCTTCAGCTGATAAAATCGACGCGGCACGGTTGTCCCTGGACGAAGTGCTCTATCCTGAAAGATACCCTTACGTATGGATTTCCATGACCATTATAAGCCATAGACAGTCGGATGAACCCTATTGGAACCTCCTGGTGAAACTGCTGAGAAAATACGATATCCAAAGGGTCCTGGAGGACCCGGAGGTCCAGAGACGTTGCCATGCGGCTGTTGAAGAAAACAAACAATATACCCCCATTCTAAAAAAACATACCGTGATGGAAAAACATATCTCCATTACTGATTTGCGCTCTTTTGATAAAATGCCCCTCGGTAACCGGTTCCTGGTGTTTTTCCTCTTTCCTGAATCAGTGGTGAATGTAAAAATTCGTTATCATGATGAAGAAAGGGATAAAGTGATTGTCAGTATAGGGCACAACATTTTTAATTGCGGCTGTAATGTCAGCGCCGGGATGTTATGTTCACAGTTTGGCGGTGGTGGTCACCGCGGCGCAGGCTCATGCTGCTTTCATGTCAGCAATACCGAGGAGAACATACAGGCCATTCTTGAGATTCTATTAAAAAATGAAGCTTAAAAAGAAAAACAATTTATCACAGCGGTCACAACAGACCTTCTTTCCTATTATTTGTGTTTATGGGTCCATTTTTATATTTATAATGATGTTGATTTTTAGCAGCCACTCCTGCACCCCATTGGCTGACACGCCTCCAAAAGCTGCGCCAGAGGTACAGGTACAAAAACAGAAACAGCCGATCCGCACCTATGAGTATATCCTCTCTCCAAAGAAGAAAGCTCACCCGGATGAGTATTCGCGCCGGGAAATTGAAAGCTTTTTGTGTGCATTAGCCAGGGATTTTATTAAACTTAAAGATGTCTATAAGGATTTTAGAATCCCTGTTGTGGAGCGTTCCAATGGCACGGCTGCAAGACAAAATGAGCGAATGACCTGGTATGCTGCTAAGTATAAAGTTGTCGATCAAAAGAAAAAAGAGTTATTGGAAACTCTTGAGATTAACAAATGGTTTGAAAAGAGGGTGACATTAATCTGCACAGGCTATCCCCTCCCGGAAGACATAAAAACGGTTAAATATTTTATCGATACCATCAATGACATTATCGGTAGAAAAAAATTTGTGATTGTGAAAGATGCGGAGGTGGGGAATATAAACGTGGAATTTTCTCACGCACAGATCTCCCCGAATCCGATGAGGTATATTGGAGAAAGTGCCTGCCTGCAAGATAACCTGAGGGTCGCTTTTTACAAGGAAGACAATAAGATGAAAATCGAGAAATATAAAGTTGACTTCGAGGGATTGAGCAGCAGTGCCTTGTTAGTAAAATATTCGCCCCAGGAGAAGACGTTTGGAAAGAAGAACCGAATCATTAAAATTCATGTTCTTAATATTTCGGAGCGCAATATCCGGGATATGGTGATTATCCATGAGTTACTACACGCCATTGGGCTCAGTGGACATTCACCCTATGTAGAGAGTCATTTATTTCCCATACCCATTCCCATGGACTATTATAAATCTTTTCCGGGATTAATGGCAGAGATGCAGCAAAAAAAACTCTCAAAGCTGGCCCGGCGAATGGTGGAAATGCTTTACCGCCCGGAAATATTACCGACGATGTCTATAAAGGAAGCAAGAGAAATCCTGACCCATTTAAAATACAAAGAAAAAACCACCCCCCTTGAAATCAACGCCTTTTTGACACAGAAAAAAAAGGTATTGGAAAATAGGAAAGCGTCACTATTGAAAAAGGCAGGATCACAAGTAGAGCGAAAGGACGAAATCCAACGAATCCTTTCCCGACTGTATGAAAAAAAAGACAAACTGTTAAAAGAAGTAGAAAAAGAAAATAAACTGGACGAAATATTGACAAAAGGGAAAAGTACGGCGGTGATTCTCCAGATGAATATAGGACGTTTAAAGTATAAATTGGAAAGACTGGAGGATCAGAGCAATGAATCGATGAATCAAACAAATCCCAAAACAAAACAAAAAAAATCGGAGAGACAAATCGCCCTGTGGAAAGAGGACCTGGAGGTGCTGACAGAAATATTGGATGAAGTCAAAAAAAATGAAAACCATATCCGTCAACTGCAAAAGGAAGAAAAAGTCATTGATTTTGCGGATGGCACGATAAACCAACAACTTCGACGAATTGTCAGGCAATTAGGGGTTATTGATGAGGAAATGGCCCTTCTTCAACCTGGGGGATAAACAGGGGATGCAGGTTATTTATAAAATGGATGTTGTGTTTTTATGGATCTACTCTGCTATTATATGTATAATCGGAATCATCGGCGCTATTTCATTAAAAAATATCCTATTTTTAGGTATTATGCTGGTGGTAGAGTTAATCTATCTTTTATTCGCCCTTAAAAGGCCCTACAGGCGTTCCAGGGCAGTCAAAAAAGAATTCCCACAAGAATGGAAAAATTTTTTATTGGAACACTCTATATTCTACAGGAATATCGATGAAAAATCTAAAAGACACTTTGAGAGGGATGTTCAGATTTTTTTAAGTGATTTTTCTGTTGAGGGAACCCGGAGACAGTCGGTGGATATGGAAACCAAACTGCTGGTGGCTTCGGGTGTTGCTGCACTGCTGCACGGCAGGCCCTTCTGGGAGCCGCCTTTCCAGGATGGGGTGGTCATCTATCCAGGCGAGCGGTTTAACCGGCATTATCAAACCGGGAAAGGAAATTTTGCCGGCCAGGCCTCTTATCACGGACCACTGATCCTGACGGAAGGAGGACTGGAAGAGAGCTTTAAACATCCCCATGACGGGTACAATGTCATTTACCATGAAATGGCCCATTATTTTGATTTTGAAGATGGGAGTGCCGAGGGAATTCCTGCAGCCAGGATGGGTGCGCAAAAGTTATATTCATGGAAAAATATCTTTTTAAAGGAGTGGCAAAAAGCGCTTCAGGGACGCTCCTTTTTACGCTCCTATGCCGGAAAAAATGAAGCTGAATTCTTTGCGGTTGCTGCGGAATCCTTCTTTGAAAAACCCTGGGAGATGAAAGAGAAAAACCCGGAACTCTACGACGCATTAAAAGATTTTTTTAATATAGATACCATTCATATCATTAAACCAACCATTACATCATTGAGAATAAATGATGAATGATGAATGTTGAATGATGAAAGTTGAGATGTGGCGGGAATGGAAAACCGAAAGAACAGGGGCACGCTCATGGCCTGCCCCTGTTCCGGTTCCAATTGTTTACGTTTTACATTTTGCATTCCAATGATTATTTCTCACCTTTTTCGTTTGTTTTCTTTTTATCAAGACTAAATTTTACGACCACAGTAAAGGTAACAGGCGTGGGTTCCCCTTCCAGGTAGTAGACTTCATACTGCCACTGTTTAATAGCCTCCAAAGCAGCTATATTTAACAGCGGATGCCCCTCAATCACCTTTGCCTGTACCACATGTCCCTTTGTATCAGTCGTTGCCTCTATAACCACACTGCCTTGAATCCCGGCTTTAATTGCTTTTTCAGGGTATTTGGGTCTTGGTGATTTAATGAGTTTTGGCTTTTGATCGGAGGAGAGATTGATAGGTTTAGTCCCGGGTTTTTTCTTGTCTTTTTCATCAAGTCTGAATTTGAGGATGACCGTAAAGGAGACAGGTTTTGCCACGCCATTCACAATATAGGGTTCGTACTGCCATTGTTTAATCGCCTCCAAAGCAGCCTCACGTAATTCCGCGGGGCCATCCAGCACTTTTGCACTGACCACCTGTCCTTTTGCATCGGTAACCGCTTCAATCACCACTTTGCCCTCGATATTGGCTTTTAGCGCTGATTCAGGGTATTTGGGGACGACTCTTTTTACAAGTTTTGGTTTTTGATCGGTGGAGAGACTGATGGGTTTTTGATCTTTTTTCTTCTTATCCAGGTTAAATTTGACGATTACCGTAAATTTGACAGGTTTTGCCTTTCCATCAATGTAATAGGGTTCATATTGCCACTGCTTAATGGCTTCCTGTGCCGCCTGTCTCAATTCCTGGGGCCCGTCAATTACCTGTGTATCCACCACCCGTCCCTCGGCATCGGTGGTGGCATTAACAACAACTTTGCCCTGAATACCAGCTTTATGCGCCGCTTCTGGATATTTTGGCGGTGGACTTTTTATCAACTTGGGCTTTTCTATGCTTTTGATATTGATTGGTTTACTCAGTCCCGAGGGTAAATCTTTCCCCCTGTGAAAGGACAGAAAATAAATCTTTCCCGATGAATCCTCAAAACCCAGAACCGTTGTCTTTTTCTCCGGTAAAAAAATCTTAGTCTCCAATAGTGACCGAATTTTCTCACCCTGTTCCAAAACCTTCACCTTGAAACGGTTTTTTTTCTCTTCAATGGTACTCAGTTGGAGCAGCAATTTACGGCCATTGAGAACAATGACCTGGAAAGGCGTTTTGGCACTCCCTTTTTCCAATACCATACCGGCCTGGGTCATTAACTTGATATCCTTCAGGTTAAACACTCTCTTTAACGAGGCCATTTCCCTTGAAATATCAACATCTAAAAACACATCCTCCTCTGAAATCGGTTTCAGGTAATAGGAGGTAATGACTTTGGCCGGTGCCGCAGTTTCCACCTTAAATCCTTCGTATAACCTCAATAGAGCCACAACGTCCGGGGATGCCCACAGGGGCCCTGTAAAAAAGACAAAAATGATTAAAATCATTATTAATTTTAAAATGTTTAAACCATGATTCGTATTCATTTTTTCTATTTCCTCCTTTATTCGTTTTTCTTATTTTTTGTTGAGTTTTGCTATTACAGGCGCTTTTTCAATCCAGATAATCGTCATATCAGGGTCTTTGGTATTTATGATATAGGTATTGGCAGGCATTCCTTCCACGCTAGCAGAATCGATAAACACCATATCTTCCTCAACATTATTTGGGGTGGGCGCTTTGTGGAACAATGTAGAAACCAACAAAAACGCCGCCAATAAAAAGGATGCGGCAGTGGCCAGAGCCCCCACAAAAAGGAGACTTCTTTTCCTCCTGGCAGGGGACTCTGAAGCCATTGACATACGGCTAAGTTCTTTCATAAACGTCTTTTCCAGGGCATCTGGAATATCCGATTCCACTGCCTGAACCCTTTTCTTTATCTCTTTATCAATGGTTTCAATATTAATATTATGATTCATGCGGGTACCTCCAACATTTTTTTTACAGATTTCCGGGCCTGGTGTAATATGAATTTTACATTAACCTTTGTTAAACCTGTAATTTCAACTATTTCGGTAATTTTAAACTCATTGTAATAGTACAAGAAAAAAACTTCCCTGTGTCGGGGTTTTAATTCCCCGGCCATGTTGTAAATCTCCTGGACATCCTCAGTTAGAGATGGTTCCGTACCTAAGGCAATCTCATCCACATCCTCCAGTAAAACCGAAGCGCTACTGCTGTTACTGATGCCGGTGAAATAATCTTTCATCAGGTTATGGGCAATGGTAAAAATCCAGGTTTTGAAGTTTTTATCCCGCTTAAACGAATGAAAGTATAAAAAGCCTTTTAGCAGTGTTTCCTGGAAGATGTCGTCTGCCTCATGGGAGAAATTCAGGGATTTTTGGATGAAGTTGTACAAATATTTTTTTATAGGCATTAAAAGGTGGAGAAAGAGTTCTTTATTTCCCAGCTCAACTGCTTTTTCAGGCTCAACTGCTGAAAGTGGTCGAGATAACCGAACATTTTTATCAAGGCTTAATGCCATTGTATTCCCTTTCATATCCTTTATACCACAAAAATATCCAGAGGGATAGAAAAAAAATAAAAAATCTTGATTTTCCCTCATGGATATGTTAATTATTAAATGTGTAGAAAATAGAATGAAAAATATTGGAGTGTTATTGTATGATGGGTAAGCAGAGGATTGAAGAAAGAGTTAGCTCAAGTGATATTTCAACAAAAATATTTGGAAAATTTAGTAAAAACTTTATTTAAAAAAATGAAGCGGCGAAGTACAGAAACTGAAATCTATGAAGAATTAAAACAATCGATTTTGTCAAAAGACAGTGACAAAGTTCTTCAGGAATTGAAAAATAGACTCAAAAATGTAGCGGTACCAGATCGAAGAAATTTTGAAATCATTCTTCTTAAACTTTCGTTAGATAAAAAGATCGAGCCTTTCCGAAAAATCATCTATGAAACACTTTCATCATTGGATTCTATATGGACTGAGCATTTACCAAAAAGGGAGTTGATATCAAAATTTTGGTCAGCCTATAATGAAAAAAAATATCACGAAGCAGGCCAGATATGCTCCGAATTGATCATGCAGGGATTGGATTATATTGGTACAATTAATTCAGGAGAAGGCAAACTTCTACCCATCCAAATTAAAGATAACAATTATATATTCCAATATAATGAAAAAAAAATGGACATTCTCGATACAGAGTTAAAGATAGTAATTGAAATATATATTAAAGGAAAAATAAAGATCATTGACGTGCTTCCACCAAATAAACATTCGCAAAATCGGAATAGCGATATCAATAGGAGAGTATGGATTCTTCGTGAAGATAGCAGAGGAAATCGATCAATTGTTGCTTTAAGAGAAGATTTGAAAGATTTTGATGATAAAACAGTTGTGAAAGTAGATAAAAATTTGATGAATGCGAATCAACTTTCCCGGTTTCAAAGTCATCTGCTGTTGATATCCAGATATTCAATTTATTATTTCCAAGAAAATAAGGGTTGGAAAGAGTGGTTTAATACAAAAGAAGAGATTACCTGCACAAAAGAAGGGGAAAATCATTACTGGGTGGGATATTCTAATGGACATGTTTGGATTTTGAAATCTTTAGAACGCGAGGGGGTTCGGAAAATTAATAAAGCTCATTCAGATATTATTAAAAGTATTGATGTTTCAGAAAAATACGCTTTAATTTCTAGCAAAAATGCCTCCAGTATTATAGACACAGAAGCAAATTCAGTTTTAAAACTGATAGAAGTAGAAAGTAAAATAATTCAATCCAAAATTCTGAATAAAGATACTGCTATTCTATTGCATGCCAATGGAATGCTCATCGGAAGGGAAATAAAGCAAGGTAACGTCCTATGGCGAATTAATCTGGGTAATTTCTATGATTCATTATTTACTATAGGCAGAAAAATATTTTGCCATAAAATAGATGAAAAGTTATCAATATTTGAAATACCACATATCGAAAGCCTTACTGAAAATCTAAAAGAAAAGGGAATATATCTAATAGAAAGACCAATAGAAAAAGATCCTAAGGCCCCAATCCGTAATATTTCCGAATTTATCGGCAGAGAAAAGATTTTAGACTCAATTAAAAAATTTGATAGCTCTCATTTCTTAATCTCAGGAGCTCCGAAAACAGGGAAAACTTCTTTATTACATGTGCTTAGAGATATTCTTTATGATAATTCCGTTTGTGTTTACATTGATATGAATTATTTTCTAGAGGTAGAAAATTTCGAATATTTTGAAACAAATTTTATTAACGAATGTTTGCATCAACATGGATTAAAATTAGAAGATTTAAAACCTCATAAGGGTATAAAAATTCCTGAAGGTTATCAAAAATTTCGACTAATAGTAGAAAAAGTGCGAGGTTCAAAAAAATATTGCGTGTTTTGCCTGGATAATTTTCACTTAACAGAAATAGAAGATTCTGAGGAATTTGAAAAATTCGATACATTTATGAGGGAACTATTCGTTCATCCCGATATACGAATCATTGCAACTTACTGTAAAAAATATACAAATGATATAAAAGAATATTTTAACTCAATAATAATAAATGTCTCTGTAGAAAGGGATGTAAAAAAAATTTCCCTGCCTCTGTTCTCAGAAATGGAAGCACGTGATGCTATCCGAAGGATAGGAGAATTACCCCAAATAACGATAGAGGAAATTTATCAATATACTGGACGTTTTCCGCACCTTATCCGTTTTTATGAGGGACTTAATATAAGAGAGAAAAGTATCAAGACTTATTCTAAAGAAATGGCTGTTAAATACTGTGAAACAATTTTAGACTATTTCGGGGATATCAGTTCCAATGCTCTTCTATTACTCGGAACCCTATTACATAGGGATTTGATTTCAAAAAAAATAGGATTTGATAATTTTTATCAGGATTACCCTTTGTTATCAAGGTTAACACCAAAATCTGCATTATTAAATTTATTTGATGAATTATCTAGTTATTCAGATGTATTAATTGTTGAAGAAGATGAAGATACTTTCTCGATAAAAATAAAAGACGAAGTATTATTATTTCGAGAAGCAATAAAACATCTCTCATGGATAAAATTTCTTTCCGCTTTATATGAGTTTAGTTCAAATCCGAACTGGAAGTTTGCACAAAAGATCGCTTCATATTACACAGAAATTATTAAAAGTCCAGAGTATGATATTCCAAAAGATGAGTATGTAAAAATTGGTAAAGATGGCATAGAGAATTTAACTAAACCATATAGAGACGATTTTTATATAAAGGAATTAACCGAAGAATGTCGCCAAAATTTAGGTATGCCATTGACGACTTTTATTGTAATACCGCTAAGAGCCTGGCAGAAGGGTAGAAGCACTCGAATTTTTCAATCCTTATATATCTCAATCCAGGAATACATGCGAAAATCCAGAATATTCCTCAAGTACGAAACGACCGGTATAAAGTTTTATATTCTTCTTTTTGCATTCGTGGGTTCAAATTTCGATGAAATAAGTGAGGGAACTAGACATTTGGAGAGAATTTCAGTGTTCGATCCTCATAGAATGAAAGATATCATATTTGACCCAAATCCCTTATATAAATCTTCTGAAATTATATTCAGCCAACTAAAAATCAGCGAACGCTCACCTTATCAAACAGCCGGTGCTGTGCATGAATTGTTTTATGGCCGTGAGTTGGAAATTGCCCTGATTCGGGGTTTCCCTGAAAATATTGGTATATTTGGAATCCGAACAATTGGAAAGACTTCTCTGCTGTTAAGGCTCTATCAGGATATAAAAGATCAACCCAGGTGGAAAGTTTTTCCCCTGGATTGTTCAGGAATTAAAACCGAAAAGGAATTTTTGAGAAATTTAGCCGAAAAAATGAATATAAAGCCTCGTACAATATCTACATTGGAAAAATTCAGGAAACACATCACAGAGAATGCCAAAAAAGAAGAAAAACAATATCTCTTTCTTCTCGATGAGGTAGACGGTCTTATAGAATATGATATGCTATATAATAAAAGAATTTTTATAACATTTATTAAAATGTGTACCGAGCGTTCAAAAGAGGGTGGTTATGCTGCCAGGTTTGTCCTTTTTGGTTTCCATCACATGTTTCACCAAATGAACAATCCTAAGTCACGCTTGTACAATTTTATGGTATTCTGGCCACTAACGGCATTAGACAAAGAAAGCGCCTGGAAACTTGTTATCCAACCGATGAAAAATATTCATGTGAAATGGCAAAACGAGGAAAAGGATGCAAATTATCTGATAGACAGCTGTTCATGCTATCCTATGCTTTTACAGGTTATTTGTCATTCATTGTTAAAGATATTGGATGATCAAGAAAGAAAAAGTTTTATCGAAAGAAAAGATGTCCTTCTAGCTTTTCAATCTGATCAATTCATTCAAAAATGCATGAGATACTATGAACCTGCAATTCTAAAAGGTATAAAGACTGAATCTTTTTTTGAAGATGTGCATAAAATTACTATCCTGGCAGCAATCCGGCTCCATTTTGAAGAGAAAAAATGCTCGTTTACCTTAACAGAAATTCAAAATGAATTGAGGGAGTATAAAATAGAAATTTCACCGGGGATGACGGGGGAAATTTTAGCCCGATTATGCCTGAATGGGACAATCCGTTTACTTGAAGAACAACAATTAATTACTTCTAATGACGATAAAATTTTGAAGGATGTTGAAATTTTAGCAGCAGAAGATGAAAGAATTAATACTAACAAAATAAAAGTTGTCAGTCCAAGTATTTATTACGATTCAAAAGAAAAAACTTTCGTTAAGTTTCAATATGAATTTGCCGTAAAAATATTCCCTGAAATATTGGTGGCACACTTTGATGGAATCGAGAATTGTAAAAAGGAGTTAAAGGATCTAATCGAAAGAGAACAATGGAAAGATTGGGTAAGAAGGCATTTTGAAACATGAAAGAGACTCTATTTTCTCTTGCAATGATAGAAAAAAACTTAGATAAGCTTCTAAGCAAAATCGCGGTATTCAGATTCGTTAATCTTCATTTTAAAGGCTATTCAGTAGAATATGTATGTGTGATGGAAATGGTAAAAAGAATAAAAGAGGAAATTCCAAAAGATTATTATATTGATATTGATATAAGAGATTTGCCTAACTCAGCAAGGAAAAAGGATGATTTAGATAAAAAGAGAGCCGATATAGTGAGAAAAATCATAAATAGAAATCTATCGAGAAAGAAGTTCAAACATTGGTTACATAAAAGCGTATCTATCGATAATGTATTGGAACAGCTAAACGAACGGCTCGAAAAACCGGCTTTAATCATATTTCATCAATTTAAGGATCCGAATAGCCAAAAAGAGAAGGATATATTGACCTCAATAAGAAAATTTATCGAGATGAAAAGTTCATTGCTTTTGGGTATTCTGATTATCAGCAATCACAAAACTGTTAAATGGGATCTCACTCCCTGGTCACCACTTGATGAACGTCATATAGAATTCTTTCCAATATCAGTTTCTAATAATAAAGGAAGTAAATAAATGCAAGACTATGACATAATATTTGACAAAGAGATAGGAAATCCTTTTATGGGGCTAGATTCTAAAGTTATTTATATTGAATGCCGTATAAACAAATACCCATTGATAGAAAAATCAAGTTTAGATGAATGTATTTTTATTTGTTGTCGTATTAGAAATATGGAAATAAAAAATTTAGAAGATCCGATAGAAATGTTATTTCTTAACTGCACAATAAGCAATCTTGAGATAGACCACTCTGAGGCTCCACACCTCCAATTTCTTGGTTGTATATTAGAAGGTGCAAAATTTGAAAACTCAAATTTAGCAGGTTTTACATCCTCTAAAAATACAACAGAGGATCTAGAAATTATCCTTAAAAATCTTATAACGGGTAAAAATAGATTAAAAAAGAAATTTAAATCCTTAAAAAAACTACAAATTCTTGTCCCATCGATTACAGATTCTAAATTTCTTTTCTGTGACATGAATGATTTGTTGATCGATAATACGCTTTTTACAGATAATACAATCAAACATTGCAATTTAGAATATGTGGAATTTATTGAAAAAGTCAAAATGAAGGATGTAGATATCCGCGGAACCAAAATTTTTAATTCCGACTTTGGTGATTGTCACTTCGAGAATATTCGATTTAACAAATTCAAGTTTCCACAAGAGTTTCTAATGTTTTTCTTAAGTATTGTCTTTAAAATCAGATATAACAGGAATAGGAAAAAATATCCAGAAACATCCCCTAGAAAAAAAGGGGAAAAATATCGGGAGTTATTAGAAAAAAAACGAGCAATAATTTTAAAAGAAGTAAGAAAATGTAAAGAAGATTTGAAAAAGAAATTGTATGATTTAAATATATATAAATTAAAACTCCACAAATTAGTAGATTATTTTTCAACCACAAATATCAATCAAACAGAATATGAAGAAGCGGATTTCTCTGAAGCTTATTATCTTTTCTGGTATATCCAGGATCTTGAATATATAGATAATTTTAAAAAAAAGCATCGGTTTTTAGCATTTATATCTCATATATTTACAAATTATATGCGCTCTTTCGGCAGGTTATTATTTGCAGTGGCCTTTGTAATACTTATTTTTTCTATTTCTTATATAAATTGTGGAACATTTAAAATTGATCCGTTATATAAAATAAAAGAGAAAATAGAAATTATCAATGAGAAAATCAATCCGAATATTGCGCCTCCCCTGAATTTAAAAATTTCTTTAAACTGCTTTTTTTTTACTTTCGACTCAAAACTTGAAATAAAATTGCCAAATATTAAAAAAGAGGAACCTGATCTTGTTGATGAAAAGGGTCGCCCTAAAGATGCTTTTTATTTAAGCTGCAAAATTTTTCTGAACAATGATATTTATCCATTACAAGAAGATGATGATTTCACAAAATGTTTGATGATAGGGGAGATATTAATGGGATATCTTGCACTTACAGTTTTTTTAAGTATAATCTTCTCTCACATTTCTCAAAGAATTTTCATGCCTAAAAAAATGAAGAAAAGGTGAAAAAATAAAATGTTTTATATTCACAATCCACCAGAAATTTTCTCAAAATCATTTATGTCTTTGGAATATTTTAAAAACGGAAGAAAATAGAAATGAAGTGGACAGAAATGCAAAATAAAAAAAACATATGCAAACTCGATAAAGAAAAATTGAAAGACCTTTTAAATTGCATTGCCGTACAAAGATTTGTGAATCTGCATTTCAATGGTTCTATTCTAAATGAAGTGATAATTAAGGATATAATATCCAAGATGAAAATGGAAGAACAGAACAGATCATACATTATTGATGTCAACATTGATATTATTCCTGACAATGATGTATATGCTGTTAAGACTTTAATTAGAATTATAAATGATTCTTTATCAAATGAAAATTCTAAATACCGAATACGTAAAGCTTTTTCTATCAATAATGTATTATGCCAGTTGAATGATTGGTTGAAAAGACCGGCTTTGATCATTTTTCGTCAATTTAAGGATAGAAAAAATAATAAAGAAAAAAATATATTAATTTCTATTCGGAAATTTATCCAGATGACAAGGTCATTAGTTTTAGGGATTTTGATTGTTAGCAGTCACACAATTGAAGAATGGGATCTCGCTCCCCTGTCATGTCTTGATGATCGTGATATAGCATACTTCCCACTATCAATTTCTTATAATAAAGACAATAATTAGATGGAAGAATTTGACATAATACACAATGAAAATATTGAAAAACCTTACAGGGGTTTATATCCAAAGGTTATATATATTAACTGTTATATTAACAGTTCTCCAATTGCAACATATTCGAATTTAGAAGAATGTATTTTTATAAATTGTCGTATTAGTAACGTGAAAATAAAAAATATAGAAGAGCCAATAGAAATGTCGTTTTTAAACTGCTCAATCAATAATCTTGAGATAGGCCAATCTCTCGTGCCAAATCTCCAATTTATCGGATGTATATTAGAAAACTCAGTATTTAAAAACTCAAATTTACCAGGTTTTACATTCTCTAGGAATACAACAAGAGATATTGAAGTAATCATTCAAAACCTTATATTAGGTAAAAATAGATTAGAAAAGAAATTTATATCCCTAAAAAATTTACAAATTTTAGATTCATCGATATTCAGGTCAAAATTTATTTGTTGCTACATGAATGATATGCAACTGGATAATACCATAATTTCAGACACCGAAATAAAACACTGTTATTTAGAATATATGGAAGTATTAGAAAATGTCTTAATGAAAGGTATAGACATACGGGGAACAAAATTTTCAAAGTCCAGTTTCGGTAAGTGCCAATTCAAAGGTGTAAGATTTAACAAAGGATATTTTTTCATTGAGTGGTTAGACTATTTCATAACTTTCACTCCAAAAATTATATTAAAACTATTGTATAAAAGGCCTGCAAAAATAGGACCCCTTCAAAAGAAAAGGAGAATGGATAGAATTATCAAGGCAAATATTATAAAATACAGAACAACGATAAAAAGAGTTTTATACAAGTTAAAATTAAGTTTTTTTGCTGATATTCTATCGTCAACAGACTTCAAACAAACCCAATATAAAGAGGCAGATTTTACAGAAGATTATCATTTATACTGGCATATTCAATATCTTGATTTTATAAGTAACTTCAAGAAAAAACATCCTGTTTTTGCCTTCCTCACTTTTTGGGCAAGTAACTTTATGAGATCTTTTATGGCCCTGTTTATTCTTAGTCTAATGGTAATTCTTCTTTTTTCAGAAGTTTACAAAATATATGGAGACTTTCAGATTGATTCAGAATACCAGGAACAAGAGAAAATCACAATCATAGATCAAGATGGTCATCCTCAAAAAGCTTTTCATCTAAGCGTTAGTATCTTTCTGAATAGTTCCTATTGTCAAGTTGAACCGAGAGATACTCTAACCAAATTTATATCAACAATTGAGATAATAATTGGATATTTTAGTCTCGGTATTCTTCTTAGTATTATTCTTTTTTCTTTTGCCCGAAGAACATCTTTACCTAATAATAATATCAAAAAGGAAACATTTCCGTCGAAAATAAAAAGGAAAATGGGATTAAGAGGCGCGGGTACAGTGCCAGGCAAATAAAAATTAAGAGGTGAGGGGTAAAGAGGTATTGGAAAAAAATGTCCCAATTGACAATTCATCTCATTTAATTTTAAATAATCAATAGTCAATAATTAACGGTCAATTGATAACGAAAACAACTTCCCTATTACAAATCAAGCGACAATTAAATGAATTAAAAATTTTACCCCAAAGCATTAATTTTTTTAAGTTTTAAATTAATAAAATTAATTTTTTATGCTATATATATTAAAATAATTAATAATGATTAAAGCAGCGGAATTAAGATATTTCTAAAACGCCTTTTTTGTAATCGATAACGGTTCGAAAATTCTTTAAAAAACTTAAACCCAGCATTCCTCTTACGCTTGCCAGTTATAGATTACTCAATTAAAAAAAAGCAGCATACCCTGGAGGAATGGGGGGACCTGCGTATGTAATATAGACATCTTTTATCCCGCGTTGAAGCAATTCATTATCAAATTCCCGGCGGTTTTGTTTATGCAATAATACTGCGCCTTCAGGGTTGGTCTCCTCGCCGTAAGCCCGAAAAGCAATCCACTGCCCCTCGAACTTTTTTTTTGCTTCATCAAGCTTCATAATTATACTCCGTATATATGCATATTATAGCATTGTTTTTATTATTTGCAAACAAAATAATTAAATCTATAATTTAGTTGAAACCCATTCCGAATTGATTATCCACAGACGAACACGGATGAACACAGACCAAAAAAGTGTACGACTCTATTGAGGTTAAAAAAGAGGTCAGATGAAAAAAAGATAGCTTATAATTAATGGTCAATTGATAACGAAAACAGTTTTACTATTACCCTAGAGAAGGTACCGCCCTATAGGAAAAATAGATGCGAGATTAAAAATATTAAAAATATCTCCCTAAAATATTAATTTTCTTAATTTAGGAATTGATTAAATCAATTTTTTGCGCCATATATATTAAAAAATTTAACATCTAAGTGGAATGAATTAACAAAAATTACGCGGAAAAAATTTAACTGTTCCATATTTTACTTTTGAGTTCTGCTCTAATTTTGAAGAAGAATTGCTCGGAGGAGAACGATTTTGTCTCCATCACACTCGCCTGTTTACAAACAGGATGGGATTGAATTTTAGTCATCAACGTTCCCAATAGAAAAGACAAAGAAATCAATCGTTAATCTCCTTGCTTATTCCCAGCCAACTGTCCAATATCTCCTGTGTGGCTTTCCAATCCAACCAGGCATCTTCTTCTCTCATAATGGCCTGGCTCAGAGCCAGGCGTTGTTCTGCGGATAAATTATTTCTCTCTAATAGAACACATCGTTCATGGAGATAGTCGCTGAATTGATCGAATCGCATGCCATTCATCAGAAATCTATAAATTACAAAATGGATAGGAAAAATAAAAAAATCAGTCTACCCTATCTAGAGCATAATAGTCTTCTAAAATATATCCCCCGATGTTGCGTTTTTCCATATCGAAACCAACACCGACCAATAGTACCTTTTTGCCCTGATCAGCATAACTCTCATAATATTTCATTTTTTTTATTTGCTCTAAGGCTTCGGATTCGCTTCCCATTTTAAACTCCATTATGTAAACAGAATTATCAATCTCTATCACAGCATCGATTCTTCCTGTGCTGGTTTGAATTTCAGCTTTTATATTGACTCCCAACAGGGTCAATACCAGATAGATAACAGAATGATAATAAGCCTCTTTGTCATGGATAAAAATATTGTAAGGGATGGAAGCAAATAGGCCTTTGATTGTCTCAAAAAAACGTTCCAGTTGATGATTAATTAAATGCTCTGTCAAGTCAAAGATCTTACTGCCTATGGTTGCAGGGGATGAATTCATAAAATCTGCAAGTAGATACTTTAAAAATGCGTCCTTAACCTCCTTGTTAGGATAGGAAAGATAATATTTGTAAATATCTTTTAACGTTTTAAAATCTTTAATGGTAATATAGCCTGTTTGGAATAATAAAGAGGCAACATCCATGTTTTCTATGTCGTAACTGTCGAAAACGTATTCATCGACTTCCCAGGCACCAATAGTCTCCACATTAACCTGCTTCTCTTTAATCAATTTAATCAAAAAGGAGGGGGTACCTGTAGAAAACCAGTAATTACTGAACTTACCTTCCTGGAAAAAGCTCAATATGGATAAAGGGTTATAAACAAAATTTTCCCCATCCCAGGAATAGCCGTTATACCAGCGTCTGATGTCCTCCAAGATTTCAGATTCCTCTTTTTTTAATCTGGTTTTCAGTTTCTTCATACGGTTACCAAAGTAGTTGACAAGCTCTTCATCTGTATAACCCAGCATGGTGGTAAACTGTTGAGAGAGGGTGATATCCCTCAAATTGTTCAAACCTGAAAATACCGATACCTTTGAAAATTTGGAAACCCCGGTAAAAAAAGCGAACTTAATATATTCATCCATACCCTTGATGGTTGTGTAAAAATTTCTCAATATATCTCTATTTTTTTGAGCAACTTCTTTGTCATCTACAAAATCGATAATGGGTTTATCATATTCATCGATGAGTATAACCACTTTGTTTTCTCTACCCAATCCTTCTATCAAATCTCTAAAAACATCTTTGTAATCTCCTTCTTTATCCAGACTGACGTTGAAAGCTCTGGCAATTTTCCTGATTATTTTTTCTAGAGACTTTTCTAATATATCAGGTGTTTTATAACCAATCTTTAAAAAATCAATATTAATCACCGGATATTTTTTCCAATCGATTTTGCCATAAATCCACAACCCTTTAAAAAGTTCCTGATTCCCCAAAAATATCTCTTTTAACGTTGACAATAGAAGCGATTTACCAAAGCGTCTGGGACGAGATAAGAAATAATATTTACCGCCATCAGCAAAAAGATTATAAATATACTGAGTTTTATCTACGTACAGGTAATTCTCCTCGATCATATCACTAAACGTTTGGACACCAATAGGCAGTTTTTTCATAACTAAATTATAGTATCAATACACTTTTTTTTCAATGAAAATCAAGCCGATTGTTTTTTCATGATCAGCGACAGTTAAAATTAAGAGGTAAGAAGTAAGAGATAAGGAAGTAGAGAGATGGAAAAATAAGGGGAAAAACAGAGGTGAAATTAAATATATTAAAAATATCACCCCAAAATATTAATTTTATTAATTTAGAAATTGATAAAATTAATTTTTTGAGCCGTATAAATTAAAAAAATCAACACATAAGTGGGATAAATCAACAAAAATCACACGAAAAAGATTTAGCCTGTCCTTTATTTTGAACAAACTTTCATAGACACCCGCGCTGGGGGGATTCTAAACTTCCGAAAACTTTTCATTGAAGATTTTTTTCTTGTTTTCTTCGCGTGACTTCGCGTGTCTTCGCGGTTTACAAAAAATAGTGGTGAATTTAGAGTGGCCCCGATTCACCATCAAAAAAATAGTGAATCGGTGTTCAAAGTTCTATGTTCAAGGTTCAAAGTTGAAAAACTTAAGACTTTGAAAGAGCCTTTTGATAGCTTTACAAAGAAACATTGAACGTTGAACACTGAACATTGAACACAAAATCAACCGATTACCTGATTTTAGACGGTGTATTTAGAGTGGCATCTTGAGTTGCGGGTGCCAACCGCTTTGTGATATAATCACAACTTAAATTTATCCTTTCAACAAAACCATTTGATTAGTAGTAGATTATATAAACAAAGTGGGAGGTTAATATGGGCGAAAATTTCGGGATGAAACCAGCCATTACACTTGAGGGTGTTACCAAACGGTTCGGAGATATCGTTGCGGTTGACAATATCTCTATGAAAATTCCCAGCGGTTGTGTCTACGGTTTTCTCGGACCCAACGGCGCCGGTAAAACAACCACCATCCGGATGATGATGAGTATCTTATACCCGGATTCCGGTACGATTACAGCATTGGGTAATCCCAACCCAGAAGCAGTCAAAGATAGGTTGGGGTATCTGCCGGAAGAAAAGGGACTCTATAAGAAAATGAAAACAGGAGAAATCCTTGCTTATTTCGGGAAACTAAAAGGAATGCCATCTTCTAAAGCCAGGGCACGGGCAGCCGAACTTTTAAAACAATTTGGCCTTGGGGATTGGATGAATAAGAAGTGTGAAACCCTTTCAAAAGGCATGAGCCAAAAGGTCCAGGTGTTGGCCACACTTATCCATGAACCGGAACTTGTAATCCTGGATGAACCTTTTTCCGGTCTTGACCCTGTAAATGTCGAAATTTTAAGGGAAATGATACTGGATATCAAAAAGCAAGGAAAAACAGTTATTTTTTCCACACATATGATGGAACAGGCCGAGCAAATTTGTGATTATATTTTATTGATAAATAAAGGTAGAAAGGTCCTGGACGGACCGCTCGTCGAAGTAAAAGCCAACGCAGGAAAAAGTGTTGCTGTTGATTACGAAGGCGAGGAATCTGGTCTTGCTAATCTTTCTGGTGTAACCAGGGTGAATAATGCAGGGAAAACCGCAGAACTGATTTTAGAGGAGGGCATCGATCCCCATTCTGTTCTTGAACAACTGATTAGCCGCGTAAAAATACGACGTTTTGACACATCGGAAAAATCCCTCCATGAAATTTTCGTAAGTGCAGTAGGAGGTAAATCCAATGATTAAAACGTTAATGGTGGCCCAGCGTGAAATACTTGAAAATATAAAAACAAAAGGTTTTTGGATTGGCATCTTCGTCTTTCCTTTACTTCTTACCCTTTTTATTGTTATACCTCCCTTGCTGGAGAAGACAAAGGATGCGCGTACATATGCTGTGATGGATGAATCGGGTTGGCTGCTTCCCATTGTTGACCAGCATATTATAACAGAGGATATTACCCGGGTCTTTAGTGAGGTTGTAAATAAGGTTCGAGCAAAAGGAGCTGCTCATGCAGATATCCCGGAAGTTATCAGTCAACTGGCGCCAAAATTAGCTGAATTGGATGAAACACTTATCTCCAATGCAGCAACTTTCCTGGTTACAGGCAAAGAAACAGGAGAAACCGGGGAAGGAAATGATAAAACACTCCCGGAACATATAAGACAAACACTTAAAGAAGAGAGAGAATCCCTAATGAAGTGGTGGGAAAATATTTCACCGACTGATGCTCGTAATATTTCTCCTGGACTTTCAAAAGCCAGCTACCATCGTTTAAAAATTGCAGAAAGTAAGAAAAACCAAAAAGGCCTAAACCGTATGTTATCCAATGAAACATTATTTGCTTACTTTGTAATCGGACCTGATCCCATAAAAGGAGACGAAGGTTCCAGGTATGTTTCAAAAAATGTAGCTGATGACAGCCTGCGTTCATGGTTTCGTAATGAAGTTTCCATGCAGGTTCGCCGCCTGCGGCTAAATAAGGAAAATATCAAACCCGAAGTAGCAAGATGGCTGATGAAACCGTTCCACTTTGAAGCTCGGAAGATTGGGGCTGAAGGTGCGGAAGAAAAGGTTAAAATAACTGATAAGATTCTCCAAATGGCCCCGATCGCATTTGTCTACTTATTGTTTATTTCGATTCTTACGGTGAGTCAAATGCTTTTGACAAATACAATTGAAGAAAAGTCAAACCGCATAATTGAGGTTCTTCTCTCATCTGTATCCCCTGTTCAACTGATGGCCGGGAAAATTATGGGAATTGCCGGTACCGGGCTCACTATTGTGTTAGCCTGGATGGCGACTCTCTTTTTCGGGACAAAATATTTACCAAGCCTCATGGGTGCCCAACCAGGTGTTGACCTCTCTATAGTAGGAACTAATCCTATCTATCTTCTCTCTTTTATTATTTATTTTTTCCTGGGGTATCTCTTTTATGCATCGATATTGGTTGCTATCGGGTCTGTTTGCAACACTCTCAAAGAGGCCCAAAATCTTATGACCCCTGTAATGATAATCATGATGGTTCCTCTCCTGGCCATGATCCCTATTGCAAAAGATCCCAATGGCACACTGGCTCATATTTTATCTTATGTCCCTCCTTTCACACCTTTTATCATGATGAATCGAGCAGCCACGATGCCGGCATTCGCAGAGTATGTGATAACCACCGTTCTTATGCTGGTTTCGATTCTTGGTGTATTATGGGTGGCAGCAAAGGTATTTCGTATCGGGGTATTATTAACCGGGAAGCCACCGAAGATCCGGGAAATACTGAAATGGATAAAAGCCCCGGTCGGCGCATTTCCAAGGTCCTAACAGACGATTAAGAACCCCGAGGCCCGTATTTATTATTATTAGCCTGGCACGAATACCACTAAGATAGGACTAAATTCGAAGCACGAAATCCGAAATTCGAAACAAATTCAAATGACCAAAATCTAAATGACCAAAACAAAAACTGCACAGCAAAAAATTTGGAGCTTTTGTTTTGAATTTTGAACATTTGAATTTTGGATTTGTTTGGAACCACGCGATTTCGATATTCGTATTTCGGATTTGTTATCCTTATCTTTTTGGCATTCTAGCCTAGCACCTTATTTCTTCAAAAACTCTATGTTAGAATTCCTGCTGCTTTTTTATTATCGGTCGGTACCAAGTGTGGTACAATACGGCAACTGCCAAAAGTGTAGTACCCACGCATATGGCTGCATACAAAAACCAGTGTCCCACCAGGTACATGGGCGCCAGGTACAGCCCCAGGATGGCAATCATTCCCAAAACCACATTCAATAGTACCCACCCCGGTCTTTCATGAGGAGGGGGTAAAGGTTCCCCGGATGCCTGAACTTGCTTTTTCACTGGTTTCCACAATCCGAAGGGGTGGACTGTTTTAAAAAACGTCTTCAGGATTTCCGGGTCCACTGCCGGGCCCGCCCATGACACAATGATACTGGCTGCCAGGGACGCAGTGGTAATAATAGGAAATACCACATACAAAGGCTGATCCGGCATAAAAAGAGCGATCAGGGAGAAAAATATGCCTGCCAGGGTACCGGCTGCATACCCCCAACCGTTGAGTCGCCACCAGTACCAACGCAGTACATTGGGCATGACCACACCCGCACCCAGGGCCATCATCATCCAACTCCATATCTGGTGGATGGAGCTGGCCTGGAAACCAATAAGCATCCCAAAGAGGACAATACCCACCGTAGCCACATATCCACTTCTAACCAGGTGTTTTTCGCTGGCATGGGGGCGGAAAAAGGGCTGCCAGAAATCCCGGACAATATAGGACGCCCCACTGTTGACTGTGGAACTAAAGGTGGACATGAATGCCGCTAACAAACCGGCTATAACAATCCCCCGAATCCCCGGGGGTAAATATTCTTGAAGAACCAACGGCATTACTTTTTCCGGGTCGTGAACGTTAGCGATACCGGAAAGTGCCAGTAGTACAATTGCCATGGCCATGCCCCATCGTAGGATTAAAAACAGGCTCCAGGCCGCACCGATTTTAGCGGCATCCTTTTCATCCCGTGCGGCCAGGAAGCGCTGGAAATCATACATCTGGGCAGGTCCACCTGCATTAAGGAAGATACCCTTCATAACCCAAACAATCACCAGCGCCCCGAACCATTCATATTGGCTGTTGGCTGTATTCGCCATTTCCGGGAGCTGCCAATGGGGGATCGGTGATTCCCACCCCTTGGGGAGCACATGATGCAGCGTATCCGGTGATAAATGGTAAAAGGCAACACCCGCGATGAGGAGGCTGGCCATGGTAAGGATGATGGTTTGGATCACATCTGTCACCACCACACTGTACAAACCGCCCAGCAGTACGTAGAGGGTGGTGATACCAATGATGAGTAGTGCACAAACAGTCGGTGAGAAGGGAAGATACACCGATACAAATTTCCCGATGCCCTGGAACGCATACCCGATAAAACTGGCCAGGGTAATGACAGCCATAAACGCATAGGCGCTGCGGGCCACTTTTCCCCCCTTATCCTCACCAAATCGCGTAACCATCCACTCGGCGCCGGTCATTACATTGGAACGCCTCACCCACTTTCCTATGTAGGCCAGGAAAAACGCCCCCATCATCCACCCCCACATCCAATGAATCCATAAGGATTTCATTCCAAGGATAAACAACATGGAGACAATCCACATGGTACCGGTAATATCGAAAGTGGAGACCGAACCGGACATGGCCAGGGCCAGCCAATGCATTCGCTTACCGCCAAGGAAATAAGATTCCAGGTTCAAAGATGCCTGCTTCTGGTACCAGAAACCCATCCCCAGTACCAATACGAAATAAAGAACGATAAAAAGATAATCAATCATAATCATTGGTTTTTCCTATTTGCCTCCGGCGGCCAGGGGGCTTTTTTGAAAAATCGCCCCCTGGACCCCCAAAAAACTTTTTATTAGAACACCTTATCAAAAGCTTTTGCGGGGGGTCCAGGGGGGTGGTTTTCTCGAAAAGAACCCCCCTGGTTTTTAACAACCTCGAACATTGCAGCCACATTTTCCGGCGGGACATCGGCCAGGATATTGTGAACCTGTTGAAAAACATAACCGCCTCCTCTTTTGAAAATTTCTACGTTCTGTCGAACATGGGCACGTACTTCATCAGGAGTCCCCTGGCGTAAGATGTGCTGGGTATCACAGCCACCTCCCCAAAGCACCAGTTTATTTCCGAATTCGGTTTTGAGTCTTTCAGGTTCCATTCCCCGGCTGGATATCTGGACAGGGTTAATGGCATCCAGGCCAGCATCGATGAGATCGGGAAGCAGTTGATACACACCGCCGCAGCAGTGAAGCATTACCTTTACATCTGCCAGTTCTTTTGCCCGCTGCCACATTTTACTGTGCCGCGGTTTAAAAAACTCCCGGTACATATCCGGGGAAATCTGAGGACCGGTTTGCATGCCCAGGTCATCTCCGAAAACAATAATATCAATATATTCTCCCACCAACTTGAGATACCGTTCCAGATTTTCCAGGTGCATATGAACGAGACAATCGAGGAAATTATGAACCCTGGGTGGGTCCAGGACCAGGAGCATCAGGAATTTATCATTGCGATAAAGGAATTGTCCGAGTTCCATTAGATTCCCGCCAAAGAGCCCAAGAATGGCCCGGTCTGTGGAGGCCCTGAGATTTCGAGCACCTTGAACCAGGATGTGATCGCCATCGGGTCCACTTACCAGGGGGCCCGGAGGCGATGCCACTGCACTCCACATACACTCATCCAGGGCTTCCTGGAGCATATCCAGGTTCTCTTGTTCGTAAAAGGGGTAATGGGTTTGTTCAAAATACAGGGCCCCATCTGGCATCTGTGCAATGATTTTCCCGGATTTACTGCGGATAATCCAGCGGTTTTCCTCGCGTTCCGGCAGCACCCACACCGGCATTTGACAAGGGCTGCCATCGCCATCAGGCAGCACCCAGTCAGCCCAGTCTTCGTTATTTAATGCAAATCCTCGCCCCAATTCAATGGTGTCCACCCCAAAAAGGTCCAGCATGTCCTCATCCACAATTGCCAGTTGTTGAATGGGATCATAGACCCGAACCGGACGGGGAGGCAATTCCAAAAAGGCCCGCAATTTGGGATACAGGATGGCCGATATCCCGGACGAACGGTGACCGGAAAAATCAATAGGCACACGGTCAGGCTCCCGGTAATTGAATGCACAAAGTATACGTTCTCTGGAATTCATATTCACTCTCCTTTGACCGGTCATTTGGCCAGGTCTCCGGCGCCGTTGACATTACAAAGTTTTGACGAAACCTTCATTAATCCTCCCATACGTGAACCCCTTCAGGAGAGAGGGAAATCGGGATCGAATGATACCCCTTTTTTTTCAGGGTATGGAGCAGCTTTTTCTTTTTTTCCCTATCCCCATCCCCGAGAATGGTAACAGACCCTCCGTCGCCTCCGGCTCCATTTACCTTGCAGCCGGAGACTTCAAAATAATTGGCAATTTCAATCAGCTCTTCAAATTTTTTGCAAACCAGGTCCGGATGAAGCTCACGCTGCACATCCGTATTCCGGTTCATCACGTGGCCCAGGACCTCAAGATTGCCTGTGTTAACGGCATCTCTTGCATCAGCCGCTAATTCTCGTAGTCTCTTGATTCTCGGGTCTTTTCCGGCATCCTCGCCTAAATCCGCAATGACCTTTTTGTGGACCTCGCTGGAATTGTGGGGCGTGCCAATATAAATAAGAGCCAGGCGTTTCTCCAGCTCCTGAAGGAGGTCTTCTACTGCATTTAGCGGGGTCACACTGGCATGGGGGAAGGAATGGATGTGAATAAAATTAATCCCGCCGTATGCACTGCAAAGCTGGTCCTGTACCCCGGATTGCAGTCCCAACTTTTCAGTTTCAACACGGTGGGCAAGAACAGCGATTTCATGGGGAGTCTTTCGCCCCGGGGTCAGGGCATCAAGTGCACCAATAAGAGCGACACATACAGCAGCCGATGTACCCACCGATGCACCAGAAGGAGCCTTTGAAAAGATATCGATCCCTAAGGAAATATCACGGGGTATCACCATGGAATCGATGGTGGCTTCGATAAGGGGATGTTTGCTGTACACAATATTGTCGGGGTTCAGGGAATAGGTATCATTATAATTCCCCAGGTGGAGGGTCACCCTCTCTTCCGTGTCCTGTTGAAAAGTGGTAATTTGGACTTCCACATAAGGCGTCACACCGATGTTAAAAACCGCACCATGTCGGGCAAACCAGGTATCCGTCCATCCGCCGATATCACAAATCCGAACCGGCGCTGCTGAATGAATGCGTTTTAATATTTCTTTCATTTTTTTCAGAAATCCCGGATGAGGTTAGTCATTTGAACCCGGTTTTTTACCCTGGCCTTACGATAAATACTGGAAATATTGTTTTTTACGGTTTTGGTCGAGATGAAAAGTTCATCTCCGATTTCCTCGTTGGTTTTACCTTTGATGATTAATTGAATGATAGACTGCTCCCTTTCAGTTATTTTATATTCGGAAAAAAAGCGACTCATACCGTCTGCTTTTACCGGGTGGAGATCCAGTTCAGTATAGTATCTTCCCAGGAACCATTTTAAATAAAGCAGTGGGATAAGAGCCATGGAGAAATATATAAAGGTATTAAAGGAATAAAAAATAAAGTTACTTTTATAAAAAGGTAAAGGAATATAGAGAGCGGCAAAAAAGACAGCGCTTCCGATGATGTTAAGGAATCCCAGATTTTTTGCCAGCTTCCGCTTGCGTTTATTGGCCAGGCCTCTGGCATTCAGAATTAAATGCGCGATCACCAAAATAAAGATTGATACGAAGACGATTTCCAGGGGTCCGAGAACCAATTTCGCCCATTGTAAATCTTTTGTGTCCACAAAAATTTTTGTGCCAATGAAAAAAAACACCAATATCAATGCCTGAACCAGCCAGTAAGCGGTTTTAAAGGTCCTTGATACTCTCTTTTCCAGGATTTCCCGGACCCAATATATCATCATATAAAGAGATGAAATAATGGCAGGAAAAGAAAAGACTGAGATTATAAGAGTGGATAACAAATAGGAATCACCAAACCCACTGGAAATTTGACTGACAAGCAGTTTACCTATAAAATTAATAAAGCCGTAAACATAATGAAAGATCAGGGAATAAAGATAGTAATCGAGAAATTTGCACCGGTATGTTCTGGCCAGTTTGTAAGAGATGTAAATAGCGGCCAGGCTGATACTCAGAAAAATAAGATATAAGCCGACAGAATACACATCCATTTTTAATTTATAATTTATAACAAGTTTTTGTTCAAAAGTAAAGCCGGGACCAAAGTCCCTTTCTGAAAATCGGGACTTCCGGCCTATTGACGCCTCTGCTTATGGCAGCTATATTGGGGGTGAGTTAAGAATTAAACGTTAAAAACATTAAATGGAGGTGAACGTAAAATGAAAACGAAAAAACAAATCATTTTAATTATTGTTTTGTTGTTGCTTTTGCTGTTAGGGGTAGGTAGTTTCCTTTTCCCAGAAAAAGTCGCGGTTTTAGATGGGGTTGTGTATCCCTTCATAATGCAGGTTGATGACAACCAACTCTATATTACCGATGGTGCAGTTATCCATATCTACTCATTAAAAGATTACAGCCTTAAGAAAAAATTCGGAAGAAGGGGCGAAGGTCCCCAGGAGTTTAAGGTTGTGCCCACCAACAATCTGGGATCGGTATTACTTGATGTTTACCCGGATTATCTTTTAGTGAACAGCCTGGGGAAAATTTCCTTTTTTACAAAGCAAGGGGAATTTATCAAAGAGATTCGATCCATTTCCCCCAATGGGTGTTTTAAAGTCATGGGTGATAGATTTGTCGGTTATAGCTTTCCTGCCGGGAATAAGACAAATTATCTAACGGTAAATATTTATGATTCAACATTAAAAGTTATGAGAGAGCTTTATAGGGAACCGCAGTGGATAAGCCCGGGAAAGGATATCAATGTTTTTGGAATCAGGAGTTCATCTTTCTTTGTCTCAGACGATAAAATACTGGTTGAAAACCGGCAATGGAGTATCGTGGTATTTAACGGGAATGGTGAAAGACTCTATTCCATCGATCCCCCAATAAAACCATTAAAAGTAACAAAAAAGACTAGAAAGAGGGTTCACGATTTTTTTAAATCGCTGCCCCAGTTCAAACAACTCTATACGATCATTAAAGATCGTCTAAAATTTCCATGGTATTTCCCGAAGATTCGTTTCTTTTTTGTGGCAGATCATAAAATTTATGTGTTATCATGGCATAGGAAAGAGAAGAAAAGCGAATGTTTTATATATGACCTGGAGGGGAATCTAATTAACAAAACTTATCTTCTGTTGGTGGAAAAGAATATATTTCTGCCCTATCCCTTTGCGATTGGAAATGGAAAGCATTATCAACTGATTGAAAATGAAGATGGTGAAGAGTGGGAACTGCATATTTCAAATATCGCCGAATAGGTGGGGTACTGCGGGTTGCTGGGTGAAGGTTTTCCTGTCCTGTTTTTATGTCCCGTTTTTACGTTACTCGCCTGAATCGGTGGTATAAAGTAGAAAGGATAGTTTAATCATTCCAATTATCGAGGAGTTTTCTTATCTGTACGATCTTCCCGACATGATATGCGTTGTGATCTGCCACCAGAAGGATTTCCCTTAGATAGGTACGTCCCTCTCCGTGAGGGATTTGGGTTGTTAAGTCTAAACTCGAATCTCCGATAAATTTTATCAATTCATCCAGGTCACTGAAAAAATTAGAAACCGTTTTTTCCCAAATTTCGTCAGTTAGATTATCATTATTCGATGGCCAATAGCCATCAGGCCAATTGGGAGACTTCCATGTGGGATCAAGTGTGTAGCGTAAAATATCTTCCTGGGCTAATCGCATATGCTCGATCTCCTCATATATTGAATGAATTCTATTCTTGGGACGAATATTGCGATACTCCGTTTTGATCCCTTTTAGTGACTTTTCTACTGTAATATGTGCCTGACCGCCTCTAAGTAATTCGATTAAATTGCTGCGTAATGCGTGATCATCCATTACATACCACCTCCTTGTATATTGATATTTCTATATATACTTGATAATTCTATAATTACTTTTTGCTTCCATGAGTTTTTTATATCATAACGATAAAAATCAGTCAATACAATTTTTGAATAAGAAAAGGTGCCAGAGAATACATTCATTTATTTTTTTACTATTGACTTTTCGCTTTTTTTTTTTATAATTCAATTTCCGCTTTCATGAGGAAAAGTGGTAAAAGGTATTTCAAAAATTTAAGAGGTAACCGGAAGGAAGACACAATTTTCCTACCGGTTACTCATAATGGAGGTTACAATGAAAAAAGTCTTACACCTTTGCGTGGTTATCTTTTTAGTGCTCCTGGTTTCAACGTCTTTTTTAAACGGACAGGAGGATAATTACCTTTACACAAAAGTGAAATGGGGCATGGCACCCGACGCCGTCAAGCAGGCCATCGGTCTGGAATTTAAACAATTACTAGAGAACAGTATTACTGCAGACACCCAATACCTTGGCCTTCATACATCCGTGGCTTATGCGTTTAAAGACAATCAACTTTCCGGTATTATTTTAAAGATCGACCTGGGGGAAGAAAAGAAAGCCGAAACCCTCGCCGATCACTTTAATAAAGTATCCGCCGATCTATCGAAGACATTCGGCGAATATAAGAATTATGATATTTTTAAAGATGAAAAGATTCCCATGAAAGACGATTCCAATCGTGCGTTTTCCGTACTGATGTCCTTTATGAAATGGAAACGGGACTGGCTCACCGAGGAGACCACTGTGATCGCTCTTATGGAGTCCCAGAAATCCTATGAGCCGGACATAACCGTCTACATATTTAAAAAGGAAGAAAGTAAAGAGACGGAAGTAAGTAAAAAGAAGGACGTGGAAGTAACCAAAGACAATTACCTTTATACAAAAGTAAATTGGGGCATGTCACCCGACGCCGTCAAGCAGGCAATCGGACTGGAATTTAAACAATTACTAGAGAACAGTATTACTGCAGACACCCAATACCTTGGCCTTCATACATCCTTGGCTTATGCGTTCAAAGATAATCAACTTTCCGGTATTATTCTAAAGATCGACCTGGGGGAAGAAAAGAAAGCCGAAATCCTTGCCGATCACTTTAATAAAGTATCCGCCGATCTATCAAAGACATTCGGCGAATATAAGAATTATGATATTTTTAAAGATGAAAAGATTCCCATGAAAGACGATTCCAATCGTGCGTTTTCCGTACTAATGTCCTTTATGAAATGGAAACGGGACTGGGTCACCGAGGAGACCACTGTGATCGCTCTTATGGAGTCCCAGAAATCCTATGAGCCGGACATAACCGTCTACATATTTAAAAAGGAGTAATATTAGAACTTAAGGGAATTTTAGATTGAGAGATGAAGATCAAAAAGGGGCGTTGGGTCCCTTTTAACGTTTTGAATGGTCATTTAATAAATGTCTCTGCCAGAAATCAAGCATCAGGGTATAAAGATGAACCCTGGCCGGATAATCTCTCACGCCATGCTTTCTCCAGGGATAAATCATAAGATCAAATTGAATATTGTTTTTTATCAATCGATCGATAAATGCATAAGTGTTTTGGGGGTGCACATTATCATCATAGGTCCCATGAACAATGAGCAAACGTCCCTTAAGGTTCCCAGCGGAAAGGACAGAGGATGTATCCTTGTATCCATTGGGATTGTCCTGCGGGGTACTTAGATATCGCTCTGTATAAATTGAATCATAATAATGCCAGTCGGAAACAGGAAAAAGGGAAATACCGGCTTTAAAGGTATCCGAATGGGTCATGGTGTAAAGTGTTGTACAACCGCCGCCGCTGCCGCCCCATATACCAATGCGGTTCGGATCGATCCAGGGCATCTGTTTTATCCATTCAACACCGGCTGAGATGTCTTTTACATTCTGGATACCATAGGCCTGCTTGTAGACCGATGTTTCAGTGGTCTTGTTATTCCCCATCCCGGCCCGTACCTCGATGACAAAAACAAAAATGCCCTCCCGGTTGAGGATATTATACCAAAATGCCCGTCGGCTGCTCCACCGGTCCACCACCTGCTGTGAACCAGGGCCACCGTAGATATAAATAATCACAGGATATGCTTTGATTTTGGATGAATCAAAATGAAACGGTTTAAGCATCATTATCGGAAGTTCCAGCCCGTCTTTTGCTTTAAAGAAATGAAATTCAGGTTTCGCCAGGTTCCACGATGCTAGAACCTCTTTAGCTGTTGGGGTCACCACTTTTAATTTTTTCCCATTGGCTTTATAAAGGGTGAGTTCATCCGGTTGAGAAAAATTGGAATAGGTGTCCAGGTAGTAATTCATACCCGGAGAAAATTCAACGGCGTGAACGCCATCGCCTTCACTGATTCGTTCGAGTCCTTTGCCGTTTAACTTCACCCGGTAAAGGTGACGTTCCTTCAGGGCTTTTCGATTGGAGGTAAAGTAGGCCACTCCTCTTTTTTCATCGACCCCCTTCAAACCGCCATTCCTACTGACCAAGCCGCCGGTCGAAGAAACCACCATAAATTCTCCCTTTGTTAATTGCCGGATGAGTTTACCATCCAGGCCGTAGAGATAGAGGTGTTGATAACCGTCCCGTTCCGATAGCCAGATAAAGCGACTGCTGTTGTTGAAGAAATAGAGGGAATCATTAATATTAATCCAGGCGGGTTGACGTTCCACCAGGATTGTTTTTGCCTTTCCTGTTTTCCTATCGGCAATCCACAATTTAAGTTCAGACTGGCTTCGATTCAGGGTTTGAAAGGCAATCGCTTTACTATTTGGAAGCCAGTTGAATCGAGCAATGTATTCATCGTAACCGCAATCCATCCAGGTTGTCTTTGCTGAATTGATATCCACAATGCCAGAACGTACTTTTGGATTGGGCTGTCCTGCCTTGGGGTATCGCTGCTGCACAACTTCCTGGGTGGCGGGCTTAAAATGGACAAAAGTAGAAATGGATACAGGGGAATCGTCTGTCTGAAGATACACAATGGCACTGGAATCCGGTGCCCAGGAATAAGGAATTGATGTGTTATTGTAAATTTCTTCCCAATAGACCCAGGACAGCCTTCCGTTCATCAAGGTATCGGAGGAATCTGCGGTAAGTCTCTTTTCAATCCAGGTTTTCGTATCTATTATATAAATATCGTTATCCCGGATGAAACTGATCCATTGATCATTCGGTGAAAAGGTTACCGATTCATCAGGGGATGGAGCTTGGGTTAAACGTTTCACTTCACCTGGCCTTTTACTGTTTTTAAGATTTACCAAAAACAAGTCGCCACCCAAAATATAAATCGCTCGTTTCCCTGCCGAATCGATGGCATCCGGCCATTCTAAAGATTTTGGTGCTTCTTCGGCAAGGGTCTTTTTAAAAAATGCAAGAATGGGTGAAGGGTCCAGGATTGATTCTCTCCTACCATTCCGGGGATCAAAGATTTCAAATGTCCGTTTTTCCGGTTCAACTCTGAAATCAAGCAGTAAGGCTTTACCGTTTTCCAGCCACACATATTTCGGTGTTTTCAGTTTTGAAAGAAACGCTTCGTCGAACATTGTTTTTATGGAGACATTTCCTGTTGAAGGTTCCGAAGAATAAGAAAACAAACCCAAACCTATCATCAATAGAAATACTAAGAGTGCAATTTTTTTATACCCATACAACATATAACGTAACCTCCTTTATTTTTAGAATATTTTATTATACACCACTTCAGTATTTAATAAAAACCAATGATTTTTATAGAAAGATAGGGATAAAAATTTGTCTGTCCCTAAAAATGGCCCCTTTTCCTGGAAAAAATTATCTCCAATCTTTAATATAGATCATTTTCTGTAACTGGCCTTCGCTGTACCATCTCCCTGAAGCCATTACTCCGTATTTTTTTTTAATATTATTGATATCTATAAGCGGATTTTTTTTTGTGAGGATTAAATCAGCACGTTTACCCATTTCGATCGTACCCCATTCATCTTTTTTGTTAATGGCTTCTGCCGCACGTCGTGTCGCAAAAGCAATCGCTTGATAGGGTGAAAACCCATTCTTTATTAAAATATGCAACTCGTCATGTAATGAAAAACCATGTATTACTCCATATGGAATTTCACCGTAAGCACCCGCATCGGTTCCTATGACCAAAGGAATATCTAATTTTTTTGCCTCAACTAATATCTTTTTGTATAGTTTAATCCATTCAAGCATTTCTTTGCCCTTTGCAAAAATCATTTGATGGTGGTCTTTTCCTGACAAAATTGCATGGTATGCTCTTTTTGATAAATATACCGCTTCCGGGCGATTTATATATCTCTTAGGTGAAGTGATTTTCTCTACAATAACTTCATCGATTGCAAGAGTTGTACATAATTTAATTTTAGATTTCCTCAATTTAGTCATGATATTTGGGAGCTTGCCATAATTGATTTTCAAACCAAATGGATTTGGATCCCCTCGATTTAAGCCTTCAAGGAATTCCCATATGAATTCTTCAATATGTGCAATCTCGTCTAATCCTGCCTCTATCACACCATTAAATCCAACCAAATACGGAATATGTCCTACAGTATACATATTTAATTCTTTTGCGGTTTTCATAGCAGCATAAAATTCTTCTTTTGACAGAAAAGAATATAATTTTATGAAATCGTAGCCTGCACGTTTCTGTCGGATTACTTCTGCACGTACTTCTTTGGCCCCCTTGACCCCAAGGCTGCTTGTGCTGACAATAGGTCCAGAAATGTATAATGTGGGACCCGCTAATTCCCCGTTTCTAATTTTTTTCCTCAATTTTAACTGGTAAGGACTGCCTGCCAATGATCTGATTGTTGTGACTCCATTCGCAAGATACAGGCTTAATATGGAGACAGGCACTTCGTCATGAAAATGCATATGCATATCTGCCAATCCTGGCATCAAATATCCACCTTTTCCTTCAATTATTTTTGCATCTACAGGAATAGTAATTGTATGCGAATCTCCGATTCCCACGATCTTGCCATTTTCTATTATTACAGACTGATCCATAATTATCTTTTCGTCAGTCATCGGTAATAAATTTACATTGACAAATGCAGTTTTTTCATCATTTTTAGATTTGGGAATCGAAAAAAATCCAAGACATAGAAGTAGTAATAGAACGACTTTGACTTTATAGGAAAATCTTTTTTTTTCCACAAATATATTCTATTGGAAATATTGAAATAATTCAATAGGATAGTGATAAAAAAAGATAAACTCTCGTATTTTTATCTGGTTCTTTTTCGATGAAACACCGAACCCGTATCGGATGGTTTTTCAGTCTTTCTCTTTAATAGCGAGCAAAAAAATGTTGCCTAAAAAGCGGTATCATACAACGCTTTATGGTTTGCCCATTTTATCTGTTTTTTTTTGAAAAAAAAATAATATTGTATTATTATATAGGGTATGAGACGAAAAATATTAATGCTGAAAATATCCCTCCTTATTATATTATTGAGTGAAGCGGTGCCCAGTTTTGCACTTGCTCCCAATAAAACGATTGAAGAGTATGTCCATGAGGTTTGGCAGGTAGAGGATGGTCTTCCTCATAAATCTGTACGCTGTTTGCTCCAATCCACAGATGGTTACATCTGGGTGGGAACGGTTGAAGGACTGGCCCGTTTTGACGGTGTCAGGTTCACCATATTTAACAAGAGTAATACAGTGGAGATCAAAAACAATAATATCACAGCACTTTATGAAGACAGCCGGGGAAATATCTGGATCGGTACTTCCGGTGGTCTGAATCGCCTGAGATATGGAAAATTCTCATCTTACACCACGAAGGATGGACTTTCTCATGATGATATACTATCCATATGTAGTGATAAAAATGGCAATACCTGGATCGGTACGGAAATAGGGCTAAACTGTTTGAAGGATGGAATTTTCACCATCTATACCACAGAAGACGGACTATTTAGCAATCGGGTGCCGGCACTTAACATGGACAAGAAAGGCGCTCTCTGGATTGGGACTTCGAGAGGGTTGAATCGCCTGCAAGATGGAAAAATCACCGGTTACACCAAAAAGGACGGACTATCCGACAGCGGGGTCACTTATATCTATGCAGACAAAGCAGGGAGCCTCTGGATTGCCACTATGGACGGTTTGAACCGGTTGAGGGATGGAAAATTCTCCCCTTATCCCGCATCCGATGGATTATCCATCAACTATGTGAGTGCAATTTACGAAGATAGGGCAGGAAGCCTCTGGATTGCCACTTTTCGTGGTTTGAACCGGCTGAAAAATGGAATATTCACAACTTTTACCAAAAAAGACAGCCCTTTTAACAACATCTCCTTCTCCTCGTTCATTGAAGATAAAGAGGGAAGCTTTTGGATTGGCTCTCTTGATGGCTTGAGCCGGTTGAGAGATAGAGCATTCACAATTATAAATACAAAAGACGGTCTTTCCGGCGATGTAATCTATTCGGTCATGGAAGATAGAGGGGGAAGTTACTGGATATGCACCGGGGAAAGTGGTTTGAACCGATGGAAAGATGGGGAAATCACAATTTATACCACAAAAAACGGTCTCTCCAGCAACAATTGTAGTATTGCTTTTGAAGATAGAGAAGGCGCCCTGTGGATAGGAACCTTAGGTGGAGGGGTGAATCGCTTCAAGGATGGTATATTTAAGATTTACACTACAGCAAATGGTCTCTCTCACAATACCGTGTTCACAATCATAGAGGATAGAGAGGGGAGCCTGTGGTTTGGTACATATGGAGGCGGTTTAAATCGACTGAAAGATGGAAAAATCGACATTTTTACTATAAAAGCCGGTCTCTCCAGTAATATAGTGAGGACAATTTATGAAGACAGCAAAGGCACCCTGTGGATCGGTACAAGTGGCGGGGGATTGCACCGTTTTAAGGATGGAACATTTACCGCCTTTACCATGAAAGAAGGACTTAGCAGTAACAGGATCAGGCCTATTTATGAAGACAAAGAAGGTGTCCTCTGGATCGGGACATATGGGGGAGGATTAATCCGTCTGAAGGATGGAAAGTTTACAAATTATACGACGAAAGTGGGACTATTTAACGATATCGTCCATCAAATTCTTGAAGACGACGGGGGTAACCTGTGGATGAGTTGTAATAACGGCATCTTCCGGGTAAAAAAGACCGACCTTAATGATTTTGCCGAAGCCAGGATACGTTCTATTGACTGTGTTTCATATGGTACATTTGACGGTATGAAGAGCAGCGAATGTAATGGAATCTCTCAACCGCCGGGATTCAAGAGCCGTGACGGGAGGCTGTGGTTTCCCACCATGAATGGAGTGACTGTGATTGATCCATCAAGCATTAAAATGAACACATCGCCTCCACCAGTGATCATTGAGGAATTCCTTGTCAATGATAAAGCAATGGACCTTAATAATTGGGATTATCAACTTTCTCCGGGAAAGAAAAAACTTGAGTTTTACTTCACTGCTCTCAGCTTTTTGGTCCCGCAAAGAGTGAAACTGAAGTACCGGTTAGAGGGATTTGAGAAAAAATGGAATGAGACCAGTATCTCCCGTACAGCACAATACACAAATATTACTCCAGGTTATTACACCTTTAAAGTGATTGCCTGCAATAACGATGGTATATGGAATAATGAGGGCGCTTCGATTCGCTTCTATTTGCGACCTTTTTTTTACCAGACATGGTGGTTTAAATTGTTTGGGGGACTCCTGGTTTTTCTAATTATCGCCGGCCTTTATAAAATTCGGGTCAGGCAATTAAATAAGAAAAAACTGGAGCTGAAAAAACTTGTGGATAAACGTACAACTCAATTAAAGGAATCAAACATCCGATTGGAAGCGTCAAACAAACAACTGGCCGATGCAAATAAAGAATTGGAACGGTTATCATTAGTGGCAAGTGAGACCGATAATGCCGTTGTTATCATGGACCATCAAGGAAATATTGAATGGATAAATGAAGGCTTTACCAGGATGTTCGAGGATTCTTTTGACCAATTCATTGCAGAAAGAGGAAATAATATTATTGAAGCCAGCTCAAATCCCAACATCAAGGATGTGATGAATCGATGCATCAATGAAAAAAAAACCGTGACTTATGAAACGTTTTATACCACCAGGACAGGAAAAGAAATATGGTCTCAAACCACCCTGACCCCGATATTGGATCAACACCAAAATGTCAAGCGGATAATTGCCATTGATTCTGATATTACTAAGATAAAAAAAGCGGAAGAGGCCGCGGAAAAGGAACGAAAGATTGCCCAAAGGGCAAATCAATCAAAGAGCGAATTTTTGGCCCGGATGAGTCATGAGATCAGAACGCCAATGAATGCAATTGTTGGTTTTACAGATTTGCTTTTGGATACGGAGTTGAATGATCAGCAGTTGGAGTTTACCCGGACAGTTAACCGCAGTGTTGAGGCATTAATCACTTTATTAAACGACATCCTCGATTTTTCTAAGATTGAAGCGGGAGAATTAACCCTTGATCCGATAGATTTTGATCCGGAGGTTACTGCATTTGATATCTGTGAATTGGTTAGACCAAGAATTGGAACTAAAAATATTGAACTTCTCTGCCGTATTGGCGATAATGTGCCTACTTTTATAAAAAGCGATCCCGGTAGGTTTAGACAGGTAATCCTCAACTTGATGGGCAATGCAACGAAATTTACCGAAAAAGGGGAGATCGAACTCTCTCTTGATGTAGAAAAAAAAGAAGACAGCAGGATTAAAATGCATGTAAAGGTTCGTGATACAGGTATTGGGATTCCTGCAGATAAGGCAGATAAAATCTTTGAAGTTTTCCAGCAGGCAGATGGTTCTACCACCAGGAAGTTCGGTGGAACAGGCCTCGGTTTATCCATATGCAAACAGATTGCCCAGCTTATGGGGGGAGATGTCTGGGTAGAGAGTAAAGAAGGTGTAGGCAGCATCTTTCATTTTACCTGTTGGGCAGAAAAATCTAAGAAAAAACCTGTTAGAAATATGAAATACGACTCTCTAAAAGGGAAGAGGGTATTAATTATCGATGATAATTCCACCAACATTGAGATTTTATCCCATATATTAGAAAATTCCGAAATGCTAGTGATAGAAGTGTTAAATCCAAAAGAGTTAATTCCAACCATTGTCCACTATTTTGAAAATCATAATAATATCGATATTTGTATAATAGATATCCAAATGCCGGAGCTTGACGGATTTAAACTGGCAAGGGAGATAAGAAAGCTCAATCCACCAATGTCGGATTTGAAACTTCTTGCTTTTTCTTCTTTCAGTCTGAGTCACGCAAGGATATTTAAAGATGCCGGGTTTAACGGGTTTCTTCCCAAACCGGTACGGAGATCGAAATTGTTAAAGATGCTTGTGCGTCTATTGAGTTCGGACACCGCTAAAGAGGAAGACAAACCGGAAGAGATGTTAACTCAACATACGATAACAGAGGAGAGTAAACATCTCATTAATATACTTTTGGCTGAAGACAATCCTATAAATTTAAGACTGGCCCTGTTTTTGCTGGAAAAGGCAGGATATTGTGTGACAGTTGCAAATAACGGTGAGGAGGTGGTTGAAATTTTCACAGCCGAACCCGGGAAATATGATTTAATACTAATGGATATCCAGATGCCCAAGTTGGATGGCAGGGAAGCAACAAAAAAGATAAGAAAAAAAGGATTCAAGGATATCCCGATTATTGCCATGACCGCGGAGGCCATGAAGGGAGATCGGGAGAAATGTATTGAAGCAGGAATGAATGATTATATACGCAAGCCCATAAAAAGAGATGTAGTCTTCAACATGATAAAAAAATGGTGTTTTGATATCTAATTTGAAATAATAAGAGGAGAGCCTGTAAAAAGATTTACTCTTCAACTACAAAGAACTTATTGAAAAGTTCTTCCGAACGTTTTAAACCTTCCTCTGTAACAGTTACAGATTTTGCTTTACTTTTGGGATCACTGATAAATCCTTTTTCATGTAACCGGCTCATGGTCGCCCAATCAAAACTCTTCCAGGCTCTGGTGCCATATTTATCATCAAATGTAACCAAATTCAGAAGAGCCAGGGTCATGTCATCGACCTTATCTTTGTTATAATTCATTTCTTTTTCCTCCATATGTTCAATGCGCTCTATCATCAAACATCAAACAATGTGAAACTATTTTTATCACACCTTGAAAATAATTTCAATCGCCCTCTCCTAAGAAATCAGAAAAACGGGGCCAGTGCGTGTAAAGGTGCAAATGTTGGGCTGAAAAAAAGACGTATAAGAAAAATCCTGAAGATTCAAAGCCTCTTATTACTTCCTCGCATTTTCATCTAAAACCAGGGATGAAAGGAAATGGGACGTAATTAAATAGGGGAAAGGCGAAAAAAGCGCCCCTTGAGGGCAAGCGGCAGAGAGGGGAGTTACTGGTATTATTAAAAGATAGTGCAACGTATAAAGAGATTGGAGATTTTGATATATGGGGGGATTTAAAATTCGGTTCCCTTCGGGAAATACATAGACCTATAGAAATATAAAGAGAGGTGGAATTTAAATTGGGAGTTGAAGATCAGAAGGGAGATTTGGGTTCGTTTTGACTCACCGTTCCCCGTTTTTTTATGATTGTTTGTGTTTTCGTTTATTTAATATAATATGCAAAATCCGACTTATCCCGACGTGGACACCACCTGAAAAAAATTGCTTTTCCATCACAAAAAATGTTTAACATCATTAAAAAGATAGCACAAATTCATTTAAAAAACAAGTTTGAAAATCCACGTCAAACCCCTTATAATGAATTATTGATGAGTAAGAAAAATATGTGTAGAGGACAAAACAAGTAATGAATAAATTAGAAGAATTGAAATTTAATGTAAAAGGCCTTCTTAATGCAGTAATAAAGGACAAGAGATTTTTGTAACTATCCTTCGTTATGTTAATAATCTAAACACTTTATTAACCTTAGAAATTGAAAATGCAAGTAAGGAAGAGGCCCTGTTTCTTTCAAAAAAAATAAAGGATCTGTATATTCCCTATTCAAAGATCACAAAGTGATAATACTGTCAAAGATATATTTCGCATCTCCACCGAGATAGGCAATCTAACAGATGATGAGTTCCAAAAGCTAAAACGTATAGAAAAATCAGCTAAAAAAAAAGGAAAAAACCAACATAATTTTACTAAAACTGTTCTATTAAGCCTTGTTGCAGCATTTATATTTGCGCTAATAAATTATATTTTCGGATTATTCGGCACAAATAAGCTTTTCCAACATAAATCACACATAATAATCCTGGTGGTCCTATATTGTATCACATTGGCCCGCACCATTTTTGTGCTTACAGCAAAAAAACAGAGCAAAGATAATCCTAACCAATTGCTCCCAAAGTACAAAGAGAAAAACAGACTCTTAAGCGGCCTCGTTATAGTCGGATTTACAATTGTACTGATTCTGTTGATGATTTTTTCTAAATCTAGATTACTTAATAAGGATAATAGCACAGTAGGCAGTGATTTTGTAAAGATCACAAGTGTGGTTTTGATTGGCAAACAAGAAGGCGATATCTGGCATAAAGATGAGTTCTTATATACTTTTGTGCTAAAAGGAAAAATGAAATTCAATGGAAATCCTCGGAGTCACTCTATATTGATCTTTTTCAAAAATTATGCTCATCCTGACCAAAAATATGGATGGTTCTGTATTGAAGCCCTTGGACATGACGGCTTTGAGTATCCAAACACTTTATCTATAGATGAAATAGATTATGACTCTTGGGAATATCATACTTCTCGCGTATACATAGAAAAAAAATATAAATTTCACATTGGTTTTATCGCTTTTATTGTATCAAATGATTTAGCTCTATTGAAGGGCACATACTTAACAAATGATCACCAAGGATGGGGATGGGAAAACCTGAACTTCCTCAAAGATAAAAAAAACATACTGTATTCAGAGATTTATTACTATTATTAGAGCGGAAAATAGGCTTTACGGGTGTCAAGAGGCGTATAAATTTACGAGATAAATCGGCATATAGTTTTACGAATTTGAAATAAAATTTTTTCATATTAAAATAATAAATAATAAAAATAGAGAGGGGTAATTTTGTGCATAATCGATCTTTTTTTTGCAAATTGGATCATTTTGGACGAAATATCAATTCCATGAATTTCTTTCACTTTGTCAGCAAGTGAAAATGCTACTGTTCCAGTTACGCATCCTTAATCTAATATAATATCACTAATATTAAGATATTTTCTTATATATTCAATAGACTGGTATTTACGCACTTCTTTAATTTTTTCAGGCTTGTCATAGTTTTTTGATAACCGGTCCCAAAATTTTTCTGATTTATACATTTTTTAAACTTATATTATATTTGAACATAACGATTGAATTCAGCGGCAACGTTAGTTGTCCGATAGAATGATTTGTTATAATGGATTTCATTAATATAATATATATTTTCCTTCAATTCTTGTTATAGCTCCACCCCCAAACAATACTCTGTCATTACCGTCAAGGTCAGTTTGCTTTTGAAGCTTTATTATATTGTATCTATTCTTGAATTTATTTTGTTCAATCTTGATAGTTTCATTTTCCCATAATTCATATTTAAGCAAATAATACCCAAATGCTGAATTCCCTGAACCAGTTGCAGGATCTTCCATATATCCAAATTTTGGGCAAAATACTCTTGTTCTGAAATTATTTTCTTTGCTAACAACATTTTTTGTAAAAACCTCTATGATGTCAACACCTAAATGAAAGCAAAACTTCTTTAACTCTTCAAGGTTCGGAGAAATATTTAGTATTGATCCAAGAGTATTAATTGGAACCAACAAAGTCGTTAGCCCGGCATTTATTACAGAAACAGGATAATTGGTACCTATTTCTGTACTAGATATATTTAATTTTTCACATAAAATATTGATATTGGGTAATATATCTTTATAAATCGGTTTGGGAGACATTATAAAAACAGCATCTTCTTGTTCAATCCTGTTTTCAACTGTTAATATTGCATTTTTTGTTGCAATTTTAAGCGAGGAATACTTTTGTAAATCAATATTACTCTTTATTAAATCATACATTATCGCAATAGTGGCATGGCCACAAAAATCCACCTCTCTTTCAGCTGAAAAATATCTCAAATTAAAACATTTTTCAGATTCTCGAAATGTATATCCAACTTCATTTACATATCCTTTCAGCTCTTGTGCAATTTTAAGCATTTCAGAATCATTAATGTCTTCTTTGTTATTGAGCAAAACATATCCAGCCGGATTTCCATCTGATGTTTCAGAAGCGAATGCGTCAATCTTTTTAAATTCAAATTCTTTCATCTGTAATTAACTCCTTTTTTTATTATAACATCATAAGTAACCTCAAATATCTCAATATCAGTTAAGGATTTTATAGACGTCAGTATCTCAGGTACATTTCTAATCACATTGCTACTAAAATATATACGATCAAATAACCAGATAGATTTAGATAGGAGCCACAAATCTTTTGATGAATATAATGGCGAAGAATCGCCAATCCAGATGGAAGGAATTTCCCTATTCAATTTTGAAATACTATTTATATCATCTGTCATGAGTCGGTATTAATTAAGTCTAACTATAACTACATAAAATTCGTGTTTTTTTAACTACTTTCCCATATTACCATAAAACAGTGGATTTTTCTACTTTTTTTCGAAATAAAATTAGCTATTCTTCGTTATTTGCTTATAATACCATAATATACAAAATTTGTTTATTATGTGATAATTGAAGGAAGTAGAGTAAATGAGACACAACATTCTTCCTGAATTCCAAAACTTTTTAATCTCCCGTCAATTGGTTCCTGAAAAAAATGTTCCATTTTATGCCAATTGGGTTGGCAAATTTTTATCATTTTTGAATCTGAATCGTAATATCAAAGAAAAATCCACACTGCCAGCTTTTATAGAGCAACTTAAAAACCAGGGGAATGTAAAGGACTGGCAACTGAAACAGGTAGAAGCGGCAGTAAAACTTTATAAAGAGCACTTCTTGGGATGACTTTGGGGGATAGGCCGGAATACAATTTCCTCACCATTAAATCGATATTGTACCCTTTTCCCGTGTATTATTAAATAATTTCAACTGTTTTCATCTTTTAGTGATTATTTTTTTTACCGAGCGGTTATTGTTGATGTTAAGGATTTTATTTGCCTGGAATTTTTTTTACACAAGGGTTGACAATTTAAGTAGTAAGACTTATGATTACAATAGGAGAAAAAATGGCTGAAGTAATAAATATTAACGAAAATGTTAAAGATATTTTAATGAAGCATTCCCATAAAGATACTCTTGAGGAAAGCCTGAATGAAATTTTAAGAAATGAAATCCAACGCAAAATCAAAAAACACATATTGATGATAAAGCATTTTGAGAGAAAACATGATATGGATTTTGAGACTTTTGAAAATAACCGTGTCACCAAAGAGATGCCTTACGAAATAGAAAGAGATTATTTTGAATGGGATATGGCCATTACCCTGATCGAAGATTTAAAAGAAGAATTATCTCAATTGGAATAATGAAAAATGTACTCATCAACAGATGAAATCGTTCAACGTATCCAGAACTTGTATAATGATTATCAGTATTTGATATCTTATAGAATTGAGCAGAAAAGCATTTCTATTTTAAAAGCTAAAATCATTTTCAGTGAGGAAATGTTCATCCAGATTTACTTAAATATTCGCAAACCAAAAATTAGCTATAATTTGATATTAAACGGTTCGCGCTTGTATGGAAGGGATTTCATAAAAGGAGAATGGCATTTGCATCCTTATGGACAGGATTACGTTCACGATAATTCAGGTGAGGGGAAAAAAGAGGTTTCCCTTGAAACATTTTTTATAGAGGTTTTACAAATTATGGAAGAAAACGATATGTATTAATATATCGAGGTGTGGGAACTTCATCCCAGTAATACTGTTGAATTAAAAATTAATATTTGTGGCGAACAAATGCATCAAACATCGCAATATGTTCCGGCCATGCAAAACAAAAGTTTTTGGGAGTCCAGAACCCTTTTTACAAAAAGGGTTCTGGCCGCCGGAGGCATCGTTTACTCTTTGGGTTTTCCAAGGACAGCTTCTGCTAGTTCACTATCAAAGGTCTTTGCCTGGGCAAGAAGCTGGCGATACTTGATAAAGTCAATCGTTCTTTTTCCTGTTACTTTTTGCATATTAAAGGCATTAAATCCTATATCCGCTTCTGCATTCATGTTGGCACCCAGCCAATAAATCTGGCTGCTCTTCTGAAGATCCCAATAAAACTTCTTTTTTACCCTGATGCTCTCTATGGTGTTCATGAGGCAGAGGAAAGTGGTATTGGTTAAGGTCCAGGTCATCTGATCGATAAATGCATCCAAAAGGCTCCAATCGGTTGTAAGGCCTTTTAATTCCTCTTTAGCAGCTTTAAAATCTCCTCCTTTTTTGAATTCCCCGTAGACAATATCGCCATTTTCTACATATTTATCAGTGATAACACGCGGGTCCCGTACCCATTCACCCTTATCGTTTTTCTTGATAGGAATAGCTTTGGTAATCAGACCCATCCGTTCCATTTTGGCGGCGCTCCACATTTCATTGGCAGTCGCCTGCCACATGGCCTGTTCCATGCTCAGGTTCCATGGGAGAAAATCAGTAGACCCTCCGGTAGGGGAAGAACCATGCCGGGTGCCTGCCTGACCAAAGGATGCTGTATCTGCAGCTACCGTAAAATCACAAGCCTGGCCGATTTCCTGGCCCCCTGCAATCCTCATCCCATTGCAGCGGCAAATCACAGGCTTGCGAGCCTTGAGAATTCCATCCACCATGCCGGAGAAAAGATCCATGTATTGAGTATATTCCATAGGTCTCCTGGAATAATATTCTGCATATTCTTTGGTATTCCCTCCCGTACAAAAGGCTCTATCTCCTGCAGCCGTGAAAATGATGACCATTACTTCGCGATCCATGGATGCCTTATGCATTCCTGCAGTGACTCCTTTGACCATCTCTGTGGTGTAAGAGTTAAATTGAGCAGGATTATTTAGTGTAATCCAGGCTGTATATAACCCTTCCACTGTTTCACCTGTTTCCGGGTTAACAAGGGTTTTTTTCTCATACCCTGTGCACGGTGGCTCTGTGCCAAAGTGTTCATCTCCAAAAAGCTGATGATCCTTAATCTCATCATCTCGAATTAACCAATCGAGTGCCATAATTATTCCTCCTTTTTGTATTTTTTATGATAAAAAAATCTTTATTGTACAAGACCTCATTTTAATTGAATTGGAAAAATAATTCAAGAATAAAAATAGATTCAAATTCACCTTCTATTTTGCCTCCAAAACAGCGCGGCCAGAAACCTTTTTATAAAAAGGTTTCGTTGGTAACGGACTTCCAAAAATTTTTTATTAAGGTTTTTTTTATTTGTGGAATTTCTTTATAAACGCTTCGACCTCTGGTATGCCACCCTGGTAAACCAGGTAACCGTTATAAGGTTCGCCCTCTGTGATATCACCACAGACAGGGGTCAACATAATTTCTTTTACCTTCTCCAGGTCGCTGGTCTGGCCCAATGCCCAGCCCAGTTTGACATAGGCCACTTCAGGCAGCATGTTTTCCGCAGGGATCACGCCCTTGCTGACCATATCCCTCCCGGTTTCATAAACGAACATATGGACAAAACCCCAGAGGGTCTGGACCGTCATATAAATAGCAACACCGGCTTTTTTGGCTCTTTCAATGGCAGGGTAGAGGGGTTTATTCACATGTCCCAGGCCAGTTCCTGCAATCACAATGCCTTTGTACCCGTTGTTTATGAGTGAATCGATCATATCCGGGTGCATATTGGGGTAGTAATACAACATGGCGACTCGTTCCTCAAAAAAGGGATAAATATCCACTTTTCGATCGTTTCGTCTCGGATTGTAGTCTTTTTTTAAGGGGGTTATTTTATCCCTTGTGACAGTGGCCAGGGGGATGTCGCCGATGGTTCGGAAGGTGGAACGATAGGAGGAATGCATTTTCCGGACCCGGGTTCCCCGGTGCAGCAGCCCGTATTCGTCGGAAGTAGGACCGAACATACATACGACGACTTCAGCGATATCAGAGTAAGCAGCCGCAGTGCAGGCATGTATCAGGTTTAATGCCGCGTCTGACGAGGGACGGTCCGACGACCGCTGGGAACCTACGATTACAATAGGTACCGGTGAATTCTGTACCATGTAGGAAAGAGCCGCGGCTGTATGGTGCATGGTGTCTGTGCCATGGCCGATAACAATCCCATCGATTCCTTTTTCAATCTCCTTTCCAATGGCTTCAGCAAGGATGATGTACTGTTTTGGTCCCATGTTCTCACTGAATTCGGCAAACAATTTCTCAGTGCTTAGATTGCAAATATCTGCCAGTTCAGGCACTGCCCCATAAAGTTCACCGGGTGAAAAAGCAGGGATGACTGCGCCAGTCCTGTAATCCAATCGGGAAGCAATGGTACCGCCGGTGCCCAGAAGCTTGATATTGGGTTTATCCGGCGATGTGGGAAACTCCTTCTCTGGGATTTTATAGTGTGCTTCTTTGTATCCGTACTCTTTCATTTCAATAATGGTATCAATGGCCACACCGATATTGTAACCAGTGGCCAATTTTAGTACAATATGCTCATCATCATCGTTCTCCGACCGTGGGAGGATAATCCCTTTAAATTCGCCCCGAGTGGTGTTGATAAACGCCTCACTCCATACCCTTACTTTGAATTTTTTCAGTATCTCCAGTGCTTTGCCTTTATAGCCTTTAAACATATCACTCATTATCGCCTCCGCTGGCCATGTGGTTTTTCTCTATTTTATCTCGAAGTTCCCCCAGGGCCATATTGCCCATTGCCAGGGCCCGCAGTTGTCCCATTACCCATGATACCATTGCCGATGGGTGGTTGGCTTTGGAGATTTCCTGAAATTTCTCTTTTAATGCCGGGATATGTTCCATGATTTCCTCTTCAGAAAGCGGCTGGTATTCGATGGTGGTGAGTACCGAATTAAAATCCATATTGGGGTAGTGGTAAACCACTGGCAGCATATTTTTCAGAATGTCCGGCTTCAGTTTTTTTCGGATAATAAAATCAAAGAGTTGGTATATTCGGTTATAATCGAAAGGAGAAGAGGGGACGATTTGCCCCTCGAGGTATTTTAAATGATGTCCGATCAAGGTGCCGATAAACCTGGGGGGCTGGTTAAAATCATAAACGATCTTCGCAATCAAGGGAAACAGGTTCCGTCTTAGAATATAAAAATAGGTGTCTTCAGGTATCTTCCATTCCTTCATTTGTTTTATGCAGGCAGACACTTCCTGGGGCAGACGTTTGCGAATGGATTGAATCTGGTATTCTTCGATAGGAATCGGCGCAGAGTCGGTATCCGGGTACATGCGGTCCGGACCGGGCAGCACCCGCTCAAAGATGGTTGTGCCATTGGGTAAGGCTTTTCGCGTTTCATTAGGAACGCCTTTAAATGCTAATTGACAGCGCTCTTCTAAGGTCTCCAAAGCAGTGGTCATATCTTTCTCCGGACCCCAGAAAATCAATTGTGCATCATTATTTCCACTCTTTAATAATTTCCTGATAGGCGTAAAATCCACTCTATTTCTATTCAAATTCCTGTTAAGGTCAGGTTCCCCGGTGGTATTGATCTCTTTATCAGTCATTGAATTTGCACCTGTGTTCCATGGCTCCGAGTGAATCATATTGGGTTTTTCAATGCAGGCAATAACTTTCAAACGGTCACTCAATTCGTTGCTGAAGGATTTGCCCGGTTGAGTGAAGAATGAGAGAATACCTTTGAATTGCGGCAGGTTAACCGCAACCCATTGATATTTATCAGTATTCGTATTAACGTTTTCTTCATAAGACGGATTTTGTTTGATGACATCCAGTAATTCTGGCATAAGAGAGGTGGGGATTTTTTTGTGGGTTATTTTCCATTTTAAAGGATCGGTCACGCGGCTGTTGAGAATATCTTTAATTTCCAGCAGGGCTTTTTGTCGGAAGCCTTCATTGTGGGTTATTTCCGGTATCCATTTGATATGGGCCACGCCTTTAAGTTCCACCCGTGTACCGCCGGTGATACTAACATTCACATCTTCTCGTGCTGCACCAATACCGGTTCGCACGTTTCCGGTGCTGCGGGTTAAAAACCGGATATAGTTGCCTGCTTCAGCCGCTTCGTCCGGGGTGAGCATATCGGGGTAGGTTACCGTCTCCACCAGGGGCATGCCCAGGCGGTCCGTGGTATAAGTACGTTCATGACCGACATCCCTCACTTCCCTGCAGGCTTCCTCTTCCACGCTCAGTTGAATGATGCGAACCATTTTATTTTTTAAGGGAATCTCACCTTCAATCCCCACGATGGCTGTCCGTTGAAATCCTGTGGGAATACTGCCGTCCAAGTACTGTTTCCGGGTAATATGCAGTTCTCCAACGATATTGGTCTTTAACAGCAGTGCAATTTCAATGGCAATATCCAGCGCCTCTTTGTTAAGGGTAAACGGCGGAGTGTCGTCGATTTCGTATGTGCAGGAGGTCTTGTTATTGATCCGGTAGGTAATATTTTTCCGGGTTTTAAATTCCATCAGAGCTGTCCCGTCATATTCCCCCAATTCACTGAGGGTGGGCCGCATGTGGCGGATGACTTCCGCATTAAAATCCTCTGGAGCGTGATAAATACCAGCAGGGCAGCGGCAAAACAGCTTTTTTTTCGTCTTTAACTGTTGGTGAATCTCAAGGCCGCATTTGAATCCCAAATCCTCATAGGTCTTGCGGTTGGCCTCTTTCCTGGGCACATAGCCCACTTGTTTGCGTGATTCTTCGTAATTTTTTTCAGTGTCAAAGAGTTTTGTCATTTTATGTAATCCTTAGAGTTAAGATATAATATATTTTCTAATGGACTTATTGTCAAGCTTTTAACAAATTAATTTATCAATTACTTCATCATTTCAATTTTTTAACTGTAATCCATGAATTTCTTTACAAAAAAATTCCGGTGGTGATAAAATTCAATCGGAGGGTGCGGGCAAGATTTTTTTTATATTAATTCAGAAATTAACGCTTCTGATGACACAACCCTTAATAATGGATAAAGCGGATTTCTTCCATAAAGGTCCAGGGTCTGTTGATGCATGCTTTTTGAATATGTTGCCGTACAATCTTCGAGCAAAACCGCTTTAAAATCATGGCAAAGGGCATCCATTACAGTTGTTAGAACACAAAAATGGGTAGCAATCCCTGCCACTGCGCAAAGAGTGACTTCCCTTCTCTCTAACCATTGATTAAGATCCGTATTAAAAAAAGCTGAAAACCGTGGTTTCGGAAGCCAAAGATCTTCCTTTCTCTGGTCCAGTTCATCGATTACCTCTGCCCCTTTTGTTCCAGCGATAGAGTGGGGCTTCATACGCCCCTTAAATATAAAGTCTTGTTCATGATATGCATCTGTAGAAAAAACAATAGGCAGCGAATGTTTCCTGAATTCAGCAATTAAATGATTAATTGGAGCAATAATCTGCTTTGCAAACGGTGTAATTGGAAGTTTTTTCGCTTCTACAAAATTATCTTTGACCATATCGATGATCAAAAGAACCATTTTTTCTTTAAGAATATTGTTATTAGTCATTTATAGTCCTATTTATTTTGCAATTTAATGTCTCTTACACGTTTAGATGATTTTTGTCAAGTACAGTTTACGATTTTTAGCATATTTCGGAAAGTAGAGTTTACAAATCTTTTCTTTGTTTTGGTTATAATTTTTTATTGGAAATTCGAGATTTCCAATAATCCGGTTCTCTATGTAAATGCATTACCGCTACAATAAGAATCATATTATCTCTAATTTGATAAATAACCCCATAAGGAAACCTCTTTGTCCGACAACGTCTGGTTCTTTTTGAAAGTGGCGGCCAGGCTTCAGGATATTGAACGATTCTTTTTAGGGTATTTCTTACTTCTTCATCGAATTCAAATCCAAGTCCCGCCCTTTGTTCATTATAATAATCAATGGCTTCTATCAGCTCGTCTTCTGCTTCAGAAAGGAATTTAACGTTCACAATTACTGTTTTTTCTTATCGATTTTTTCAAAAACCTCTTTTGCTGGAATTGCCCTTATCTCGCCTCGTTCGTATGCATCAATTCTATTTTCAGACTCTCGGGCCCACGTTTCATCTATACTTTTAGAAGATGATAAGTCAAGGCTGGCTAACAACTGTTCTGCCAATAGAGCTTTTTCATTTGCGGGAAGCCTTAAAGCTTCTTCAAAAATATGCCTGGTTTGGACTGTCATTCAAAATTCTCCTCTTTGAATCTTATATCCAATCATAATAATATATAATTTTTGATTAATGTCAAGTCCATATGAGGGTGTGAGACAATTTTATGATAGCCCTCATCTAATCGCCCGATATTCCCAATAATCCTCCCATCGATTGCTGAAAAGACAGCACCTTAATGCAATAATATTATTTGCTCCTTTAACAGT
>Ga0180438_10001058_pt1 | contig 50381 bp, 35 predicted proteins | sample SS_ome_12_FD_132455 | JGI IMG/M metagenome (GOLD analysis project Ga0180438, IMG submission 132455) | Hypersaline lake sediment archaeal communities from the Salton Sea, California, USA - SS_3_D_2 metaG | ecosystem: Environmental > Aquatic > Non-marine Saline and Alkaline > Hypersaline >...
CTGATGCTCGATGAAATCGGCGAGATGAGCCCCAGCATCCAGGCCAAGTTCCTGCGCGTGCTCGAGGGGCACCCGTTCGAGCGCGTGGGCGGGAACAAGCCGATCCGGGTCGACGTGCGGGTGATCGCGGCCACGAACCGGGAGCTGGAAAAGGACGTGGCCGAGCGGCGCTTCCGCCGCGACCTCTACTTTCGGCTCCGCGTGCTGGAGATCGTCGTGCCCGCGCTCAGGAAACGCCCCGACGACGTCGGCGAGCTGGCCGCTTTCTTCCTCCGGAAGTTCAACGCCGAGACGGGCCGGAAGATCCGCGGCTTCACGGACCGGGCCACCGAGCAGCTCTTAAGCTACCAGTGGCCCGGCAACGTGCGCGAGCTAAAGAATGTGATCGAACGGGCCGTGGTCCTCTGCCGGGCCGAGCAGATCGACGAAGAGGACCTGCTGCTGACGAACCTCTCCACGCCGGGCGACACCGGCGAGGCCGTGGTGCCCTTCGGCGAAAAATACCTACCCAGCTCCCTGGCCGACATGGAACGCCACCACATCCTCGTCACCCTGAACCACACCGGCTGGAACAAGAGCCGCGCCGCGGGCATCCTGGGCATCGAGCGCTCCACCCTGGACCGCAAGATCCGCCGCTACGAGCTGGCCGAGCAGGTGCAGGGGAACTGAGGCCCTGTCCGAAAAGTTCGTAGTGACCGCATTCATGCGGTCCTGAACGCGCCCAAGGCCGCCTTTTCGCAGCTAGACCCGATGAATCGGGTCACTACAAACACTTTTCGGACAGCCTCTTGTTTCCGCCAGCCCCCTTGCGCGGCGGCCAGAAACCGCCGTTGCAGGGCGCTGCCTAAAGTGTTTTACTGTAAGCACTAACGTCAATCCGACCGACCCCGCGAACGCACCCCTCTGTTGCAGGGGTGGTTAACAAGACTCGCGGTTTCGCCATAAGCCCTTTGTAGCTAAAGAGTTGCGCCCATTCGGGTTGATGGGTGATCAACCGTGAAATTGGGGTTGGCGCGGCGTGAATTTGGGGTCAACCCGTGGTGAACTTGGGGTTGGCGCGGCGTGAACTCGGGGTTGACGTGTGATGAACCCCCCGCCCCACTAACCGGGCGGCTGCCTCTACCATGCCAGGGTGAAGGCCCTCCAGCCCCGGCGGCCCGCCCGCGCCTTCTGCGCCCGCCTCCAAGAGCCGCCCGGCGCCGAAAAGCACCTCTTCGACGAGTCCATCCGGCGCCGCGAGTCGGCAGTTCCAGGACGACTTCATCCGCCTCGGGATGGCCGTAGCACGGGCCCCTGGGCCGTGAAGAGAAGTAGGGTGGGCATCGCCCACCATCCGTAGGACAACGACGGACACTATTGGTGGGCAATGCCCACCCTACTTACTCCGGCCCGGGGCGGGCTTGACCGAAGACGGATGCGCTGTAGGCTGAATTGCGACCTTGCCGGGTGGGGCCGATGGGCCCCGGACGGCCGGGGGGCCGCGGTTCCCGTTCTCCCGCGGTTGCTGCCGGTCGGCCCGGCCAACACAGGAGAACGGACCGTGCCGTTGTATCAGTTCAAGCGTCGTATACGTGAAGAGGAAGCGTACCCCGATGCCTCGGACCCTGGTTGGATCGAGAAGGACGAGATACGCGAGGAAAAGCCCGAATACGGCAGAGGGGTGTTTCCCCCTCCAGCGCAGGATGTTGTAGAGCTGCGCGTCCCCACTGACGAACCCATACCGACCGTGCTTGCGGGGACGGCACCCGCGTGCAAAGCCTTGCGGGACTTCGCTCGGTCCGACCGCGTACGGGACCCCGAGTGGGTCAAGATCGTTGTTCGACGTCGGCTCGATCAGTTGCTAGACGCCGTGCCGATGATGGCCGATGCTCGGCCTCTCCCATTCGACAAGGCGAAAGTGAGGGAAACGGAAGCCGATGGGCTGCCTGCTCTGGTAAATTCAGTCCTCGTGCTATTGGAATGGGCGGACGGCCAAGCCGAGTAAGGGAAGAAGAGGGAAGAGAAGTAGGGTGGGCATCGCCCACCATCCCTAGCACAACGACGAACACTATTGGTGGGAACTGCCCACCCTACTTGCTCAGGGGCCGTTGCGAGCATTCCATGAAGCGAAGTGAACATCTCTCAAATCGAAGTCACAAGAGGCTTCCAGAAAGGTGGGCATCTGGGCTTTCCTGGCCTTGCGGGTGTCGGAAGGACATTCCGCGGGCGTCCTGTCGCACCCCGTATTGACATCTGACCGGCGCCGTGCTTTTTTGAACGAAGTGTCCCCTGGCGGCATTGAAGAGAGGTGAGCCAGCCATGCCTGACAAGACGTTTCTGGAGGAATACGGCCTTTACCGGAAGTTCGAGTTCCCCAAAGCTACAGTCCTGACGCTCCAAGGCATCCCCACACCAGCCCTGCAACTTCATTGCTCTGTTTGTAAAGGGGAGCGCACCTGGAATGAACTCCCAGATAGGCGTCAGTCTGTGGACCCTAGAGAAGGCTTCTCTTGGCAGCAACTCATTGGTGGCACTATGGTGGACGATCCGCCATGCCCTCATTCTGACCCCGATCTTAACGTAGCGGGTCGTATCGTGTCCCTGGTATATGCGTGTGGCGGCTGCGGAAAGCGGGAGCGGCAAATGGTCACATACTTTGTTCTTTTCGGGAGGGAACCACGCAAGGCGAGCACTTCTCCCAAGTCACCTAGGAAGGCAAAAGAACCGCCAGCCGAAACCAGATATGTCAAGAAGGTCGGCCAACACCCAGCCTGGGCTATTGATCCACCGAAAGACCTCAAAGACGCACTCGGACAATACGAAGCTCTCTATAAGAAGGGCATGATTTGCGAGAGCCAGGGCTACGGTATTGGTGCGTTTGCCTACTTTCGCCGCATCGTCGAAAACATCATTGACCAAATGCTCGCAGACATTGGCGAGCTGCTTGTATCGGAAGAGCGAGCCAAGTATGAGGCGGCACTGGAAAAGGTGAAGGATAGCAAGATTGCCGACGAGAAGATCGTGGTTGTCAAGGATATGCTACCCGCCGTCCTTCGTCCGGGCGGGGCGAACCCATTAGGATTATTGCATGATGCGATGAGCGTGGCCCTCCACGCCCTTGACGAAGATGAGTGCCTAGCTCTGGCGGAAGGTGTCCGCAAGTCATTGGTAATGCTGTCAAAGCATATCGCTTTGGCGAGGCAGGACAGAGACGAATTTGCTGCGAGTATCGGGAGTGTGAAGAATCGGCTCGACAAGATCAAGAGGAAGCAGAAGGGGCACGAACAAGAGCCGTAGGTGGGCACGAGGGGGGTGAAATAGGCATGAATACACTGAATGTTGTGAACGACGACCCTTGCCGCTTCGCACCCACTATATTGGGGGGCTCTAATCCGACTTGCGATCTGTTAGCAGGAACGTGTTGTTATCTCTATCTGCGGGAGGGCTAGACGATGCTATTTGAAGGGAAGATGTTTGTTGGTCTGGCCAATCGAGTAGTCAAGAGGATGCCAACGGCACCTCCTGAAGCGGCTAACCTATGTGCGACGTTTGTTGCCGGTGCCAACTATCCCAAGGGAGCAAGAAAAGCGATTCCCGACTTTTGGTCATTGCCACCCATCATTCCGCAGCAAGAAGTCTGGGCGGCAACCGAAGCCTTTGTGGATCGTGGCGAAGGGTCTATCAACGACCTCTTCGTGAAGATCTGGGGAATAGGCGTTGAGGATTTCTTGGCCAAGTTCATGGAAGCCCAACAGGGTGATTAGCCATCGGGAACACAAGCCGTGCAACGAACGGGGTCAGACTTTAACTGCTAACTGGCAGGGAGGCCGTCTCGCGGCCGTTGGCGGGGGGCGGGGGCGGCGGCAGCGGCAACCGGAACTGGCCTGGCGCGAGGGGATGTTCGCGCTGTGGCTGAAGGTCATGGCCACCCGGTTCTCGCAGCCGAGCAGCTTATTGACGGCGATTGCGTGGTTCCGCACAACAAGAGCGTGCGCGTCACGCCGCGACGAGCGGTTTTTGGCGCACGTGCCGGTTCAACTCGGCTAGCTGTGGTTCGCGGTCGAAGAGCCGGGCCGCGTCGCGCCAGGAGAATGAGCCGTCGGGGCCCAGGCGGGCGTAGATTGCGCGAATCAGACGGAGGTCGTCCGGCGTGTCGACGGTCCAGCGGAGGTGGCCCAGCCGGCCGGGGCCGGTCACCGGTTGCAGGCGGAACTGCTGCGGGCCGCAGTAGAAGTGCGGCGTGACGTGCTCCCGCTCGTGCGGCAGCCGGGCTTCGCGGTGGGCCCGGGCCAGGGCAGCGGCGGGGAACACCTCGGTATCGAGCCCGCGGGGCCAGGTCCGCTCGAGCGTGTTCGAGGCATAGTCGGGCCGGGCATCGAGAAAGGCGAGCACCACGCGGTCGACGACCTCGGGGTCGATGAGCGGACAGTCGGCCGTCACGCGGACTACGATCTCTGCGCCGCAGCTCGTGGCCGCACCGTGGTAACGCCCCAGCACGTCCCATTCGCTGCCGCGGAAGCAGGGCACGCCCAGCCGGGCACATTCCGCGGCGACTGCCCGATCCGCCGGCTCGGTCGTAGTGGCGACGATCACGCGGCCGATCGTCCCGGCCCGACCGAGCCGCTCGCAGACCCGGGCCAGCATCGAGCGCCCGGCCACGTCGGCGAGCACCTTGCCGGGCAGGCGCGTGCTCCCCGTGCGGGCTTGAAGGACGGCGACGACATGATCCGAAAGCGTCATGGCTGCGGGCCCGACGCTCCGCGGCGGGCCGTGTCCGGGACTTCCTTGATCGCCGGCGATATGGTATGCGGGGAGCCGAACGGCGTAAAGACGAATTGAACGGGCTCTTCCGGTTCTGGGTGCGAAACTCGGCCTTTTTTGTACGACGGCCTTCCAAGGCCGTCGCGGAACGGGCATTTCGACGGCCTTGGAAGGCCGTCGCAGAACGAGCATTTCGACGGCCTTGGAAGGCCGTCGTACACCTAGAACCGGATGAGCCATTGAGCGCGGGCCGAGGGCGCCGTAAGCGCAAAAGAAAAGCGGCGACAAGTCGCCGCACTCCAAAAGTGCGTTGCCGGCGGTGCTAGCTGCCGCTGACGGGGATGGCCTCGACCGCGTCGGCGTCCTCCTCGGGCGGGGACTCCGACGGCTCCGAGGTTTTCTCGGCTTCGTCCTGCGCGATCGCTTCGCGGAGGAACTTCTCGACCTTCTCGACTGCCTGGCCGCCGACGAGCTTGCGCCGGCGCCAGCCGTCGGGCGTCTTGCGGAACATGATAAGCTGCGGGACGGGGCCCTTGCCGATCAGCTTGGCGGCCAGCTTGCGCTCGCGGTCGGCGTTGACCAGGGCAAAGGCCACCTGCCGGAGCAAGCCGTGCTTGCGGACCTCCGGCAGCACCACTTGCTTCATCTTCCGGCACGGGCCGCACCAGTCGGTCCCCACCATCACGACCATCGGCTTGCCCGTCTCGGTCATCTCCTTGTGGGCCTGGGCATAGGTCTCCGCGTCCGTGGAGAGCAACGACAACTGCATAAAGGCAGCCAGCGTCAATCCGCTCACGGGATCACCTCCGTCATTTCGGTAGGACAGTTTGGCGGCAGTTCCGGCAGGGGAGATCCGGGGCATCCGCGCCCGGCTACTCCGGCGGGCGAGCCAACCGCGCTCGCGCTGCCGCGCGGGGAGGCGAATAGTTTAGCTGGGAAGTCGAAGAATACAAGGGGGTCGGTGGGATTTCGGAAAAATAGATATTCTGGGTATTTTTGCTTTCCCCCGGAGTGACGAAATCACGGGCCGACCCGGGAGGGGACGGCCGTGCTGCCCACGCCAAGGCCGTATCCCCCTTCTTCGCGTGCCAAATCCAGAGTATGCTTGGACTTAGGAGAGCGGCAGATGATGGGTTACGAAGTGTAGAACAATTGTCCCGATTGTTCGGGAACAGTTGAGACAACTGTTCTACATTGCGTTGGGGACGGGTGATGAAGCTTCGGGTCGGTGTGCTGGGGTTGGGCGATCAGTGGGAGCGGCGCTATGCCCCGGCGCTGAGGGCCTTGGGCGACCGCTTCGAGGTCCGGGCCGTGTGCGAGCAGGTGGCCCACCGCGCCGAGCAGGCCGCCGAGCAGTTCCAGGCCACCGCGGTCGACGGGTTCCGGACCCTCGCCCGGCGCGAGGACCTCGACGCCGTCTTGATCCTGGCCCCCCAGTGGTATGGGCCGCTGCCGATCCTGGCGGCCTGCGAGTCGGGCAAGGCCATCTATTGCGCGGCGGGTATGGACCTGGATCCGGACGAGGTCCGGACGGTCAAGCAGCGCGTCGAGGCGGCCGGGGTCGCCTTCCTATGCGAGTTTCCCTGCCGCCAGGCCCCCGCCACGCTGCGGCTCAAGGAGCTGATCGCCACGCGCCTGGGCCCCGCCCGGCTGCTGTTCTGCCACCGCCGGGCCGCGGCGGGACAGGCTCGGGAGAACGTGCCCGGCTGCTCGCGGACCCACACCGCCGTGCGCGAGCTGATCGAGCTGGTCGACTGGTGCCGGTACGTGGTCGGGCAGGAGCCGACGGGGGTGACCGGGCTGATGCACCCTTCGCAGTTCGAGCCGGACCGAGAAGACTACCAAATGATGAGCCTCGACTTTTCGCCCGCGGACCGGCCGGGCACGGGCGCGATCGCCCAGATAAGCTACGGCCGATACGTGCCGGCCGATTGGCGCGAGGCGATCGGCTACCGCCCGCCGGCCGAGCTCCAGGTCTCCTGCGAGCGGGGCATCGCGTTTGTGGACCTGCCGGCCAGCCTGGTGTGGTTCGACGAGGCGGGCCGCCACCAGGAATCGCTCGACAGCGAGCGGCCCGTAGGCGAGCAGCTCCTCTCGCATTTCTACCGCGCGGCCACCGGCTCGGCCTGCAAGTCGTGCGATCTGGAAGACGCCTACCGCGCGGTCACCATCGTCGAGCTGGCCCGGTGCAGCCATCGCGAAGGGCGGCGCATGGTGCTGTGACGGGCTACAACTCGTCCAGCTCCTCGAGCCAGAGCCGGATTTCGTTGTCGTACTCGCTAGCTAAGTCGCTGATGATCAACTGGCGGTGGAAGCTGGCGGCGCCCCCTTCTTTGACGAAGTCGGCGGCCTCGGCGCTGGGGAAGCGGCGCATCGGGTCGGGGGCCACCAGGCCGCGCAGGAAGCTCATCAACAGGTCGTTGCGGTTCACCTCGTCGGGCAGGATGGACCCCAGGCGCTGCGCCAGGAACCGCTTGGCCTCCAACAGGTCGCGGAAGCTCGTGAGCCCGCTAAACGGCTGGCTGCCCGCCAACATTTCAATGAGGACGTAGCCCAAACTGGCCAGGTCGCTGCGGGGCGTGGCCTCGTCCCCTTCGAGAATCTCGGGGGCGGCGTAGGTGGGCGTGCAGGTCCGCCGGGCCGGCGGCTGCTCCAGGTCGAAGGCCGAGCCGAGGTCGACGAGCTTGGCGTTGCCCGTGCGCTTCAGCATGATGTTCGACGGCTTCAAGTCGCCGTGAACGATGCCGTGGCGGTGCAACGCGGCCAGGGCGGCCAGGCAATCGCGAACGATGGCGATGGCGATGCCCGGCTTGACACGCGGCTGCACGGGCCCCTCGGTGACGATCACCTGGTTGACGTACCGCCACCGCCGCGTGCTCACGCGGTCGTAGATCTTGTCGAGCATCTTCTGGGTCAAGAGCCGGCCGAGGTCGAAGCCGTCGACCCATTCCATCTCCATCAAGCGGATCCGGCTGCGGTCGACCCAGTTGTGGACGTCGAGCAGGTTGTCCTGCTGGATTTGCGCCACGCTGGCGGCGACCTGGGCCATGCGTCCCATGGCCTCGTCGTAGGCCCGCTCGTCTTCGTATCGCTCGGGCGAGAAGATCTTCAGGGCGACCGGCAGGGTGAAACTGTCGGTGCCGCGGCGCTCGCTGAGGTAAACCACCCCCTGGCCGCCGGAGCCCAGCAAGCGGATCAGGCGGTGGTGCTCGGTCCAGCTCAGGCGCTGGTCGGCGAGGATCGTATGGTAACGGGCGAGCAGCTCATCGGAGCATCGGGTTGCCAGGTGGCCGCCCCAGGTCCGTGTGGCGCTGCCCTCCAGAAAGGTCGTGGTGGCCATGGCGTGCAGACCGGGATGTGGGAATGAAGGTATGGTATGATATTGCCGCGTATTCTATCCCAAGCCGGCCGCCGGAGTCCATACGATCTTGGCGGCCGTGCAAGCATCGCCGGCAAGGAGCAAAGGACGCAGGTCTTCCGGGCTCGGTCCGACTACCGTCCTGATGCGCAACAACGCGGCGGCCCCGGGGGTGCGACGGCCTTCCAAGGCCACTGCTTTGAACGTGTTGAAATGGCCTGTTCTTCGGGCTTCTTGCGATTTCGACGCCCGCTGGGCCGTCGGATCGGGGCAAGAAAACCCGGAAAACCCGAGGAATTCGCCCATCAAAGATGTTCACAGCAGTGGCCTTCCAAGGCCGGCGTCGTGCGATCGAAGCCCTCGACGGCCTTGGAAGGCCGTCTTACGGGAGTTTCCCCGGGTAACTGCATTTCTATCGTGACGCGCCGGACCGTGCCCGGGTTCACCCGCAAGAGGCGTGCCGGCCGTCAGGGATCGCTGCCGTCCCCCCAAATCGGGGTTCCCGAGCCGCGGATCGGAAAGCCCAGCCGCTTGTCGGCCAGGTAGTTCACCAGCGGCCGGTCTTCCTGCCACCGCCGCAGATTGCGGCAGAACAGATCGGTCATGCGGTCGATGCGCCAGGCGGCCTGCCCGCCCACGTGCGGCGTGACGATCACCTGGGGCATCTCCCAGAGGGGGCTCTCGGGCGGAAGGGGTTCGGGATCGGTCACGTCGAGCACGGCGCCCGCCAGGTGCCCGCTCGAAAGCGCGGCGACCAGGTCGTCGTGAACCACCAGCGGTCCCCGCGCCACGTTGGCCAGCAACGCCCCCGGCTTCATCTTGCCAAGCGCCGAGGCATCGAACATCGCGCGGGTATCGTCATAAAGCGGCAGCGCTAGAATCACGACATCGACTTGCCTTAAGAGCTGGTCGAGGCGGTCGGCGGGCCAGAGGGCTTCGACGTGTGGGGGTTTTTCGACCGGGAACAGGTCGGTGGCGAGGATGCGGGTGCTAAGCGGCGCGAGCACCTCGGCCACCCGCCGCCCGACGCCGCCAAAGCCCACGATGCCCACGGTGCTGCCGGTCAGGTCCCGGGTGGGGCGGCGGATGAACTCCTTGTTCTCTTGGGCACGGAAGAACGTGGGCAGGCTGCGGTGCCAGGCGGTCAACAGCGCCAGCGCGTGCTCGGCCACCTGGTCGGAGAGCACGCCCGAGGCACTGGTTACCACGAGGTCGGACCGGATCACCGCGGGCACCAGGCAGTGGTCCATGCCCGCGGCCGAGGACTGGATCCACCGCAGGCGTCCGGCCCGAACCACCCCCTCCCAGTCGACCGGCACCTTGGCGTGGCCGCAGTAGATATCCGCCGCGAACAGCTCGGCCGCGACCCGCTCCTGGCCGGCGTCGACCACCTCCGCCTCCGGGGCGGCGGCGGCGATCCGCTCGACGTGGGATTCTTCGACGGGGTAGCAGAGGACGATTCGCATGGGCACACTCGACCGGGGGCCGCATCGGAGCAAACCCGTATTCTGAACCATCCGAGGCCGTCGGGCCAGAGACGGAGGTCCCAACTCTCATGTAGGCCCGACGCTCCGCGGCCGGCCAGGCAAGGTATACGTCGGCGTCGAGGCATTGTGTTCGCCGGGCCGAGCGGCCGTTGCGGGCTTCCGTGGCATCCGGCCCGCCGCGGAGCGTCGGGCCTACATCCGGGGGGCGTCCCGCCCCCGCTGTACGCGAATTCGCTACTGGCTGCTAGATTCGAGCGGGATTACAATTAGAATGGCACAAGCGGAGGGCAGCCGGCAGTCTCCCACCTTGTGTGCGGTTTGTTGCCCTCCGGCCGGCAGTTCACACCTTGGGCGAAAAGGGGACGGGGCTAATTTGCCTTCAACGGCCCGAAGGGTGCTTCGCACAAATTAGCCCCGTCCCCTTTTCGTTGCACACCTTTGGGCCGCACGCTCCGAGAAGCCATCGCGCCCGGTCCCTAGGGCGAAGGAGGATTCCCCTGAGATACGACCAATTCAAACCGACGCTGAAAATCGGCACGGCCACCGTGGCGCTGTTGGTCGTCCTGCGGTTGGCCCTGGGCTGTCACTTCTTCTACGAAGGAGTGTGGAAAATCGCGCACCCGGAGTTCTCGGCCGAGAGCTACCTGACCATGGCCAAGGGCCCCTTCGCCTGGATCTTCCACGGCATGGTCTATGACATGGACGGGAGCGAGCGCCTGGCGATCGAGCCCTGCGTGCGCATCGACGACGCCTGGGAGGCGGAGCAGTTGCGGGAGCCGGAACCGCGGCCCGACGACCTCCGCATTGCCTGGCAGAAGCTCCAGCAGAACGCCGCAACCCGTTTCGAGCGAGGGCTCGTCGACCAGTACAAGAAGAAGACGGGCGAGCTCAGCCGCGAGCAGGAGCGGGAGATCGAGCAGAAGGCGGCCGCGTTTCGCCGGGCCGCCGAGCTGGCCTTGTGGGACGCGCTCGACGAGCTCGAAGGGTTCGCCCGCAGCCATGAACGCGAGGTCCTCGCGTTCTTCGCCGACGCCGAGCGGCCGACCGAGGGAGAAGTGCCCGAAGCGGTCAAGGGCTGGTACGTCCGCCTCTCGGAGATCGAGAGCGGCTACCTCGACGCGCTCGCCGGGGTCATTGCCGAGCACACCGGCGGCAAGAAGCCGAGCCTGCCCGGGGCGGTCCCGCAGATCGACGAAGGGGTGAAGCTCGAGCGTATCCTCCGCGGCGGGCTGTTCAGGAACCCTGAGGGGGTCGAGCTGTTCCGCGTCGACGAGTGCATCGACGGCGCGGCCTACACCGACACCCTGAAAGAGCTGAAATCGACGGTCGAGGACGACTACGAGCTAACCGACCGGGAGCGCTACGCCGTGGCCAAGGCATGCCGCGAGTACCGCGACTCGGTGCGGCTCTATCTCGCCGAGAACCAGAAGGACATCGCGGCCCACTTCGGCAGCGCGCGGCGGTTGGCCGAACGCCGGCGGAGCGGGAGCAACGAGGCCGCCCACGCCAAACAGCGGATGTGGGAGGAGAAGCAAAAGCTCCAAGCCGAGGCCAACGGCTGGCTCGGCGAGCTGGACACGATGCGGGACGACTACGTCGCGACCCTCCGGGACGTGCTCAACGAGGGGGTCAACCTCCCGGACAGCGAGCAGGAGGTCCGGGCGGTGTCGCTCCCCTTGACGCGCATGGACCTGATCGACTTCTCGGTCACCTTCGGGCTGACCGCGATCGGGCTGTGCCTGCTCTTGGGGCTGTTCACGCGACCGGCGGCGATCGGCGGCGCGGTGTTCATGCTGTTCGTGATCCTCACGCAGCCGGCCTGGCCCACGATCTACCCGCCTTCGCCGCCCGTGGTGGGCCACGCGCTGTTGATCAACAAGGACTTCGTCGAGATGCTGGCCCTGTGCCTGCTGGCCACCACGGCCGCGGGGCGCTGGGCCGGGCTCGACTACTTCGTGGAAACGTACATCGTCGATCTCTACCGGCGACTGCGACCCAAGACTGCCAAGCAAGAAGGTGCCTGATATGGATCTTTCGCCCGAAGAAAGAGAGGCCGGGAAGGAGAACTTCCAGGCCGCGATCCAGAGGGAGATGCTCTCCGGGAGCGACCTGGACCGCCGCGAGTTTCTCAAAGGCGGGATTCTCGCCGGGGCCGTGGCCGGCGGCAGCCTGGGGGCCTTTTACTTTGGTTATGAAGCTGCGGACGCCGATCCGGTGCGGGTGGGCGTGATCGGCACCGGCGACGAGGGGAGCGTGCTGATCGGCGCGATCAACCCCGACTACCTCCAGGTGGTCTCGATCGCCGACATCCGGCCGTACAACGTCCATCGGGCGTTCCACGGCGATCTGTACAGCCCCGCCGCCGAGGCCGCCCGGCCGGGATTGCTGAAGAAATACGGCTGGAAAACTGAGGACGAGGCCCGCAAGCACGTCAAGGTCTACGGCCCGTACCAGGAGCTGATCCAAAATGCCCGGGAGGACGGGGTCGAGGCGGTGATCATCGCGCTGCCGCTGCACCTGCACGCTCCGGCGTCGATCGTGGCGATGCGGGCCGGTTTGCACGTCTTGACCGAGAAGCTCATGGGTCACAGCGTCCACGAGTGCAAGGAGATGGCCCGGGTGGCGAAGGAAACGCACCGCTACCTGGCCACCGGCCACCAGCGCCACTACAACATCCTCTACCAGCAGGCGGTCGACCAGATTAAGCGGGGATTGTTGGGAAATATCCACTACATTCGAGCCCAGTGGCACCGGGGTAATTTGCCCGGCAGCGATAGCTGGCAGCAGCCCATGCCCTATGAGGCCAAGCCGGACGACCCCCAGGCCGACAAGCTGGTCAAGCAGTTGGGGAGCTGGCGGCGGGCCCTTTCCCAGGCCCGGGGCACCGAGATCGACACCTGGCGCCGCAAGGTGGCCCAGCTCGAGGCCCAGATCGCCGACGTGATCCTCAGCAGGCCGGCCGAGGGCGCGAAGGGCACGCTCGCCGAGCAGTACGGCTACCTCACCGAGAAGTACCCGGTCCCCGGCGGCAAGGTGTATGACCGCCCGGCCATCGAGGAGCTGATCCGCTGGCGTCTCTGGGACCGCACCGGCGGCGGGCTGATGGCCGAGCTGGGCAGCCACCAGCTCGACGCGGCGAGCATCTTCATCTCGGCAACCCACCCGGGCCAGCAGAAGATCCACCCGCTGAACGTCGCCGCGGCGGCCAACCGGCCCTGTTTCCCGGCCGACCGGGACGTGAACGACCACGTCTTCTGCATGTTCGAGTTCCCGGCGCCCGACTACGACGCCAAGGACCCCATCGCCAGCCAGCGGAAGATCGGCGTGCAGTACGCGTCGGTCAACGGCAACGGGTTCGGCGGCTACGGCGAGATCGTCTTCGGCACCGAGGGGACGTTGATCATCGAGCGGGAGCAGGAGGCGATGCTCATGCTGAAGGAGTCCCAGAGCAAGCTGAAGGTCGACGCCGGCGCGGCGCTCGACACGCAGGCCAGCGGCCCCGCGCAGGTGGCGGCCGAGGGCCCGGCCATGCAGGTCAGCCGCGGCTACACCGAAGAGGAGGAGCACTGGGCCTGGTGCATCCGCCAGGACCCGAGGTGCCGCGACCCCGAGGTCCAGCCCCGCTGCCACCCCAAAGTGGCGCTGGGCGACGCGGTGATCGCGCTGACGACCAACGCGGCCGCCCGCAAGGGCCAGCGGTTGAACTTCGACCCGGCCTGGTTCGACCCGGACGACGACGCCACGCCGGAAGGAATCCCGCCGGAGCTCGACCGGGAGCAGTACACGCTGTAGCGAGGTTGCAGTTAGCGAGGTTGCACTTATCCAAAGCCCCCCGACTGCGTCGGGGGGATGAAAAGACGGGAGACGTACAACATGCACCTGACGCCCGAAGAACTGGCCGTGGGCAAGGAGAACTTCTACGCCGCCGTCGGCAACAACATCCTGTGGCCGCCGAACGAGCCTAGCCGTCGCCAGGTCCTCATCCCGCGGATCCGCGCCGCCCAGCTCGACGGCAAGGTCCCCGGCTGGGACTACTTCGGCTACGAATCGAGCGTGGGGCCGCAGGGGCCGGTTCGCGTGGGCGTGATCGGCACCGGCGACGAGGGGAGCGTGCTCATCGGCGCGCTCAACCCCGACTTCATCCAAGTGGTCTCCATCGCCGACATCCGGCCCTACAACAAGCACCGGGCCTTCCACGGCGACCACTACAGTTCGACCGCCCGGCAGGTCCGCCCGGGGCTCATCGCGAAGTACCCGGACACGTACAACACGATCCGGGAGTACGGCGACTACAAGCAGTTGATCGAGTACGCCAAGGTCGACGGCGTCGAGGCCGTGATCATCGCGCTGCCGCTGCACCTGCACGCCCGGGCGGCCATCGCCGCCATGAAGGCGGGCCTGCACGTGCTGACCGAGAAGCTGATGGGCCACAGCGTGCATGAGTGCAAGGAGATGGCCCGGGTGGCCGCCGCGACCGGAAAGCACCTGGCCACCGGCCACCAGCGCCACTACAACGTGCTCTACGACCACGCGGTTGACCTGATCCGGCGCGGCGTGCTGGGCGATCTGCACTATATCCGCGCCCAGTGGCACCGCGGCAACCTGCCCGGCTCCGATAGCTGGCAGCAGCCCATGCCCGAGGCGGTCAAGCCGACGGACGACCTCGCCCAGGTGCTCAACGAGAAGCTGAAGGCCTACCGCGACAGGCTGGTTCGCGCCCAGGGTGAGCTGGAGAAAGCAGTGAAAGCGAACAGCGAGCGCGGCAAGCGGGAATGGCAGAAGGAAATCGATAAGTGGCACCCTCTCCTGGCCCAGGTCAAGGCCCAGATTAAGGACGCGGAGGTCGACGCCGAGCGGTTCGGCTACGAGTACAAGCCGATCAAGGACGGCAAGGGCAACGTCGTCTACGAACGGCCGGCCATCGAGGAGCTGATCCGCTGGCGCCTCTGGGACCGGACCGGCGGGGGGCTGATGGCCGAGCTGGGGAGCCACCAGCTCGACGCGGCGAGCATCTTCATCGCGGCCATGACCGGCGAGAAGCAGCACCCGCTCTCGGTGGCCGCGGCGGGCAACCGGCCGATCTTCCCGCCCGACCGCGACGTCGAGGACCACGTCTATTCGCTCTTCGAGTTCCCCACCCCCGACTACGTGGCCGACGAGAAGGACCCGCGCAACCGCAACAAGATCGGCGTGGCCTACGCCTCGATCAACGGCAACGGCTACGGTGGCTACGGCGAGGCGGTCTTCGGCACGCGCGGCACCCTGATGCTGCTGCGCGAGACCGACGCCATGCTCTGGCGGACTCACGAGACCCAAAGCAAGATCAAGGTCGGCTGGGAAGAGGTCCGCGACAAGGACAATCCGAAGAAGAAGGAGAAGGTCCTCGGCCCCCAGACTACCGACGAGGGCGATCCGGAGAGCGTGGCCATCGGCCAGGCGGCGTGCCTCGGCGCCGGGCGCGGCTACCAGCAGCAGCTCGAGCACTGGGCCTGGTGCATCCGGAAGAATCCCAACGCCGAGGACCCGGACGTCCGCCCCCGCTGCCACCCCAAGATGGCCCTGGGCGACGCCGTGATCGCGCTGACCACCAACATCGCCGCCCGGGAAGGCCGCCGGATCGAGTTCGACAAGCGGTGGTTCGACCCCGACGACGACGCCACGCCCGAGGGCGTCGCCCCCGACCCGGACCGCTACCCTGGTTGACCCCCCCGCCGACCTTCTGGTAGAACTCGGGGCGCTCCATTGCGGAGTGCGGCGATTCATCGCCGCTTTCCTTTTTCCTTTCGCAACGGCAACCGGGTACCGCGGCCGGGTGCCGTGACAGCGGGTGCCACGGGCGGCTTGGCCCCGTTGCTCGGGGAAGGGGATCGCTACACGGAATTGGCAAGTCTACAAGAGCGGCGATAAATCGCCGCACTCCAAGAGAAGGGAGCCAGTCATGGAAAAGTGGCCGCTGGGAGTGTTTGCCAGTATCGACGCCGGGCTGGGGGTGAAGCTCGAGGTGGCCCACGAGCTGGGCGTGCCCACCGTCCACCTCCACGCCCCGCAAAAAGCGACCCGAACCGAAGAAAACGCCAAGAAGTTCCTCGCCCGGCTCGAGGAGTTGGACATTACGATTAGCGTGGTCTTCGGCGGGTTCGAGGGAGAGAGCTACGCCGACATCCCCACGTGCCAGCGCACGGTCGGGCTGGTGCCCCCGGAGAGCCGCGCCGCGCGGACCGTGGAGATGAAGGAGATCGCCGACTTCGCCCGTGTGCTGGGCGTCGACGCGGTGGGGCTGCATATGGGCTTCATCCCCCACGACGCGGCCGACCCGCTCTACCAGGAGGTGGTCGAGGTGACCCGCGAGATCTGCGACCACTGTGCGGGCAACGGCCAGCGCTTCCACCTCGAGACCGGGCAGGAATCGGCCGACGGGCTCTTGCAGTTCCTCGGCAACGTGGGGCGCGACAACCTCTTCGTGAACTTCGACCCGGCCAACATGATACTCTACGGCTCGGGCGAGCCGATCGAGGCGCTTAAGAAGGTCGGCCGGTTCGTGCGCAGCGTCCACTGCAAGGACGCCACCTGGTCGGACAAGCCGGGCGAGACGTGGGGCGCCGAGGTGCCGCTGGGCCAGGGGGCCGTGGGCATGGAGAACTTCCTCCGCACGCTCGACGAGCTGGGCTACACCGGCCCGCTTACCATCGAACGCGAAATCCCCCAGGAGCCCGCCCGCCAAAAAGAAGAGATCGGCGCCGGCATCAAGCTGCTCAATGAGCTGAAGGCCAAGATCGGCTAGGGCGGATTGCTCGCGAATGCTCGTAGTGACCCGATTCATCGGGTCCGGGCCGTGTGAATGCGTCAAAGACCGCATAAATGCGGTCACTACAAACGGTGGTGAAGAATCCGGACTAGCGAGGAATTCCCCGATGCCCAAACTCAGCATGGAAACCCCGCACGAGCTGGGACAAGAAGAGGCCACCCACCGGCTGAAGCACGGCTTCAGCTTCGTCAAGAGCAGCTTCGCAGGGCAGCTCAGCGACGTGAGCGAGCAGTGGGACGGCAACGCGCTGGCCTTCGGCTTCAAGGCGATGGGGATGAAGGTCTCGGGCAACGTCACGGTCGAGGACTCGGTCGTTCGGCTCAACGCCGACCTGCCGCTCGCCGCCATCATGTTCAAGGGCGTGATCGAGCAGCGCGTCCGCACCGAGCTCGAACGGCTGCTCAAGTGAGCAGGGCAATCCGTCCTACGGGAAATATGCAACTGGGGATTTATTGCGCGTGGACTTCGACCACGCTGCCCCGCCGGCGGACGGTCAGCGGCGTGTGGCGGACGATGGCTTCGAGCAGCTCGTCCACGGTGGCCTTCTCGACCTGGACCGAGACCCGCTGTTCCAGCGAGGCCCCGGCCGCCTTGAGCGATTCCTCGTCGATCGCTAGCTGCAGGCCCAGGCGCCGGCAGACGCTCTCCAGCACCGCGCCCACGGGCACCTCGGCGACCCGGAAACGCTCGATCCGCGTCTCGGCGGGGCCGCCCGGGGGGTGGCGATCGGGTGGCGGCGCGGGCCGCCGTGTGCCGGAGAGGCGCTCGTGGTCCTCGAGCAGGGCCTTGACCCAGACCGTGCTGCCGGCCACCTTGATCCGGGCGTCCGGGGCCAAGGCGGCGTACTTCTCGGCGACCTCTTCCGGCCGGCTCCCGCCCGGGTAGCTCCGCACCAGCCCGACCTCGTCGGGCACCGCGACCAGGGTGATCGCGTCCCCCTTGGCCGAAACGGCGAACGTCAGATCGAACTGCACGGCGACGAGCGTCAGCCGGTCGACCAGCGAGATCGCCGGCAGCTCGGCCCCGGCCCAGAGGTCGTGCGGCACCTGCTCCAGACCGGCCAGGCTCAGCCCGGCCTGCTGCGCCAGCCGTTCGAGCAGCTCGCGGGGCGTGGCGAAGTCGTCCCACTCGAGCGGCTCGGGGAGCAGGAACTTCCGCTGCGCGGCCGGGGGCAGCCGGCGGACCTCCTCGTCCCGCAGGGCCGCCAGCGTCCTCAGCTTGGCGGCGACCTCGGGCGGGCCGAAGTAGACGACCGGGCCTACGAGCGTCATCCCCAGGCCCCGGTCCGTGGCGATCCGCTCCAATCCCTGGCGAAGCGGGAGGTCGGCCGCGACCAGTCGGATTTCCTGACCGGGATCGACCCGGCGGTCCAGGAGCACCGCCACTCGCTGGGCCCCGCAGAAGTCCCGGACCGCTTCCCTCAGCGGGACGCCCGACCAAGCGGCGCCCACGACCTGCTGCATCTGCCGGTCGAATTGCGCGCCGGTCAGCAGCCCGGCGACCCCGGCCGCTCGGGTCGGCGACCCGGCGCCGGCCAGCGCGAGCCACAGTGCGACGATGCCCCAAGGTTTGCGGCCCCGATACATGGCTCTCCCGAAGACCCGGTTCCCAGGCTGCCGCCCGGTCTCTATGCTTGACGCCTGCCCTGCCTCCATTTTCGGCCAGCCGAGCGGCCCGGGGAAGGGCTTTGCCCCTTTCGGGCCGGGGATTCTCGTTGAACGCCCGGCAGCCCGGTAATTACAATCGAAGGTGAGTGTTTGGGGTCCCCCGTGCGGCGCGAAGCCGTGGTATCGCGTCGAACGAAACGGGACCGCCCGGGGGCCGTCACCCGGCCCGTGTGAGGGGTTTCCCGTGGCCGAGAAGAAGCGCCGACATCCCCGTCTGCTGGTCCTCTACCGTCGGTACCTGGACGACCAGGACTCGAGGGGATTCGTGCGCCGTCTCTCGAAGCAGTACGCGGCCGGGACCCTCGAGCGGCTGGCCGAGCACCCCAGCCGTCAGGTCCGCCGGGCGGCGGTCCTGGCACTGGGGTTCGTGGGCGATTACGGGGTCAACCACACGCTGGGCCGGGCCCTGCTGGACGACGACCGCACCGTGCGCCTGCTGGCCGACAACGCCATTCGCGCCGTCTGGACCCGCGCCGGCACCGACCCCCAGCGCCGGCGCCTGGGCCGGATCATCCGGCTGAACGCCTCGCGCAAGTTCGAGGCGGCCGCCCAGTGGGCCACCGAGCTGATCGAGCAAGCCCCCGGGCTGGCCGAGGCATGGAACCAGCGTGCCATTGCCCGGGCCCAGCTCGGGCAGCTCTCCGAGTCGATCCGCGACTGCCACCAAGCCCTGGAACTCAACCCGTATCACTTCGTCGCGGCCACGAGCATGGGCCAGGCCTACCTGGATCTGGACAACCCGATCTCCGCGCTCCAGAGCTTCCGCCGGGCCCTGCGTCTGAACCCCGACCTGGAGGGCGTGCGCGTGCAGGTCGTGCGCCTGGCCCGGCTGGTCGAGGGCAAGTAGGTCCCAGACGCCGCCCTGGCCGGGTTCTCAGAGGCTGTTCGAGAAGTTCGTAGTGACCGCATTCATGCGGTCCTGACCTCGCCGAAGGCCGCTTCTCCGCAGTCGGACCCGATGAATCGGGTCACTACAAACAGGTTCCGGACGGCGTCTTAGTCGCTTTTCGTTCCGCGAAAGGACGTCCTTTCGCGGAGCAAAAAGCGACGATCGAGCCAAGACGTGCTACGGCTACTTCGGCGTCGCTGCCGGGGCCCGCATCGCCTGCCGCAGCAGATTGGTGTAGTGGCGCGAGTTGCGCTCGAACCGTTCTCGGGTGGCCTCCTCGCTGAACAGATAAATCTGCTGGTTGACGAAGAGGCCGCAACGCCGAGTCCCCGGCACCATCTTGCCTTCTTCGAGAAACACCACGACGTCGTAGCCGGAAAGGACTGGGGCGTAGCGGTCCGGGTCGGCCCAGAATCGCTGGGCCTGCTCCGGCCCGCCGAAAAGGTAGGTCCTGCCGCGGTGGCGGATCCCGTAGTTGGGGTCGCCCATCACCCAGGCGTTGTTCTCACAAAGCTCGACCGGGCAGTAGCCCTCGAGGCACAGAGGTTCTTCCCCACCGGGGTCGGGTCCGGTGGGAGCGGGGACGCCCATGGGCGACGGTGGCGGGCTCGACTGCCCGGACGCCGCCGCACCTGCCCGTAAACCGACCGGGAGCGTATCGCGAGATCGGGCTGCCGGCGTCGCGCCTATCGGGGGAACACTCGCGCCGGCCGGTTCTCGCGGAGGTGGCCCCGCCCGAGGCGGCAAAGTCGCGGCACTCGGGGGCGCGGCTCGGGCCAGCAGCCGGTCCGACCCGTATGGCGAGGCCCCCTCACCGGCGGGCGCGGCCGCACGTTCGGCCGGGGCGACGCCGCGATAGGCGGGATACGGCTCGCCGGGCGTGCCCTGTGCGGCCCTGGGTTGTGTCGAGGCGACGTAAGGCGCCGGGCGGCTGCTCGCGGCAGGCGTTTGCGACGGCCCGGGCACCTGGACGTACGTCGGCCCGGTCGGACCTTTCGCCCGGGCGGCTGCCTGAGCGAGCCGGTCGACGTAGTCCGAGGCGGCGGCCGCCCCGCGAAGCCGCCCGACCACCTGGCCGTCGGGCGTGAGGATTACATCGGTCGGCAGCGCGCTGACGCCGAGCTGCTTGCAGGTGGCCGGGTAGTAGTCGGCATTGATCTTCACGGGCACGTAGTTGGCGCTCACGGCGGCGGCCACCGCGGGCTGGCCCAGCACCTCCCGCTCCATGCGCTTGCAGGCATGGCACCAGTCGGCCCAGAAATGGGCCAGCACCAGGCGGTCGGTCTGGGCGGCCAGGCGCTGGGCACTCTCGAGCGTCGGCTGCCAGCGGATGGTCTGCTGGGCGACTGCGGGGGTGACGGCAACCAGGAATACAACCCCCCAGAGGTATAATGAGCAGCTCGTTCGCATGGCTCTCCACTCTGCCGAAAGAAGGAAAGGAGGGGCAGGGCCGACCGTGGTCATCTAATTCATCGGACGGGGGGGATATGAAATGGCGTGAAAATGGGCAGGTCGTGCGAGTTTGGCGAGTTTTTCCAGTTTCTGCGGGCAATTCTTGGACTCTTGGCTTGAAACCGGCGTGCCGATAGTGTATAAAGCAGTGGAAGGGTCGCATTCTGAGGCCCCGGTAGCGTTCACCGGCGGCCCATGTAAAGTGCCTTTATCTGTGACGCGGGAGTGCCGGAAGCGCTGAAGCCGGCCTCCGTCCCGCGGGCAAGCGCTATGCGGCCCCGTGCCTTGGCACCCTGCCCGAGGGAATCATCACACTGGAGCCATGCCGTCCACCGGTTGGCCAGGGCGGCACCCCCGATAAGCACCAGCTTCGAGCTGCCTCGGAAGCCCAGGTGAGCCGGCTGGTAGGCGCGGCGTTGGATCCACATCGGCCGGGCGGACCGCGTGTCGGATGGCAGGAGGGGTCGGCGGCCGACAACGTCGCTACGGTCGTAGAAATGTCGCAACCACCTGCTTTCCCGCGCGGTGGCGGCTTGACAGAGACGGAGAGCCAGATAAGATATTCGGAAGCTGTGCTCTAGCGAACAGGCAGGTGCCTTCGGCCCAAGATATGAATCTGAGTTCAACGGGCCGCTTTCCCGGCCAGGATGTCGTCTGCCGGGAACCCAAGACGCCTCTCGACTAAAGCTCCCTGCTGCGCATCCCAGTTAGGTCACGAAGATCGGACCGGGTCACGGCGGGCCGCGTGTCCGATCCAGTCGGCAGATGCCGCGTGGTCGCGAAGCAACACACTCTGGATTCCTGGCGACTTGCCTTGAATCGGCCCGCTTGACGGCAAGCGACCGCCGTCGGCGGACATAGGCGGACTTCCGCTGCATGGCGCTCTGCGTGCGCGGGCGCTTTGTTTGAAGTCCGGCGTCGGTCCCGGACCTCGCGCCGTAAGCAATCGCACGGCGCAGCCGAGATTTCTACAGGTGTACCATGGCGAATAGGAAGAAGAGCCGATCCCGCGGCCGCGGCGGCCCGGGTGGAACCCGCCAACGCCCCCGGGGGCGCCCGGGACCGCGGCCCAGCCCGAAGCAGCACTTCGACGGGCCGGACAACGGCGAGCCGGGCCCCGTCGAACCCGGCGGCGGCGTGCTGGAAATGCACCCCAACGGCTACGGCTTCCTCCGCGATCCGAAGTCGAACTACATGCGGGAGATGACCGATCCGTTCGTCCCCGGCAGCATGATCGACAAGTTCGGACTGCGCGAGGGGGTGCACATCCACGGCATGGTCCAACCGGGCCGAAGAAACCAGGGGCCCCGGCTCAGGGAAATCGACAATGTCGACGGCATGAAGCCCGAGGAGTACCGTGAGGTCAAGGGTTTCGACCAGTTGACCCCCATCAACCCCGAATACTGGCTCCGCCTGGAAACCGGCCCCCAGCCGCTGACCACCCGCGTGATGGACCTGCTCACGCCCATGGGCAAGGGCCAGCGTGCCCTGATCGTCTCTCCGCCCCGAGCCGGCAAGACCATCCTCCTGCAGCACATCAGCCAGGGAATCTCGACCAACTACCCCGGCGTCAAGCTGATCGTGCTCTTGATCGACGAGCGGCCCGAGGAAGTCACCGACATGATCCGGGCCGTCGACGGCGAGGTCGTGGCCAGCAGCCTCGACCGGGACATCGAGAGCCACGTGCGGCTCTCGCAGCTTGTGGTCGAGCGCTGCCGGCGCCTGGCCGAGATGGGAAAGGACGTGGTCCTGCTGCTCGATTCGATCACCCGACTGGCCCGGGCGTTCAACAAATGGGTCGGCAACACCGGACGCACCATGTCCGGCGGCGTGGACATCAAGGCCATGGACATCCCCAAGAAGCTTTTCGCCACCGCCCGGCTGTTCGAGGAGGGCGGCTCGCTGACGGTCGTGGGCACCGCGCTGATCGACACGGGCAGCCGCATGGACGAGCTGATCTTCCAGGAGTTCAAGGGCACCGGCAACATGGAGCTCGTGCTCGACCGCAAGCTGGCCGACCGCCGGATATGGCCCGCCATCGACATCACCCAGTCGGGCACCCGGCGCGAAGAGAAACTGCTGCCGCCGGAAACCCTCCACGCCGTGACCATGCTCCGCCGCACGCTCTCGACCATGCACCCGGTCGACGCCATGGAACAGCTCACCGCCAAGCTGGCCAAGTTCCAAAGTAACCAGGAGTTCATCGACCTGATCAGCGCAGCCAAGGTGATGGATTAGAACCAAACAAGGACCAGGTATGTTCTGCGCGAAGCGCCCTTCGGGCCGTTCCGGCAAGACATAGCGGTTCATCTTTCGCCCGGCCCGTCGGTCGGAGGGTACGCGAATTGGTTAGCAGCCACACTGGAAATGTGGTGCCCCCTTGTGGGGTTGTGGGTTCGAGTCCCATGCCCTCCGCTTCTAACACCCCTCAAGCCGCCTTCGGGCGGCTTTCCTTTTTTTGGCGTAAATGGCTACAGTCTAGCATCTTACGCATCCACAGCGGCAACTGGGTTCGAGTTCACTGTCGCGCTCTGTGTCGGATTGCATGTCGGATTGTGTCGGATTTGATAGAATTCGGCATCGCCCCACAGGATGAACTCCCAGAGAAACCTGCTCATGGCGAAGACATACCGGGGAAGCAAGCTGCCCAAACCCGATCCCCGAGGCTACTACCGTTCGGAGGTCGGCGGACGTAGGTTCACACTCGGCCATGTTCGTGACCTGAGCCAGGGGGAGGCCCAGGGCCATCGCACACTAAGTGCCTTTGCCAGTAAGGATTTGCATCAAGAAGTCCACGCTCCAGCCGGCCATGCGGCGTTTCATGATGTCGCTGTGTTTGCCGGGATGTTGCTTGATCAGGCTCAATGTCATGCGACGTAGCCAGGATAGGTTTTCTGCGAACGTGCGGTTACGAACTCTGCTTTCGTCTTCCCGGTAGGTCATGTCGAGGGACCAGTGCAGGGAGTTCTCGATGCCCCAATGGTTGCGGACGGCGTTGGCGAATTGCTTGCCGTTGCGACGCAGGCTGCTCAGATAGTAACGCGTATCCGACTTCTGCACGCCGTCTTGTTCGTAGATGCGGACGGCTGCGCCGATCGTCTTCAGGCTTTTCCACTCCGACCGTCCGGGAAGGTAACTCGGGGCGGTCATCTGGTAGTACCTGCGCTCCTCCATCCGTCCATGTCCTTTCTCCACCTCGACGTAACGGCTGTGCGTCTTGTTGCCCGACTCGTGGTCGCCGGGCACCTTCAACGACTCCAGCCATTGCCCAAAGCATCGCTGGAACGCAGCCGGGTTGAGCAATCCCAGGACTCGACGAAAGGTGTCCTTGCCGGGGATCCCGTTCGGCAATGCCAGATGTCTTCTCAGCCAAGGTTCGTTCAGCTTCGCCCAGTTCGCAATCGCGGTGGGACCAAGGAAAGGAATGGAATTCATGAGGGCGCGTATCGCGATAGCAGCAGACGGGGTGATAGAATGGATGTCAATGGCGACGGCTACTTCGACATTCGGTTCTTGAACCGGGGCGTGAAATAGTTCGACGATAGGAGGGAGCATGAACATGACTCAGCGTTTTCATTTGCTGGCAGCAGTCTGGTGTGCGCTGTATTGCCACACCCGCCCGCTTGCGGCCGTGATCCCCGTCACCGACGCCGGCGTGCAGCGCGGGCTTTCCCCTTACGACTTTGTCTGCCAGGCTCGTACTGCGACCGGTCGCCCCCCGGCGCAACCGGATGATCGGCCCGAGATTGCCGCCACGCGGGAACTGAGTTGGCGGCAAACCGACACTTCCGTCGCCCTGCTGAATCACGGCCGAATGGTATGGGAGCATGTCCACGACAAGCAGATCGGCAAACCCTACATGCGGTTCGGGCTGCTCGATGGGACGGAGCTGACTCGCCCTTGGCCGGTGCCGAAGGACTATCCCAGGAACGATCATTCCTGGCACCGCGCGCTCTGGTGGTCGTGGAAGGCGATCAACGGGGTCAATTACTGGGAAGGCAACCAGACGGGCACCGAGCCCGTTCGGGCCACCATCGCGACCAAGCCGGACGGTTCCGCTCAGATCGACGTGGCAATCGCGTACCATCGTCCGGGCGAAGCACCCGTGGTCCTGGAGAAACGCCGCGTGACCGTTAGCGCGCCGGACGCCGACGGCACGTACTTCATCGACTGGGAGGCGAGCTTTACACCGTCGGGCCAAGACGACGTGCGTTTCGATCGGAATTCGTACGGCGGATTCGCCCTGCGGATGGCCGCCGAGTGCTGCGGCGACGCCGGTCGCGAGATTCCGGCCTGGACCTTCGGCAATAGCGAAGGTCAGGCCGACATCAACAACCGGGCGGCTCGCTGGGTGTCTTACCAGGGGACGGCGTCCAATGGCCAAGTCGCCTGCGTCGCCATCTTCGACCATCCAGACAATCCGGGCCATCCCGCGCTGTGGCAGACACGGTCGCACTATCCGTATTTGAATCCATCGCTCACGTGCAAGGAGGACTACGTACTGCCATCGGGCCAAACGCTGCGTTTGAGGTATGGCGTGATGGTATCCGCCGGCCCATCCGACGCCAACGCGGTAGAACAGCGGTGGAAAGCCTTTGCCGGCAACACCGTGCAACAACAATAGCAGAGAACTGTTCTTGTTCCACTGATGAAGGGGGGCGGGACTGTGCAATAGGAAAAGAGCATTGTGCTTAGGTTGGGCGCTCTGAGCAACAACCATCTGGAACTCGATCGGAGGAGAAACATGAAGACCAAGATCCTGGTCTTGAAAGTAAGATCCGACCAAGAAAGGAGAATCCAAGATGACCAGTCCAACTGAGAAAAAAGGCAGTGCAGGCAGGGGGTTGAGCCGCCGGAAGTTTTTCCAGGGTGTTTCCGCGGCGGCGGGGGCGATGGCGATTCCGTGCCGGATTCCGGCATCGGCGCTGGGCAAGGACGGGACCGTCGCGCCCAGCGAACGGATCATCCTCGGCGGGATCGGGCTCGGCGGCCGCGGCACCGGCGACTTGAACGCCATGATTTCGCAGCCCGACGTGCGGTTCGTCGCGGTCTGTGACGTCAGGAAGAGCCGTCGCGAAGCGATCAAGAGCATGGTGGACGGCCGCTACGGCACGAAGGACTGTGCCACGTACGACGACGTCCGCCGGTTCCTGGCCGAGCGGACGGACGTCGAGGCCGTGCTCATCGCGACGGGCGACCGCTGGCACGCGCCGGCCTCGATCATGGCGATGCGGGCGGGCAAGGACGTGTTCTGCGAGAAGCCCTCGTGTCACACCATAGCGCAAGGTCAGTTGGTGGTCGAGACGGCGCGACGGCACGGCCGCGTCTATCAGACCGGAACCCAGCGGCTCAGCGAGGCGAACCACGTCTTCGCCATCGAGATGGCCCGCACCGGCCGCCTCGGCCCGATCCACACGGCCTATGCCGATATCCGCTGGCGCGACGGGACCCGGCACGACTACCTGCCGGCGCAGCCGGAACCGCCCAGGGAGGAGCTGTACTGGGACGCCTTCCTCGGCCCGTGCCCTTGGCGGCCCTACAACGCCGGATACGTCAACGGCGGCGGGTGGTATCACTTCTACGATCTCGCCACCGACGTGGCCATGTGGGGCGCGCACACGGTGGCGCAAGTCCTGGCCGGCCTCGACATGGCGAACGTTTCGTCGATCGAGTTCGAGTACAGCTCACCGGACGGCCCGATGGTCACTCGCCTCTCTAACGGCGTGAAGCTGGTGCTGGCTCGCGGGCCCGGCTGCAACTACTGGCACGGTTCCTGCGGCGAGCGGTTTGACGGCCCCGAGGGATGGGCCGCGGCCGCCGACGGCTATTCGAAACCGGATGTGTCGTCGCCCGCCCTGTTGGCCGACTACAAGAGAATCCTGGACGAGTACACGGCCAGGACGCAACGCCCCTTACACCACGTGCGGGATTTCCTCAACTGCGTCCGATCGCGGGGCGAAACGGTGGCCGGCCCCGAGGTCATGTACAATTCCATGATTATTTGCCTGGCCGCCGACATCTGTGAGCAATTTAAGCGGAACCTGAAGTTCGATCTGCTCAAAGCCGAGTTCGTCGGAGACCCCGACGCCAATCGGCTCAGGTCCCGTGCCATGCGGGAACCGTGGTGCGTGTAGTGGAGGGGCCCCAGTGAAGCTCAACGTTGCGGAATTGTCGGAACTGATTTGCATTCATGAAGCCGGGGCACCCGCTGCTCGGCTCGCTGGTCGTCGCCTTGGTGCTCACGGCGCGGAAGTGACCGTCGCACTGGCGGCGTAGAGGATCCACAATGAGCTGCTAGACCAACAACGACAAAGAGAGCTCCAATGAAGCCATTTGCCAATTCATTTCTGACCGGTTTGGTGCAGCTAGTGAGCCTGGGCTTGCTGCTCGGCGGGGCGGCCTTGGCCCGGGAACCGGCGACGGTGCGGTTCGACAAGCCCGCCCGGACGTTCCACGAGTCGTGCATCGTCGGCAACGGCCGCCTGGGCGCCATGGATTTCGGCGGCGTCGACCGGGGCCGGATCGTGCTCAACGAATCCTCGATGTGGTCCGGCGGGCCGTACGACGCCAACAAGTACGACGCCTGGCAGTGCCTGCCGGAAGTGCGGGCGAAACTCTTCGCCGGCGACATCGCCGGGGCCAACGCCGTGCTCAGCAGGAACTTCCGGTACGCCGACGGGGTGAAGGGTTGGTTCGACGAGAACCAGTTCGGGTGCTACCAGATCCTGGCCGACCTGACGCTCCGGTTCGGCGCGGCGTCCGGCGTCAAGGTCACCTCGCCGAGCGGCCACGCCCAGGGCGACGGGAAGACGATCGAGGGCTGCGTGGACGGCAACGCGCAGACCAAGTGGTGCGTGCAGGACGCCGGCCCGGCCGTGAAGTGGCAGGTCGAATTGCCGGCGGCGAAGACGGTCGATTCCTACACGCTCACCAGCGCCGACGACGTGCCGACGCGCGACCCGCAGGTGTGGGTCCTGGAAGGTTCCGCGGACGGCGAGACCTGGACCACGCTGGACCGGCAGACGTTCGACAAGCCGTTCGAGCGGCGATTCCAGGCCAAGCAGTTCAAGATCGCCCAGCCCGGCAACTACCGATTCTATCGCTTCACGTTCACGCCGCAGGAGTCGTACTTTCAGGTGGCGGAGATCGCGTTGGCCGGCGTCGAGGCCGATGAAGCCGGCGCGCCCCCCGCGGATTACCGCCGCGAGCTCGACCTGATGACCGGCGTGGCCACCACGCGGTTCACGTCGAAGGACGGCGTGACCGTCACCCGAGAACTGGTGGCCTCGAAGCCGGACGAAGTCATCGCCCTGCGCCTCGAGGCCGGCAAGGCGCGCGCGCTGACGTTTACCGCCGCGCTGTCGCGGCAGAGGAACGCCGCCACGCGGGCCGAAGGAGCGGCGCAGGTGCTCGAAGGCCAGTTGCCGTTCAACAAGCCCGGCGGGGACGGCGAGGGCGTCCGCTTCCGGGCGATGCTCGGCGCGGAGGTGAAGGGCGGGAAAGCGGCGGCCACGGACAAGGGGATCCAGGTCGAGGGCGCGGACGAAGCCGTGCTGATCGTCTCCGCCGGCACGGACATGTTTGATGAGAACTATGCGGCCGTCGCACGCAAGCGGCTCGACGCGGCGCTGGCCAAACCGTTCGACGCCCTGCGCGAAGCCGCCGTGGCCGATCATCGCGGGTACATGGACCGTTGCCGGCTGACGCTGCCGCCCGGCCCGAACGCCGAGCTGCCGACGCCCGATCGCGTGCGGCGGAACGAAGGGGCGCCCGACCCGTCGCTGGCGGCGCTCTATTTCCAGTTCGGCCGGTACCTGATGGTGGCCGGCTCGCGGCCCGACTCGCAGTTGCCGTTGAATCTCCAGGGCATCTGGGCCGAGGAATACTCGACCCCCTGGCGCGGCGATTTCCACAGCAATATCAATCTCCAGATGAACTACTGGCCGGCGGAAGTGGCCAATCTGTCCGATTGCCACGAGCCGTTGTTCCGCTTCCTGCAAGGCGTGGCGCGGGAAGGGGCGAAGACGGCCAAGGCGTACTACAACGCGCCGGGCTGGATGGCCAACCACACGCAGAACCCGTGGTTCGAGACCGCACCGAGCTTCCTGCCGGCCTGCGTGGGACCCACCTGCGGCGCGTGGCTGGCGCAGCACCTCTGGACCCACTACCAGTTCACCCAGGACAAGGAATTCCTGCGCGCCAACTACCCGATCCTCCGCGGCGCGGCGGAGTTCTGCGTCGCCGTACTCGTGGAAGACCCGAAGCACCGCTGGCTGGTGACCTCGCCCTCGAACTCGCCGGAAAACTCGTACATCTATACCGACAAGGCCGGCCAGAAGCACCGTACGGCGTTGTGCGTGGGCGCGACCTACGACATGCAGATCATCCGCGGCCTCTTGGACTGTACCGCCGAGGCGGCGCGGATCCTGGGCGTGGATGCCGAGTTTGCCAAAACGCTGGACGCCACGCGGGCACGGCTGGCGCCCACGCGCGTCAACGCCGACGGCCGGATCATGGAATGGCAGGAGGATTTCGAGGAAGCCGAGATCCATCACCGCCACTGCTCGCATCTTTGGGGCCTGTATCCCGGTGACGAGATCAACCCCGACACGCCCGAGCTGTATCGCGGCGCGCGTCTGTCGTTGGAGCGGCGCGGCGATGCCTCGACCGGCTGGTCCATGGCGTGGAAGGCGAACTTCTGGGCCCGGCTCCGCGACGGCGACCGCGCGGCCAGGCTGCTTTCCATGCTGATCGGGCGCGGCGCCGGCAATATGATGTGTTTGCACCCGCCCTTCCAGATCGACGGCAACTTCGGCGGCTGCGCGGCGGTGGCCGAAATGCTGCTGCAAAGCCACGACGGCGCGATCACACTGCTGCCCGCCTTGCCGGCGGCGTGGTCGGAGGGCCACGTGACCGGGCTCCGCGCCCGCGGCGGATTCACCGTCGACATCCAGTGGAAGGACGGCAAGGTGACCGACTATCGAATTGCCTCGACCCAGCCCCGCGACGTGGAGGTGCGGGTCAACGGAGAGGCCCGGACGGTTCGTTCCCAGCCGATGCCGAAGTAGAGTGAAGAGGAGGGTTGCTGTTCCGCTCCGACGACGGCCGGCGCTTCGGCTCGCCGCTTCTGGGGTTTGACGCCCTGGCCGGCTACCCCGGCACCGGCGTGAGCGACGAGCCCGGCCGGCGTCCGGTGTGGCACCTGCTCGGCGTATTGATAGGCTTCCAAGTCGTTGAGGAAGCGTAAGGCATCCGAACAAAGAGAGCGGACTCCAAGATGACTAACGCCTGTTTCCGCCCGGTCTGGTTGGCCTGGATCGCGGCCCTGCTGGCCGGCGCGCCTTGCTGGGCCCAGCCGCCGGCCGAGATTCGGGCCTTTCCCGGCGCCGAGGGCTTCGGCGCCTATGCCCGGGGCGGCCGCGGCGGCAAGGTTCTGCGGGTGACCAACCTGGAGGACTACCTGCCCGGCAAAGAAGAGCCGATCCCGGGCAGCCTCCGCTTCGCGCTGTGCGAAGTGAAGGGGCCGCGCACGGTCGTCTTCCGCGTCTCCGGCACGATCTTCCTGAAGGGCGACCTCGTGATCAGCGAACCCCGCCTGACGATCGCCGGCCAGACGGCCCCCGGCGGCGGCGTGTGTCTCAGGGGAGCCCACTCGCAGATCAGCGCGGACGACGTGATTGTCCGCCACGTCCGCTTCCGGCCGGGCGAGCAGTGGAAGAGCCGCCCCGCGACCGGCGGCGGCTCGTTCGAGTACGACACACTGCGGATCCTCGGGGCGAAAAACGTGATCGTCGATCACTGTTCGCTCTCGTGGGCGTTGGATGAGACCATGGACGTCTGGAACCATTCTCGCCTGCAAACGTCGAACGTCACCGTGCAGTGGTGCATCATCAGCGAGTCGTTCATGTACAGCAAGCACCCCGACGGCCCGCACGGCATGGGGATGATCTGCTATGGGGTCAAGGGGATGTCGCTGCACCATAACCTGCTGGCGAAGCACGATACGCGCGGGCCGAGCATCGACGGGGGCGGACTGTACGACGTGCGCAACAACGTCGTCTACCTCGTCCACGCCTACACGGGGCGGGGGCAGGGGCTGCGCCTGAACTACGTGGGCAACTATTTCAAGCGGCCCAACGTGCGCACGCCCGGCCGCAACTGTGTCTACCTTTTCTTCGGCCCGGAAAAGTACGACGACGTTCGGGTCTTTGCCCGGGGCAACTACGTCGAAGGAGGCGGCGCGGAGAACCAGGACAACTGGAAGCTGTTCATTTCGGCCCGTTTCGTCAACGAGCCGTACCTGGAGTTCATCAAGGCACGCAACGAGCGCACCGAGCAGTGCCCGCCGTACCTCGTGCTGGGCGAGCAGGACGTTTCCCGCTTCCGCAGCTCTGCTCCCGTCGAGATTCCCTCCCGGGCGAAGGTCAAGACCGACACTGCCGAGGAGGCGTACGAGAAGGTCCTGGCCAATGGCGGCGCGGTGCTGCCGAAGCGCGACCGGGTGGACCAGCGGATCGTCTATGAAGTGGAGACCGGCACGGGGCGGATCATCAATTCGCCGAACGACGTGGGTGGCTACCCCGAGCTGAAATCGGCCCCAGCGCCCCCCGACCGCGACCAAGACGGCATGCCAGACGCCTGGGAGAAACAACACGGGTTGAGCCCCGACAACCCAGCCGACGCCAACGCCGACCGGGACGACGACGGCTATACGAACCTCGAAGAATACCTCAACGGCATCGATCCCCGACGACCCAAGAGAGATTGAATCGGGCCAAGTAGCCGTTGATGCAATACAGGTAGATCATGCCCTCGCTGGGCGTTCCGTTGCGCCCGGCAGCCAGCCAGGTATAGCCGCCGGGGCCTTTGCGGACCAGACGCTTGAGCGGCCAGGTCTTGGCCCCGTCGAAAATGGCTCGCACCGTGACGTCGGCGCGCCCGGCCGTGCTCCCCGCCGTCGGATTGCCCGGCGAGCTGTAGATCAGGATATCCCGGTCGTCCAGCGGCAACCGGACCAACCCGCCCTTGCAGCCGTACACGTCCGGCGGCCCGTCAGGAAGGTGCTCGCACTCGTGCTGGTCTTTCCACGTCCGGCCGCCTCGATCCGGGCATCGAGCCAGGCGCAGATGTCCGCCTCGCTTTGCTCGTACAGTTTCACGTCGAGCTTGTCCGGTACCTGCTCGAGCGCCCGTTCGTTCGCCCTTGCACCGTTAGCAAGCAACACCACCGCCAGTGTCACAAGACCTGCCCAAGCCGACGTCCGCCACCGAATCGTCCTCTGTCTTGTAGTCATCGGTCGCCTCCTGAGGGGGATTCTCGAGGCTGTCCTGTGCAATGCCCACAATCGGAACAGAGCCATTACTTCATCTCCTGCGGAATCTCCCCGCCGCCCGCCGTCAGCCACGCCAGGTTGAAGCGGTAGTGCAGGCGGCTGCTGATCAGGTGAATCACGTTGTCGGGGGTCTGCGTGGCGGCGAGGTAACCGGCGTGTTCGGCTCGCGTCGGCGTGGCGGTGAACCTTCCGGTGTGAGCGCCGCCGTCCCACTCGCCTTCGCCGGGCGTGAGCAGCTTGCGCACCGGCCATGTCGCACCGTCGTCAAACGAAAGGGCGGCGTACATGCCGTGTCCCGTGAACTCGCGACCCTCCTGGTCGATGAAGGTCATCCCGTTCGCCTCGGGATTGCCACGGCTGCCGGACGTGAAGGAGACGAACAGCAGCGGGCCTTCATTGAGCCGCTTCAGGACCAGCCGCTGGCCACCGCCGATGGGCGGGAATGGACTGGCGTGGTACGTCCAGGTTTTGCCGAGGTCCTCGGAGATGCTCATCGGCATGCGGCCGTTGATCGTGTCACCTCGCCCAAACGCCAGCAGACGGCCGTCGTTCAATTCCGCCACCTTGGCATGGATGCCGGCGATGTTGCCTTCGCCTTGGCCCCCCTCGTCGTATTTGCCCGGACGCGGCTTGCCTTCACCCGGATCGGTCCACGTCTTGCCGCCGTCGTGGCTGATGTGCGGCGCCGTACCGCCGTTTCCGCCGGGCACGGCGTCGCAATTCTGGATCAGCACCCCTTCGCGGGTCATCAGCGTGCCGGAGATGACCTGGTGGCGACCGATCAGCCGAGCGTCGACTGCTTTGGGCGGTGTCCATGTCACGCCGTTGTCCGTGCTGGTGCGCATCAACAGCGCCAGCTTCGCCCAGCCTCTTCCGCCCTCGGGAGCCATGCCATTGAAGTGGTGAATCGTTCCCTGGCCATCATGGAAAATGCTGGAACCGTGCATGTTGCGGTTGGGCGCTTTGAAGAACTCGCTGGACGGATCCCACGATTCCCGTCCGGGACGCAGGCGACCGGCCAGCACGGTCAACTCCGTGCCCGACTCTGAGCCGGTCGAATACCAGATGGCCAACAGGTCGCCGTTGGGCAGCCAGGTAATTGACGGCTGATGGTTGTGGCGTCCGAACGGTTCGCCTTCGTCGACGGGCGGGAGGACGAACGGGATTGGCCGCGAGAAGAACGGCTTGTCGTTCGTCTGTGTCGTCCAGCCGAAAGGTTTCTGCGACACGTCGCGAGCCCAGCGTGGCGGCGTTTCATCGGGGACCGGCGTCATGCTGAGCACTCGTCCGTCGCCTTCTTCGACCTTGAAGTGGCGATAGGTCAGCGGGGTTTGGCTCTCGGCTCCGAGGCCGGTTCCGGTCCAAGCCGCCATGCCGACCATCGAAGTGGTGATTGCGAGGATGGTTGATTTCATGATCAGGGTTCTCCTGACGATTAGGGTTGAGGTGATATGCCGTTTCGATTTCGTGCCGCCGACGGCTCACGGAGTCCTCGTTTGGCGGTGAGCCGAAGGCGACTTCGTAAAGGACTCGCAGCCGCCTCCGGCTTGCCGCTAAACAACGCATGCAACCATATTCAGATCGTCCAATACGATGTTCGATCACTCAGCCGACAGCTCCACCACTTCCTCTGCGTCTAGCATATAGTCGTAGATGCGCATACCAGGGAGATGTACTCATGCGGATTCCTTTCGTTCTTTCGAACGCAGATTTGCGTCAATTCTCTTGATTGCAGAGCGGCTTCTGACTACCGAGTGCCTGTCACTGCCCGGCTGGTACTTGATGCTGGTCGGCGGCCAGCGATGCCACGGGAATGGTGGTTAGGGCACAATGGTGCTTTTCCGAGGTGTACACGACATAGAGCTTGCTCTCATACTCGATCGCGCAGGGATAAGACCACTGAGGACCGGCTTCGAGAGCCTCGCAGTACCCTTCACGGATTTTCCACATCCTGGAAAACAGCTTCTCGCCCGGGGCGGTGACGGTGACGACCAGTAGATCGCGGCCGTCGGCGGGATGGTAGTTGAAAATGAGGTAGCGTTGCCCCGTGCTGAGCCGGCCGGCCCAGATTTTGGAGTTCTTCATGGGGATGTTGTGCCGGTGCGGCTTTGACCAGCTCCGGCCGAAATCGTGGCTGAAGACAACCAGCGAGTTGCCCGCCGTATGACGGATGAGGGCCGTGATCTCCTTGCCCTCGACGAAGACCGTGGTCTCGGGACAGGTCATGGTCCGGCCGTCAGGGAGCTTGCCCTGGGGCAACAGCGAATGCACCGTCCAGGGCTTGGTGAACTCGTCGCCGGTGCTGACGGCGACAGCGGGGATCCGGGGTTTCTGGCCGGGCGTTTCGGCCATGCGTCCGGCCATGATGAAGTTGCCGCCCTCCATGGCCTTGGGCGGGCAATTGGGCAGGAACGGGCCGGCAATGAAGCCGCGGCTGGCCCAGGCGCCGGTCTGGTCGTCCAGGGCGAACACCTCGCACTTGTGGACCAGGTCGGGCCCGTGCTTCATGTTCGTCACGAAGCCGTACAGCGTACCCCGATAGGACCGTAGCGCGATCGGAACATACATGATTCCCTTCTGATCTCCCCAATGCCCGTTGTGCCTGTCGGCGATGACCTCGACATCCGACCAGGTCTGCCCGCGGTCGGTGGACCACCGCCCGCGGATGACCGATTCACCCACCATCTCGCCCCGGGGGCAATTATACCAGGCAGCCAGGAGCTTTCCCTTGTGGGCGACGATGTTGGCATCATGAAGGAAGTTGTACTTGCCTGAGGCCCGATGGACCATTACGTCCGTCGCACTCCGGGGATGGGACAGGCTCTCGCGGGACGGATACGGCACGCGCTCGTCCCATAGCGAGACTCTATCGCTCGGATTCTCCGCCGCCGTGACACCGGCCACGGAAACAAACATGGCCAACAGACCTGCGGGGGCTATTAGAGAGCGATTCATTGGCGTTCCCATGAATTGGCTCAAAGTGAGAATACCGTTACGTCTCAAGCGGGATCATTTGTTTGAATTTATTACCGGACGTTCTTGCTGAAACGAGAAGGCGTACAGTTTCGCTTGCTTGATGTTAAAGACGAGCCGGATCGGGCGGTCTTTCCATGCGGTGAGTTCAAAGCCGTCGCGCCAGGCGACGGGGGCGTCGGCCGCGAAGATGCAGCCCCATTCGATCGAATCGCGGTCTTCGGAAAGCGGAATCAACGCTTCTCCCTGGTCGATCCAATGCCACTTTTCAGTATCCGGGCTCCAGGCCAGTTCCGGGTGCATCCGCCCGTGGAGGATCACGGGCAGCCCAAGATACAGACCTTCGCAGAAAAACGCCGGCACGGCGTAGGTCTGGCCGTTACCATGGCCGCGTAGAATTTCCTCGGGTGCCGACCATTTGTCGAAGTCCTTGCTTTCCGCTCTGACGACGATTCGTTCGCCGCCGACCCAACCTCCTTTCCCGCCCCAGGGATGCGGATCGTCTTTCAGGTCATAACCCATCTTTCCCTTGCTCCAGCCGCGCGAGATGCCGACGTATTCTCCGGCCAGCGGGTCCCAGAAGGCGTTGTTATGCGTGTCCGCTGCGGTCGAGATTTTGGCATCGTGCAGCTTGCTCCACTGGATGCCGTCGGGCGAGAAGGCCACGTGCACTCGGCCGCCGGCCTCCCGTTCGGGCTTTTCCGCCCGGGCGGAGCCGGCGGCTAGAAGGACCGTCATTGCAGTGCCCAAGGTGAAATAGCGGGTCATTGTCCTAACACTCTTGTCGACTCCTGGAAACGCTGCTCGATTCGCTCCAGCTCATCAATGAGGTCGGCCGGGAGGTCATTGGCAATCGGCGCGTCGGGGTCGAGCGTGGTGTCGTGGTGGTCGAGCTGGTCGAGTGTTGCTCGACGGCTTGCCTGAATGTGCTCCGCCACGGCACGCCGAGCGGCTTCCCCATCTCGTTGGTGAAACGCCTCGGTAATCCGGCGATGGAATCGGTATGCTCCCTCAACCACTTGCAGACTGTGGCGGTGGCGCCGCAATCGGAACAGCCGCGAAATGGTCCGCGTCTGCTTGACCAACTGCATGATCCGCTCGTTGCCCGCCGTCCTGACGATCAACAAGTGAAAAGCCATGTCGGCCGCGAGAAACCGTTTCAGCGCCGCATCGTCGAGCGTGCCGGCGCCGGACGCGGCGAGCTCTTCCGCCAACCGCCCCATCTCGTCGCAGTAACGGTCCAGCCGTGTCAAGGTGGCGTTGGCAATCAGCGCGGCCGCCTTGCCGGCGACGAAGGTCTCCAGGGCCTCGCGCAACTCGTACAACTCGATCACTTCGCGGCGCGTGAAATCCCGGACCACGGTGCCGCGCCGTGGGAGCTGCTCGACCCAGCCCTCGGTCGCCAGCGAGCGAATCGCTTCGCCCACGGGCGTGCGGCTGACTCCCAGCTCGTCCGCGATCTTCTTTTCCGAGATTTGGCTGCCTGCGGAGAGCCGGCCCGCCAGGATCTCGCCCTGAATGTGCTCGTAAGCCCGTCTTGTCAGTGGAACCTCGGATCGCATCCGTCTACCTCGCGTTGATCGATCGGCGGCGTGTGGAATCCCAGTAGAATACCAGTCTCCTGCGAGGACTGCAAGTCAGCCGGCAAGACTCGAGCGGATTCCGTTGTACCTGGAATTCCAGAAACCTAGAACTTCTGCTAACGCGCGATGGTGCGTGCCATCGATCGACTTGGGTGCTTCGAAGCCGCCAAGCAACAAAGTGGCCCCGCTCCGTCCAGCCGGAATTATCCGGGCTCAGGGGCCTCTCTCCGGCGTCGGAAGACACGCGGCCCAGGCACGCGCCACCACGAGCGTGTCGTCCAGGGCAACGTTGCAGTCGACCGTAAGGTGGGACGCGGATTTCTAGCGAACCGCTCCCGGGCCGCTCCCCCTAGCTGGTGGCCTCGTCCCCTTTTTCGGACCCGGGCTGCCCGGCGCCTCCATCAGGAACAGAATCGCGTCAGAACCCCAGTGCCGGGCGCCGAAGGGCATGATCACGTCGGCGCGGCCGTTGCCGTCCAAATCGACCTGGCGGCGGGTGCCCTCGTGACCGCCCGGCATGGCGTGTGACCAACTGCCGCCGTTGTGTTTGTCGGACCAGGTGCGCCGGGGGGGCTGGGCAAGAGACTGATGGCGTACCGGCGCGTGCCGTCGCCGTCCCAGACGCTGAACATCCCGTCGACGTTGGCGCCCAGTCCGGCGCAACCTTCATCCAGCGAAAACCGTCGTATCCGCCGCCCTCAACGGTTTGCGATTTCCCGTTCACGACAACCTTCGCGGTCCGGGCATCGTTCTTCGAGCTCCACAGCAGGTAGAGGACGTGGTCCGCTGCCGGCTTGACGTCAATGGCCAGCTCGAACCAGTGCCAGTCGTAGTGGAATCTGCGTCGCGTAACGGGGCTCATCGGCGCCGGGCCGGCCCAGAGGTTGTAATCGACGCCTTCGGGCACCTTAACCTCGACCGCCGGACCGATCGAGCGGCGGCGTTTGTAAGTGATACTGCGCGCCAGTGTGACCTTCCCCAGTTTTCCTGCAGCCATGAAACGAGCTGCTGCTTTGCAGGTCGCGTCCGTGCAATGTTGAAGCAATGTTGGTTTGGATCTCTTCTTGTCTGTCTTTCATAGTCTTTTCATTCTTGTTGAAATCCAACACGAGCTTGCGTCCCTGAAACTCTGCGGTGACGATGCCGCTGTTGTAATCCGAGGTCAGGTAAGGGCTATCGAACAGTTTGTCGGGCAGGGCCACGGGTTTGCCGTTGATCCGCCGCCATTGGTCGGCTGGCCTGGTTGGGTCGGCACAGAACTGCATCTTGCCCCACTTCGCGTCTTCATAGGTGAGTACGCCGTCTTGGTAGGTAATCGTGTTGGCAAGGACCTTCTTTTTGAAGGCGTCGAGGGTTCCGTCTTCCGAGGCGCCGCCGGCGTGGATGACCAGGGGCATCTTTGCCTCGGCCCACTCGAACTGTTCCTTGTTCTCCGAATGGATCGCGCATTGTCCCTGTGCCGGCCGCATGGCGAACCAGGCGTCGGCCGCCTCGACGAAAAGCCACCCGCCCTCGAAGACCGCCGGCTCGATGCTCGCGCCACCACCCTCGCGCGAGATGATCGAGGCGTACGGCCGCTGCTGGCCGACTCGCTTGCCCCACGGGCTGTCGGCCCCGACCAATTCCCGGCCATACCAACGGCAGAGCAGGATCGGGCCGTGCTGCATGCAGTGGTAGCTCTGGAACGAGACGGCCGGCCCCAGCCGCAACATGGCCCGTGCCTTGCCGAAGGTGATCCCGTTGAACGCCCTTTCGGCGTAGCGGCCGATCGCTTGCCCCTGCGGATCGTCGCCGACGCCGCCGCCAGCCAGATCGTGGGCAATGTAGCTGCCCAGTACGTACTCGGGGGTAACGTAGGTGACCTTGTAGACGTGCGGCGGCTGTCCGGTCTCGGGACTGAACTGCGTCAGCCGCTCTCGGTAAGTGAAACAGCCCCGTTCTTCAGGCTGTTCGAGCAACCGGTAGGCGATTTCCGGCGGCAAGTAGTCGCCCAACAGCGCAGCCATGCACGGCTGGGTTCCGGGCCGGCCGCCGAAGTAATACCAACCCGTCCCGCGCTCGGGATGATAACCCGCGTAGTGCGGCTTGAAGCGGTTCTGCGCGCCGCCGAACTGCCCCTCCACCCTTTGCAGGGCGTAGAGCAGCCAGTGCAGGTCGAGGATCATCTCGGCCCGCTTGCGGATGACCGGGTCGTCGTCGTGGTAGGCCAGGTTGTAGCAGCCCTCGACGTTCGACAGCCGGTAGATCATATCCTCGGCCCAGAGGCCCTGCCGGGCCATCCACAGCAGGCGGTTGCGCCACATATCACGGCCGCGGGACGCATAGTCGGCCAGCGTGATCTTCGTCAGCTCGGGATGCCCCTCCAGGTCGTCCACGCCCGCGCCGAGCGGCACGTGTTTGACCGGGTCGAACTATTCCGGGACGTCCTTCAGGGCCGTCGCCGCGGTGTAGAACAAGGTCTGGTAGACGAAGCCGTGGTTCTGGTTGCCCCAGTACTGCCAGGGCTGATCCGGGAGGAAATGATAGTGCCGGGCGATGTGCCCGCCGGCCTGGCCCCCGGGCTGGAAGCATTGCCAGAAGTAGGCAAGGATCTTGTCCGTCGCCTCGCGCGAGAGCAGCTTGGCGCGGTTGCCCGTGTCGGCGTTGAACATTTCATAGAGCGGGATGAGAACGGTGTTGTTCGCCCAGTAGATCTTCGCAAAGTCGGCCTCCAGGACGATCCGGTTGGCCTGGTCCACGTCCTCGTTCAGATACAGCCGGGCCAGCGCGCCTTCCAGGCCCCCACCCTCCGCCATTTTCTGAAGCGTCTCCATGCGGCCGGCGTCGTACTCAGCGAACCGTGCCGCCCGCTCGGCGGCGCCGGCGGTCGCGGGCAGGGATATCAGCAGAACGGCGACTGCAATCGCCCGACTGCGGTGGTGCCAACGATGTCCTCGGGGCATCGGAACCTCCTCGAGAGTTGGGGGTTTGGTTTGTCGTTTTCGCTTACCTCGTTTCAAGAAGGACCACGTCCTTCCGCCGGCTCCCGGGCGTGACCTTCAGGTCGACGACCTTGCCGCCGCGGACTTTCGCCTCGACCATGGTTTGTTTCGGCGCGTGGAGCTTGAAGTCCGCGTCCCAGCCGTCGGGCCAGGCGGGCAGCAACCAAATCTGCTCGCCGTGGGCCTGCAGCAACATCTCTTGCAGCCCGATCATGCCGCTGCCGCCCCAGTTGTGGTCGGGCACCCAGTCGTGGCCGGGGCCCCAGTACGTCGGGAACCTTCGGCCCGAATCGGCCAGCTTCTTGACGGCAAACTCCGCCGCCTCGTCGGCCAGACCCAGCCGGGCACAAAAAATGCCGCCCTGGTGCCAACTGACGTGGCCCTTGCTGCCGCCGGTCCGCTGCCAGGTCTCGCGGGCCACGTCAAGGCCGTCGCGTCCCAGTCCGTAGCGATCGTAAGGGAACACCGGGTATAGCTCGGGGATCTCGCCGCACCGTTTCGTCTTCAGATTGGCGGCGGGGGCGAGCACCCGGTGACCGTCCGTCTCGGCGGTGGGAATCGGCGGCACGCGGGAGAGCATCTCGCGGTACTCGGCTTTCTTCCGGGGCGGCACAAGGTCGTCGTCCAGCTCGAGCAGGCCGGTCAGCACGGCGTGCAGCCCCGCCGTCGCGTCGGCCGGATTGACCGCCCCGTTGTACGCCTCGCACGCCTTCGAGGGGGTGATGACGATGTGCCCGTTCTCGTCGAGTTCGTTGCCGTCGCGAGTCTTCTTGCGCATCCGGTAATGCTCGTCGTAGAAGCGGGCCGCCGCATCGACGAACGGCAGGTACAGCCGGACGTCGCGCCCGCTGTAGCGGTGCCACTTGAGCATCATGTAGGCGAACTCGAGCTGGGCCTGGTAGAGGTAATGCGTGGCCCCGTTGACCTGGACGCCGTGCTCGTAGTCCTCGGGCCGGCCGCGCCGCCCGCCCTCGACGAAGCCCCACATCGCGCAGCCGGGCAGCGCCAGCACGGAGATCTGCTCGGCACAGCAACACCCCTCGTGCCCCCAGTAGCGCTCGACGCGCGCGGCGGAGCTGACGGCGGCGGGCCCACCCTCGACGGTGTCCCGGTACAGCCACACCTTGCCCGGGAACCCGTCGCCGTTCATCATGGCCATGCCGGCCTGCTGGTGCTTGTTGCCGCCCTGGTCGAGGAAGATGTCCTGGTATCGGCAGGTCTCGAACGTGGCGTGGGCCGACAGCGGCTCGGCCACAGCGGGGATTCAGCGACAAACGAAGAATCATGCTACCAAGGGGACCGGTAGCCGGCAAGAAGCCCGAGCCGCCCGGCGCTCCGGGCCCTGCCGGCCGCCAGGGACACAAGCGGACCGAAAATGTGTTGTCTTGTGATTCCGGCGCCTATAATGGCTGGGCGTCGCGAAAGATTCCGAGAGTTCTGCGGCCAACAACACCACCGAAGGTGGCGCGCAGGCTGATGGAACGGAAATGAAAGGCAGTGCTATGACGAAACGAACGACAACGGAGAGAGAACCTGAAAATTGGAGAACACGATGAACGACACACACCCGTTTCTTACCACCTTGTGCGCCGTCGTCGCGGCTCAGGCCGTTTGGTGCTTCAACTCAGCAGCGGGCCCGTTGACCAAAGACGATCCCAAGATCAAGGGCGCCAACGCCGTCCCATTGCGGGCCTACGCCTTCGACCTGCGCCAGGTGCAACTGCTCGACGGGCCCTTCAAGCACGCCCAGGAGCTGGACCGGCGGTACCTGCGGAGCCTCGACCCCGATCGGCTGCTGCACACGTTCCGATTGAACGCGGGCCTGCGCAGCTCGGCCGAGCCGCTGGGCGGCTGGGAGACGCCGAATTGCGAGCTCCGCGGCCATTTCACGGGCCACTACCTGACCGCTTGCGCACTGATGTACGCCGCGACGGGCGACGAAGCCCTCAAGGCCAAGGGCGACGCGGTGGTCCGAGGGCTCGCCGAGTGCCAGGCGAAGTTCCCCAGCGGCTACTTGAGCGCTTACCCCGAGGAGTTCTTCGATCGGGTGGAGAGCGGCCGGCGCGTCTGGGCGCCCTACTACACGCTGCACAAGATCTATGCCGGCCTGCTCGACGTGTACGTCTACTGCGATAATGTTCAGGCGCTGGAGGTTTGCAAGAAGTTCGCCGACTGGGCGATCGCCCGCAACGCCAAGCTGAGCGACGAGCAGATGCAAGAGATGCTCGGCTGCGAGCACGGCGGGATGAACGAAGTGCTGGCCAATCTGTACGGGCTGACGGGCGAGGAGAAATACCTGAGGATCGCCCGGCGGTTCAATCACATGGCGGTAATCGGCCCGGCCGCCGAGCGGAAGGACAAGCTCACGGGACTGCACGCCAACACCCAGATCCCCAAGTTCGTCGGCGCCGCCCGGCAATACGAGCTGGCCGGCGATCCGAAGCTGAAGACGGCCGCCGAGTTTTTCTGGGACACGGTGGTTCACGAGCGCTCCTACGTGATCGGCGGGAACAGCGACGGCGAGCATTTCTCGCCCAAGGAGCGGCTCAGCGAGGCGCTCGGACCGGCCACCACCGAGACCTGCAACACCTACAACATGCTCAAGCTCACGCGGCACCTGTTCTGCTGGGAACCGAAAGCCGAGTACGCCGACTACTACGAGCGGGCGTTGTACAACCACATCCTCGCGTCCCAGCACCCCGAGACCGGCATGATGTGTTACTACGTGCCGCTGAAGTCCGGGTCGGCCAAGGGGGGCCGCAGCCACGGCTACAGCTCCCCGCTCGACTCGTTCTGGTGCTGCACCGGCACGGGGATCGAAAACCACGCCAAGTACGGCGAGAGTATCTACTTCCACGACGGAGCCGACACGCTGTACGTGAACCTGTTCATCGCCTCGGAGCTGACGATTCCCGAGGCCGGCGTCACGCTCCGCCAGGAGACACGGTTCCCGGAAGAAAACACCACACGGCTGCTCCTGACCTGCGAGGAGCCGAAAGAAGGCACGCTGAAGATCCGCCATCCTGCCTGGGCCGTGTCCGGCGTGACAGTCACGCTCAACGGGGAAAAGCAAAACGTTCGGAGCCGGCCCGGCAGCTACATCGCGTTGCGCCGCGAGTGGCACAGCGGCGACCGCGTCGAGGTCAAGCTGCCCTTCAGCGTTCGCACCGAGGGCTTCTTGGACAACCCCGACCGCTTCGCGTTTCTCACCGGCCCGCTGGTGCTGTGTGCCGAAGTAGACCGCGGCCGGCCGTTTCCGGCCGTCGTGGCCTCGCGGGACGAGGCGGCGGCCTCGATGCGGCCGGCGGGCGAGCGGCCCAACGTGTTTGTCAGCAAGCCGGGCGTGTTCCGCATTGCCGGCCGTGCAGAGCCGGTCAACGTCACGCTGGAGCCGTTCTACCGGATGCACGGCGAGCGGCCGTACGTGGTGTACTGGGACCGGTTCACGGAGGAGCAGTGGCAAGCCGAGCAGGAGGAGTACCGCCGGGAGCAGGCTCGCCAGGCGCAGCTTGCCGCGCGGACCGTCGACTCGGTGAAGCCCGGCGAGCAGCAGAGCGAAACGGACCACAAGCTGCAAGGCGAGAAGACCTCTTCCGGCGACTTCAGCGGCCGCAAATGGCGGCACGCGGTCGACGGCTGGTTCTCGTACGAGCTGAAGGTCCTGTCCGAAAAGCCGCAGGAGCTGTGGGTCACCTATTGGGGGAGCGACGGCGGCCGGCGGGTCTTCGACGTCCTGGTGGACGGCCGGAAGCTCGTCACCCAACGCCTGGACCGCAACCGGCCCGACGAGTTCTACGACGAGATCACCCCCTTGCCGGCGTCGATGACCAAGGGCAAGCAGAGCGTGACCGTCCGCTTCCAATCCCACCCCGGCAACTTTGCCGGCGGGGTATTCGGATTGCGGATCGTGAAGCAGCAGACCGCTGACACCCACCAGTGAACTGTCAGAATTGACGGCAACGCCGCGTAGAAAGGGATCGAATCGATGACGCACTTCCGAACCATTGTTTGCCTGACCGTTCTTCTCGGCATCTGCACGGCCCCGGGCCTCTTCGCCGCGGAGCGGCAACGCAAGCTCCAGCGCGACTACAACGTCACCCCGGTGCCGTTCAGCCGCGTACACGTCGACGACGGCTTTTGGACGCCGCGGCTCGAAACGAGCCGAAGGGTGACCATCCCCTATGCCTTCGAAAAGTGCGAAGAGACCGGCCGGATCGGCAACTTCGAGAAAGCGGCCGGTCTGAAGGAGGGCAAGCACGAAGGCGCCTCGTTCAACGACTCCGACGTCTACAAGATCATGGAGGGTGCCGCCTACTCGCTGCAAGTGCATCCCGATCGGCAGATGCGCGATTACCTCGACCGGCTGATCCGCGTGGTCGGGGCGGGCCAGTGGGAGGACGGCTACCTGTTCACCTTCTATTCGCTGCCCGAGCGGCAGCCGGAAAAACGTTGGACCAACATTCCGTGGGTTCACGAGCAGTACTGCGCCGGCCACATGTACGAAGCGGCGGCCGCCCACTACGAGGTCACCGGCGAGCGGACGTTCCTGGAAATCGCCCGGAAGAACGCCGATCTCGTCTGCCGCGTCTTCAACCCCGAGGGCCGCACCGACCCGCCGGGCCACCAGGAAATCGAGATCGGCCTGTGCAAGCTGTACCGTACGACCGGCGACGAGAAGTACCTCAAGCAGGCCAAGTTCTTCCTCGACCAGCGGGGACGCAAGGGCCGGCGCGGGCCCGACGGCAACGGGGGGCTCTACGGGACCTACGGCCAGGACCACATTCCGGTGGTCGAACAGACCGAGGCCGTCGGCCACAGCGTTCGCGCCGCCTACCAGTACACCGGCATGGCCGACGTGGCGGCCCTGACCGGCAACATGGACTACGTCCGTGCGATCGACACGATCTGGAACGACGTGGTCACGAAGAAGCTATACGTCCCCGGCGGGATCGGCGCGGCCGGAGGGCACGAGGGTTTTGGCGGGCCCTACGAGCTGCCGAACATGACGGCCTACTGCGAGACCTGCGCCTCGATCGCCAACGTCCTCTGGAACCACCGCATGTTCCTCATGCACGCCGACGCGAAGTACATCGACGTGCTCGAACGGACCATGCACAACGCGGTCCTGTCGGGCATTTCCCTGGAAGGCGACCGCTTCTTCTATCCCAACGTGCTCGAGGCGGTCGCCCAGCACGGGCGGAGCCCCTGGTTCGGCTGCGCATGCTGCCCGTCGAACGTCGCCCGCTTCATCCCGTCGGTCCCCGGGTTCGCCTACGCCGTGAAGGACGGCGAGGTCTACGTCAATCTGTTTCTCGGCAGCGACGTGACGATGGACGCCGCGGGCAACAAGGTTCGGCTCGTCCAGGAGACCCGCTATCCGTGGGAGGGCCGCGTGAAGATCGCCGTCGAGCCGGAGCACCCCGGGGAGTTTGCCGTGAATGTCCGGATCCCCGGCTGGGCACGCAACCGGCCGGTGCCGAGCGACCTGTATTCGTTCCTCAAAGAAGAGCCCGGCAAAGCATCGCTCACCGTCAACGGCAAGCCGGTTCCGTTGCAGATAGAGAAGGGCTACGCACGCCTGGAACGAACCTGGAAGCAAGGCGACACGATCGAGCTGGACCTGCCGATGCCCGTCCGGCGAGTGATTTCGCACGACAAGGTGACGTCGAACCGCGGCAAGGTCGCTCTCCAGCGCGGGCCGGTGGTCTACTGCCTGGAAGGTCCCGACAACGGCGGCACGGTGCTGGACCTGGTCATCCCCGACGAGGCGGAGCTGAGCACCCGGTTCGAGCCCGACCTGCTCGGCGGCGTGGTCACGATCCGCGGCGAGGCCGAAACGGCCAAGCGGACCCTGGACGGCCGCATCGTACCGGACACAAAGCGTCGCTTCACGGCGATCCCGTATTACGCCCGGGCGCATCGCGGCGGAGGCCAGATGACCGTCTGGCCGGGCCGCGTGCCCGAAGGTGCACGCCCCAAGCCGGCCGACACGCTGACCTACCTGAGCAACACCACGGCCTCGTTCGTCCACGTGTCGCTCGACGCGATCAAGGACCAGAACGTGCCGGCCACCTCGGCCGACTCCTCGTCGCTGCAGCTCGACTTCTGGCCCCACAAGGGCACGACCGAGTGGGTGCAGTTCGAGTGGGATAAGCCGCACAAGCTGTCGAGCGTCAAGGTCTACTGGTTCGACGACACCGGCCGGGGAGAGTGCCGCTTGCCCGGGTCGTGGCGAGTCCTCTACCGAGACGCCGACGGCCAATTCCAGCCGATCAAGAACCGCGGCCCCTACCCGGTGGAGAAAGACACGTTCAACCAAGTCGAGTTCGCCCCGGCAACCACCACCGCGATCAAGCTCGAAATCGAGCTGCAGGAGAAATGGTCGGCCGGCATTCAAGAGGTCGTTATCGAGTGACGAGGGTCATTATCGTTACTCGGCCGATCTGTACAGCAATGGCCGCCGGAACATGCCGCCGAAATGGTGCTCGCAGTTGGCGCGCAGGGCGATGGTGTTCTTGCCGGCCTTGAGCTTGCCTGAAAGGTCTACGTCCCACTCAAAAGTGTAATCGTTGAGCCACCAGATGTTGCCTTGCTCTCGGTAGGCTACCTCCCGGCCGTTCACGTAGAGCCGGCATTCGTTGAACAGGCCGGGGAAGAGAAGGTGAACCTTTCCTTTCACCTGGTCGGGCGTTAGCTCCACGTCGGTGCGGTACCACATGTCGCCCGTGAAGCTCTGCCGGTCCGGATCGCGGATGCCTTGGGCCTGGGCGTAGAGGTCCGTGCGCAGCATTTCCCACTCGTCCGGATAGTCCTTGCGGTTGCGGAGGGTGAGCAGGTCCTTGTTGGCGTTCCAGTAAGTCAGGTCAACTTCCTGCGTGGCGTAGTCCTTGGCCACGCCCGAGCGCTCTTTGTCGCGGCGGAAGGCCCAGAGAAGCGGCAGTTTCTCGATGAGCGTGCCGTTCGTCCCGTCCACAAGGCCGGCCAGCCTGGCGTACTGCTCGACCTCGCCCGGCCACCACGCGGGTCCGCGCTCGCCCATGCGGCGGTAGGTGGTGAAGATGCCGCTCAGCTCGGTCATACGCTCCCGGACCGCGAGCGTTCTCTTGCCGATCTTCGCCGCCTGGGCGTAGTTGCAGTTCGAGGCCGCTTCGCGCACCATGCCAAGGTATCCGTCCATGATCTCGAAGCTCATGCGCGTGAACTTCATGCGTTCGAGAACCTGCTGCTCGTGACGGCCGAGGTTCCCCTTGCGCCGAAGCGGCGCCACGAGCTTCTCCGCCTCGGCCAGGCTCTTCCGGCACGTTTCGATGACCTCCGGCGTATAGATGGCCGGGGCGATGAAGTGCTCGTGCTCGGTGACGACCGTATCGTCCCAGGCCTCGTAGATGGCGCTCCAGTAGGTCTCCATCGGCTTCGCGGCCGGTCCGTAAAACTTCGGGTAGAACTCGGCGAGAAGCGCGTCGACGTCCTCGTCGGGGTTCCACAGAAGCCGCCCGCGGAAGAAGAGGTTCAGGAACGTGGTGCCGATGGCGTTGCGGCTCTCCGTGTTCACGCCGAGGATGCCGGCCTTGGCGTAGTGGGCGAAGTCCTGCTTCAGGGTCTGGTGGCTAGGGTTGGGAATGTCGCGCCAGACCAGCATACCCTGATCGTAGTCGTAGATGGCCAGGCGGCCGTCCATGATCTTCGCCCACGCGTACATGATGTCCCGGTATTCCCGGCGCGGCGGCGAATCCTCGTCGTCCATGCCGTGGATGGGATCGATGTCGATGGGCGCCAGCTCGCAGAAGAGGCACCGCTCAGCCTTCATATCGCGCACCGGCGGGAGCGTCATGTTGGCATAGGCCAGAAATCCCAGCTTTCCGCCGCTGTTGGGATGCCGCCTTTGCAGGATGCGGGCGATGTTGTTGTACAGCTCCAGCATGGGATCGGTCACCGACCAGCGCATCATGTACTTGTCCCACTGGAGTTTCATCAGCTTCACGTCCGGCGGGTAGCTTGAATCGTAGGAACCGTCCTCCATGCCGACGGAAATGCCCTTGCCTTCGGCAAAGGCACCGCCGATCTTGCCGGCTACGTGCTCGGCCGTCGCCGGCGCGGTGATAGGAAAGTTGAACGTGCCCTTGGCCCCGGGGGCGTCGCGCGTGTACCGGCCCAGGGCATGGCCCGTGGGTGGAAAGCCGCGCTGGTTGCGCGACGACACCATCATGTTTCGTCTCTGGAACTCCACGCGTCCGGCGTTGTCGCCCAGCCAGGAAATCCAGTATCCACGAATCTCGAAGGGCGACCCGTAGGCGTAGTCCAACTCGCCCAGAGTAAGAGTCTTCACCTCAGGAATGCACTCGCCGAAATCGGTCGGCATATACCACCGGCAGCCCCAGCGCCAGAGCAGCTCGGCCACGGCGTAGTAGTGCGCCTCGTCGTGGTTCCCGGCCAGGTACACCCGGTTCCCCTCGCGCAGCAGGCCGACGGCATCGGCCCCCAAAATGGGGTTTTTCTTGGCGGCGGCGCGGATCCGCTGCGCCAGGGCGGGCTTCGCCTTGACGGCTTCCTCGCCCACCAGCAGGACGGGCGACGAGCCTCTGAGCGCCGCGTCGATCTCTCCGCGGGTGGCGGCCAGGCGGGGCCGGGCGCCGGTCATCAGGTGGATGTACTTGACCAGGTCGGCGGCGGCCCGCCACTCGGCGTTGCGGGTCCCCTTGGGGTCCATGCCGCGTACGGCTTGCCCGTCGGAATCCGTGGTTTCCGGCAGCCCGGCTTCCGGAGAAACGACCACCACGGCGTCGGTCCTGCCGCCGCGTGCCACGACCAGCTCGCTTTGAGCGGCCCCGGCGGCCGTTGCGACCAGGATGGTCGAAAGCACCCCCCCGAGTGCGAGCACCGCCGCCTTTCCGAACATCGTTCCCCGCTTCCGCGATGTCTTGCCATCGGTTGCTTTCATGGCGATTGCCCTTTCGTGCTTTCGTGCCAATGCGTTGTTCTTGAGGAAGTCGCAGGACATGATACTCATGTTTCCAGGGAATTCCTGCTCCCGAACGCGTCGGGTGCGGATTTACCTGCGCAGAATATCGTGCCCCGCCGAGCGTCGCAAGGCAGGCGCCCGGATCGGGCCGCCGCCGTTGGGGACCGAATGCTACCGGTTCTTCCCATGATTCAGCATTTCCAAATGTTGCAGGACTCTCTCCGTTGTGACGCTTCGACCCGGAAAGCCGGCCGACGCTGACTGCTATCAAGACCCATTCATTCGTCCCGCTGCCTTGGGGAGCCTTTGAAACGGCATCGCCAGGTGGCCGTGGGTACCGTAGAGCAAGTGCTCCAGGGAGCCGCTCAACGCCTCCGGCAGCGCCGTTCGGACGTGCTTCTGGCGCTCGAACAAGTCCTCGACAAACCGGTTGCGCCGGTCCACCGCCTTATGGAGAGCTGTCAGGCTCTTCTCCGAGCGGTTCTGTTGAAACTCCTTGAGCCGCGCGAAACCTTCGGTCGTCAGTTTCGAGTACTCGAAGCCGTCGCGGAACAAGCGAATCCGCCTGCTGACCACGTCGTTGGGGGCCAGCGCCTCGGCCCGCGTCAAGTGACGCTCGCAGCGAGCGAGCACCTCGTCGGGAAAGCCGGCCAGATACAGCTCCCGGGGCTTCTCGTGCGCCACATAGTCATAGGGCTGGCCCAAGGTTTCGGGCAGCATCAGCTCCCAGCGGTGACCCGTCTTTTCGTGGAAGGCTTCGAAGTAGCTTCTCATCGGTGCGGCCGACTGCTCAAACAGTCCCCGGCAGAACTCGTCGAGCACTTCTCCCGCGTCGCGCTTAGGGTCGCGGAGCAATTGGCCGATCAAGTAGTAGCTCGGCGCGTGGATGCCCCAGCAGCGGTTCCCGCCGCAGAAATAGAACGAGCGCACCCCGGCCGACGCGAGCCGTTTGAACTCCGAGTCCACGCCCCGGAACGGCATGGGTACGTAGTTGCGGCTCTCGCTGACGAACCAGTAGACGAAGGCGGAAAACTGGTCGTGGAACTGCGTCCATCGGCCGACGGCCCCGCGGGTCGGATGGCACCACTCGACGATCACGTTGTCGGGCAGACCCTCGAGCCGCCGCGGCACCTCGCCGGTCGGCCCGTAGGCCAGGACGACCAGCTTGCGATCGGGATACGCCTTCTGGATGCCGCGGGCGAGGAAGTCGTGGAACACCCACACGCGGTCGGCCGGCACGCTCGGCAGGTACCATCCACCGATGCGGTAGTCGTCCATGGCTTCACAGGCCTCGCACTGACAGCGGCGGTAGCCGTCGGCCTGGCACAACACGACCCTCTCATAACCCGAGGCGTAAAGCTCTTTCAGATTGCGGAGCGCCTCGTCCCACATCTGTCGGTTCGACGTACAGAGGTAGGAATGCCGGCGATCGCCCTCCACCCGCTTACCGTCGATCTGCGCGAACCACTCGGGATGCTCGTCGAAGTATTTCTCGGCGGGAATCATCACGTGCCACAGATGGCATCCCGTAGGACTGGTGAACACCTGCTCGCCGAAGAAGTTGCGGTGAGCCCATGGCGATCGCGAGAAGCTCCCTCCGCTGGAGCTGCGGTACAGTGTTTCTCGCCGATCGAGCGGTTGAACGGTGAGTGTTTTGCGCTGCGGAACTACCTCCCCCAGTTCCCCCGGGATGAACCAGCGAACACCGCACACGTCCTGCAAGAAGGCACTCACGGCGTTGGCGGTTCCGCGCTTGGCTCGGTGGTACGGGTCATCGGGCAGCAGCCGGGCGTCGTGGCCGGCCAACACCAGCCGGCCGTCGGTGGCTTTGATGGTGAATGAGTCGCCGGTCAGCGACGACAAGTCGACCCCCATCGCGCGGGTTAGCCGGCTCTCGCCGACCAGCACCAGATTGCCCTCGGGCGTTTGCCCGTCGTCGCGGATTGGCAGCACCGCGCCGGTCATCTTACGAACGTACTCCTGGAGTTCCCCGGCGGGGAGCTGCTGCAAGTCGGTCGCGTCCTTAGCGATGACGATCGTTGCCCGGGGCCGGCCTTCGTCAACCAGGCAGAGCGCGGCTTCCTCGGCCGGAAGCGGCCAGGCGGCGACCGTGCAGACGATACCCAGGCAAGGGACAAACAGACGATTCATGGGA